>Ga0157368_1000961_pt1 | contig 12797 bp, 8 predicted proteins | sample AttbisABBM3_FD_113146 | JGI IMG/M metagenome (GOLD analysis project Ga0157368, IMG submission 113146) | Fungus gardens microbial communities from leaf cutter ant in Botucatu, State of São Paulo, Brazil - Atta bisphaerica ABBM3 | ecosystem: Host-associated > Fungi > Mycelium > Unclassified ...
AGAACTTACACAAATGAAAGTAATGAAATTACTTTATTTTGCATTTGGCCGTTATATAAGTCGTCATAATCAGTTCCTGTTCCAATCAGATATTTTAGCATTGCAGTACGGTCCAGTTGTTGCAGAAGTACGGGATGTGTACAACGGACAAAAAAGTATCGTGGCAGAAACGATTGATGATCAGGCTTTTGCTGACTTTAATCTTATTGAAGAAAATGACATGATGTCAGAATTTTTACATCAAATTTTAAATGACTATGATGATAAGAACGCTTATGGCCTGTCACAAATTACGCATCAATCTAATTCGCCATGGTCGATTACATCTGATGGTGGACGCGCTTTTGGTGCCGTAATGTCACCACTGTTAATTGCGGATAAATTTGCACAAGGTCATGAGATGTAGTACGTGGTAATCCGATTAAAAAATCCTCAAACTAGTTCATGCGGACCAAAACGCATTGACTGATTTGAGGATTTTTAGTTATTTTTGCTGTAAAAAGATAATCAAGATCGTAATCATCTGTAAGAAACCAAACGTACTCATACGGTACTTAGCTTTCAAATTAAGGTTAATTAAAACCATCCAGGTGAAAATCACAACGATAACTGCCAGCAATGTCCATAGATTCCACGGCAATGTCAAAATGTTGATGAGCAATACGACGCCGAATATTAGTGAAGTTACGCGCTTTTCACGACCATTAGGTATAAAAACGGCACTCATGTAGAATAAGTAGCTAAAGAATAATGGTAGTAAACTTAAGATAAATGGTTCCGTGAGATAAGTGTTTTGTTGGTAGAAAATAACAACCGGCATCACCAAGGTTGCTAAACTAGCATATAACACTAAACCGAGGATATTTTGTAAATTCAGCCATTTCATATTAATCAGTAGTAGGGCAACTGGAATTAAACCTAATAGAATAACTTGTTCCAGCGTGACGCGCTGATATAAGAAATATAGAAAGACTAATGGAATCAAAATGATGCCGTAGTTGAGCCAATGGGATAATCCACGATTAAAAGTGAGAAAAATTGCCGCAGCTAGAATAAAACTGTAAGTGATTAGCAACGGATTGTGTTGCCATTGGCCGCCCGCTAAATTACGTGAATAGATCAAGGGATAAATCCACCAAATCGCTAATTGTGAGCCAACGGCAAAAACAAGTGCTAGCCATTGAAATTCGCGCCACCAAGGCTGTTTTGTTTGATGGTTATTGGGGGTTATAGTTGGATTAACGGCCGCTTCGTTAGTCATCGGCGTAACCTCCTTAATGAGTAAGTGTATTTAATAAGTAAATCTGTATTTTATAAGAACTAACTATATAATTGTAGCAAACTAACTGTACAATGGGGCAGTTTGTTATAATGCTATGTATAGTAATAATAACCCAAAAAACGTTTGGAGAGTTGATGATGCCATGAAGGCTTTGAAAAATATTTTTGATCAATATCGTGCCCAGATTTTATACCTTATTTTTGGTGGTTTGACGACAGTCGTCAATATCATCTTGTATGGCGGTCTGCGGTGGCTTGCTACGCCTGTGATGGTTGCCTATGTAATCGCCTGGTTTTTAACCGTTTTATTTGCTTACGTTACGAACCGTAAATGGGTTTTTACGAGCGTGGCTAATGGTAGTAAAGCGTTGTTATTAGAAATGGGTCGCTTCTATGTAGCGCGGCTAGTGACTGGGTTATTTGGGATGGCCATCTTGTGGTTTGGTGTGTCGTTGCTACATCAAAATGATATGATTTGGAATATTATTCAAAATATCTTTGTGATTATCACCAACTACGTTTTAAGCAAAGTGGTTGTGTTCAAAGCGAAGGAGAAGTGGGAACGATGACAATTAAGTTAATTGCGGCAGACATGGATGGCACGTTGTTACGTGACGATAAAACGTTTGATTACGCGCGGATGGATGCCTTGCTAGAAGAATTGGCCGAGCGCAACATTCATTTTGTGGCCGCTAGTGGAAATCAATACAAGCAGTTACGTTCATATTTTGAACCAGTTAATCCAGATCGCATCACGTATATCTCCGACAACGGTGCCTTAGTGATGGATAAGGGTGAAGTGATTGCTGAATCCGCTTTGAGTGAAGATCAAATTGCGCGTGTGATGCAGTGGAACACAGAAAATCACGCGCATATGGATAATTTGATTATCTTGTCAGGAAACAAAGGGGCTTATGTTTCAAATCACGCCACTGATGACATGATTGCAATGGTTAAAACTTTCTATCCAACGGTGTATCAAGTTGAAAAGTTTATGGATATTGACGACGAAATATTCCGGTTCTCCTTAGTATGGGAACCTGGGGTGGATGTGCATCAACATATCCAACAATTACGAGCTGTTTTTGGTGAAGAATTACACACGACTGGCTCAGGTTTTGGTTCCGTGGATATTTTGGCACCCAATGTTTCTAAGCAAACAGGGTTGGAACAATTAGCGGCGAAGTGGGATATTAAGCCTGAGGAAATGGCGGCCTTTGGTGATAACGGAAATGACTTAGAAATGCTGCGCTATGTGAAGTATGGGTTTGTGATGCCAAATGCTGAAGACTTTATGAAAGTACGCCTAAATCGCTTGGCTGTAAACGATAACAATCATAATGGTGTCTTGGATACGATTGAAGCCTTATTAGCAGGCGCCTATGATCAAGATAATATTTTTGGTAAATAAACGGTAAACCGAGTGATTTGGGGCTACATGTTGCCTGACAAACTGCTATAATATTAAAGATTGACGTACGTGGCTGATACTCGGTCACGTATTTTGTATTTTAAAGGCGGAGGAAGTAACGTGTTTTTCAAAAAGCAAACAACGGTCACACCTGACCAAGTGGCGCAACTAGATAAGACGCGCATCCCCAACCATATTGCAGTGATTATGGATGGTAACGGACGTTGGGCAAAACGGCAGAACTTACCACGGATTGCTGGTCATCAACGTGGTATGGAAGTGGTTAAGGATATTACGAAAACTGCTAGTCAACTAGGTGTTAAAGTTTTAACGCTGTATGCCTTTTCAACTGAAAATTGGAAGCGACCAGAAACTGAAGTTGGCTTCTTGATGAAGCTACCAGGTAAATTCTTTGATACGTTTGTCCCTGAATTGATGGCAAATAATGTGCGGGTGAATGTCATTGGCTACATTGATCAATTGCCAGCTGATACACGACAAGCTGTTGATCGTGCGGTTGCGCAAACAGCCACTAACACAGGGATGATTTTAAATTTTGCCTTGAATTATGGTGGGCGCGCTGAAATTGTGACTGGCGTGCAACAATTGGCACAGTTAGTAGCTGAGGGACATTTAGCGCCTGAGGACATTAATGAGCAAGCCATTAGTGATGTCCTAATGACGGCAGCATTGGGTGAACTAGCTGATCCAGACTTATTAATTCGGACGAGTGGTGAAATTCGCTTATCTAATTTCTTGTTGTGGCAATTAGCCTATGCAGAGTTTGTCTTTATTGATGAGCATTGGCCTGATATGACGCCGGCCGTTTTTGAACGGACCATTGCAACCTACCAAGCGCGTAATCGTCGTTTTGGTGGACTTGCAGAGAATAAGAGTGATAAGAAGTAGAGGATATCAAATATGAAAACACGTGTTATCACAGCCATTGTGGCTTTGATTATTTTTGTGCCAATTTTGATTGCCGGCGGTTTGTGGATTCAAATTGCTGGGTCAGTTTTGGCAATTATTGCGGCAAGTGAAGTAGTCATGATGCGCAAGACCTTGTTAGTTGATTTTGGCGCCATTCTAACAATGCTAGGTGCGTTGTTGATGACATTACCAGCCAGTCTTTGGGAAGATATTCCTGCGCCGTTTGATGTGACGCCGCATTCATTGCTATACATATTGCTAGTATTGATGTTGTTCCACACGGTAATTGCTAAGAATAAGTTTAGCTTTGAAGATGCTGGTGTCTTTGCGTTGACGATTGTTTACGTTGGAATGGGATTCAGCATGATGATTGCCGCGCGTGATGCTGGTTTGGCAACGTTGATGTTTGCTTTCTTAATTGTTTGGATTACCGATTCTGGGGCTTACATGATTGGTCGCAAGCTTGGTAAGCACAAGTTAACTAAGATTTCACCAAACAAAACTTGGGAAGGTTCAATCGGGGGCACGGTTGTGGCGGTTATTGCAGCAGCCATCTATGTTTACTTCTTCCCACAAGCTTACAGTTGGCCAGTGATGGTTGTTTTGGCAATTATCTTATCAATTGCTGGTCAATTCGGTGATTTGATTGAATCTGGGTTGAAGCGTTTTTACAACGTCAAGGATTCAGGAAATGTTTTGCCAGGTCACGGTGGTATTTTGGATCGTTTTGATTCAATGTTGATTGTTTTGCCATTGATGTTCTTATTCGGTTTGTTCCACTAATCTAAGAGAATTTAAAGCCTGTGTGATATTAACGTATCGTGCAGGCTTTTGTTGTATACTAAGGCGTATCGAATAGGGAATGCTGGAGAAACTATGAAAACGATTATTACATTTATTATTGTATTTGGGGTACTCGTGTTAGTACACGAATTTGGCCATTTCTATTTTGCGAAAAAAGCGGGTGTACGTGTCCGTGAATTTGCCATTGGGATGGGCCCTAAATTATTTCAAACACGTCGGAATGGGACGACGTATACGATTCGGATTTTACCGGTGGGTGGTTACGTACGGATGGCGGGACGGGCTGAAGCAGAAGAGGCTAGTATCGTACCAGGGATGACCGTGGTGGTTGTGCAAGTTGACGGAGTAGTAACTCGGCTGAATTTGTCTGAACAAACTGAATTAGTTGGTGGTCGTGCATTACTGGTCAACCGCGTTGATTTAGTTGATGATATGTTTATTGAAGGTTATTGGCCAGAAGATGATCAAACCTTGGTGAAGTTGCCAGTTGATCATGATGCGTCAGTTATTGAAGCTGATGGTACCGAAGTATTGGTAGCACCGCGCGATACGCACTTTGAATCAGCCAAGTTATGGCAACGGGCTTTGATTAATTTTGCCGGGCCAATGAATAACTTTTTGCTGACAGTTGTCTTATTCTTGGGGCTTGCCTTTGCGATGCCTGGTGTGACAACTACGACGTTGCAACATATCACCCCTGATTCACCAGCTGCTGTAGCTGGGCTAAAGAAAGGCGACACGATTAAGCAAATTGATGGTGTTAATATGTCTTCTTGGCAAAAGATGCAGACAACCATTCAGGGGATGCCAAAGGAAAAGGTTCATTTAACTTACGAACGTGGTGGTAAGGAAATGCACGCGATTTTGATTCCAGCAGCGATGAAAAATGGTGGCGTAACGATTGGGCAGATTGGCGTGACGCCGACAACTACCACCGCTTTTGTACCACGTGTGAAGTATGCCTTCCAGGCAACTGGTCAAGCAATGACGCAAATTTTTAGAGCGATTAAGAATTTGGTACAAGGCTTCTCATTGAATAAATTAGGCGGTCCAGTCGCAATTTATAAGAGTACTGAAACCGTGAGTGCCTTTGGAATTTTAGCTGTCATTTCATTTACGGCATTGCTATCAGTGAACTTGGGGATGATGAATTTGTTGCCAATTCCTGGTTTGGATGGGGGAAAACTGTTGTTAAATGCGGTTGAAGCAATTATTCGCCGTCCGGTGCCAGAGAAAATTGAAACGATGGTTACCTTAGCCGGCATTGCATTCTTATTTGTTTTGATGATTGCGGTAACAGGAAATGATATTTTACGTTATTTCTTTAAATAATAGTATTTTAAAAAGCAGCTTACATAGCTGTTTTTTTGTTATTGGACGTGACGCTTAAAAATATCAAGTACCAGCAGGGTAAATGTGGTAAAATTAGAACATAATTTTAAAGTACGCCAAGTGCGCTTAGAACAGGGATGAGGTTATTATCCAATGAAACAGTCAAAGGTATTTATTCCAACATTACGCGAAACACCTGCTGATGCAGAAGTGATTTCGCACCAAATGATGCTCCGTGCTGGGTACATGCGCCCAGTATCAGCAGGTGTTTATGCTTACTTGCCATTGGCACAACGAGTATTAAACAAGATTAACGACATTATTCGTGAAGAAATGGAAAAGATTGATGCGATTGAAATGTCAGCACCAATGCTTTTGCCAGCTGAAATGTGGCAAGAGTCAGGTCGTTACGAAACGTATGGTCCAAACTTGTTTAAGCTAAAGAATCGTCATGATCGTGATATGATCCTTGGGCCAACTCACGAAGAAACGATGACAACATTGATTCGCGATGATATTAAGTCATACAAGCGCTTGCCATTGACCGTTTACCAAATTCAAACGAAGTTCCGTGATGAAAACCGTCCACGTTTCGGTGTTTTGCGTGGTCGCGAATTTATCATGAAGGATGCTTACTCATTCTCAGTTGATCAAGAAGGTTTGGATGAATCATATAAGAACATGGAATCAGCATACATCAACATTTTTGATCGTATTGGGTTGGATTACCGTGTGATCGTTGGGGATGCTGGGGCCATGGGTGGTTCTGATTCTAAGGAATTCTCAGCCCCTGCTGAGGCTGGTGAAGATATTATTGCGTACTCAGATGCATCTGAATACGCAGCTAACCTAGAAATGGCCAAGGATTTGTACACACCCAACAAGTCTCACGCCCCAATGGCTGATTTGGAAAAGATTGCCACACCAGAAGTTAAGACAATTGAAGAATTGGCCGAATACTTGCAAACAACCCCTGACCAACTGGTTAAGACGTTGTTCATGTTTGCCGATGAGGAACCAGTGGTTGTTTTGGTTCGTGGTGACTTTGAAGTTAACGAAGTGAAGGTGCAAAACTATTTGCATGCTGATGAATTACGTATGGCAACAGAAGAAGAAGCCCAAGAATTCTTAGGTGCACCATTTGGTTCATTGGGACCAGTTGGTGTCCGTGAAGACATTAAGGTGATTGCTGATGAATGGGTTACAGATATGGTTAACCTAACTGTTGGTGGTAATGAAGCTGGCTTCCACTTCTTGAATGCTAACCCTGAACGTGATTTCCGCATTGATGAAGTTGCTGATGTGCGCACGGCCCGTGAAGGGGACCTGGCGATTGATGGTAAAGGTCACTTGCAATTTACCAAGGGAATTGAAATTGGTCACATCTTTAAGTTAGGAACGCGTTACTCAAAGTCGATGGGTGCGCAAGTTTTGGATGCCAATGGCCGTCAAGCTGATGTCATCATGGGATCATACGGAATTGGTGTATCACGTTTGTTAGCAGCTATTGCTGAACAAAATGCGGATGAAAATGGTTTGGCATGGCCAACTGCTGTGGCGCCATGGGAAGTCCACTTGGTACCAATGAAGTACTCAGATGAAACGCAACATGCTTTGACGGACGAGTTGAATGCGACGCTTGTTGAGGCTGGTTATGAAGTGTTAGTTGATGACCGTAACGAGCGTGCTGGCGTCAAGTTTAACGATTCTGATTTGATTGGTTTGCCAGTCCGTGTCACGATTGGTAAGAAGGCCGGTGAAGGTATCGTTGAAGTTAAGCTACGTAAGGCGGACGAAGCGATTGAAGTTCGTACTGAAGAATTGGTAGCAACGCTAAATATTTTGTTGCACCCTGATACAGATACGCAAGCTTAATTAAAAAATCGAGGTCATTAGATCTCGATTTTTTTGTGAGCTAAATTTCACATATGGTGTAATAAATGGTTAAACGTTTATCTTTATTTTAAGTTTGGGCGTTTAATATAATCACTGTTGATAAGGGGTACAGCGATATCCAATCAACAGCCCATAAAAATTACTCATAACCCGCAAGTCTAACCAACTTGCAACCTACTCCTTAAAATTTTATTGCATGCGAGACATGTGATAATAAAAGAACAGTGTAAAAGCCCATTTGCACTGATCCGAAAAGACCGTTGGCTAATTTAGCTGACGGTCTTTTTGTGTTTTTCACCCAGTCAGACATGAGAGAGGGTATAATAAAGATTGACTGAAAAAGAAGAGAGGAGCGCATAATTCATGGCATTAACACCACAAGAACAATTCCAAACATTGCTACAACAATTGCAATATGAGGACGTGCCAGCTAGCTTGCAACAAAGCGCTTTAACGAAGTTGATTGTGCATAAACAATCAAAAGTTTGGCAATTTCATTTTGAAATGCCCGCCCTTCCGCCAGTGCAAGACATGGCAGCATTTGTAGCTCGTATGCAAACAGCTTTTGCGGACCTTGCGCAAACATCATACCAATTAACCTTAACAACCCAACCGACGATGCAAGATATCATTGCGTACTGGACGTGGGTTCTACAACAACATCAACACGAACCTGGCGCTTTTCGCCAAGCATTTGCCAATGTCTTACCGCAATTGGTTGCTGAGCAATTGCAATTAACTTTTGATACAACTGTCTGGGCTAACTATGCCCGTCAAACAGGACTACCTATTATTCAGGAGGCTTATCAACAGTTGGGGATACGTTATCAATTACCATTTAATATCGTGGTTGATGAACAACTGGCTGCAGAATCCCACGCGCATGTTATGGCCCAACGTGAAGCGCAGGATCAACAACTAGCCGAAATGGCTAAGGTACAAATTGAACAAGCCGCCAAACAACGCCAAAGCGCACCACGCCAAGGTGGGAACGGGGGTGGTAATCCGGGTGTCTTGGGTCGTAAAATTGCGGCCGATTCAGAAATCACCAAGATGATTGATATTGACACAGAAGAACGTTCAGTGATTGTTGAAGGTTATGTCTTTGATGCTGAAGTGCGCGTTTTGAAATCAGAACGTCAATTATTGACGATGAAGGTCACCGATTACACCAGTTCATTCATTCTTAAAAAGTTTTCGCGTGATGAAAATGATGAAGCGTTCTTTGCTGATATTAAGCCTGGCACGTGGATTCGGGCGCGTGGTCCAATTCAACAAGATGATTTTGTCCGTGATTTGACAATGACGGCCTATGATATGGAAGTGATTAAGCATGCGCCACGTGTTGACCCATATGAAGGCGAACGAAAGCGCATTGAACTACACACCCATTCAGTGATGTCAACGATGGATGCAACCAACGGAATTGGTGACTACGTCAAGCAAGCGGCTAAGTGGGGGATGGATGCAATTGCGGTTACTGATACAGCCGGTGCGCAAGGATTTCCAGAAGCGTCATCATCAGCCGCTAAAAATGATATCAAGATGATTTATGGGGTTGAAGTGAATCTTGTTGAAGATGGTGAACCAATCATCTTTAATCCAGATCACACAAAGCTTGATGAAGCTGAATATGTCATCTTTGACGTGGAAACCACTGGTCTTTCAGCTGCCTATGACAAGGTGATTGAATTATCAGCGGTACGGATGGTTAAAGGGAATGTGATTGCAGAATTCTCAGAGTTTATCGACCCTGGTTTTCCATTGAGCCAAACAACCGTTGATTTGACATCAATTACTGATGATATGGTTCGTGGATCAAAGTCTGAGGCACAAGTGTTCCAAGCGTTCCGCGAATTTTACGGGGATGCCGTTTTGGTCGGGCATAATGTGACTTTTGACATGGGCTTCATGCAAGAAGGATATGCCCGCCATCAAATGGCGCCAATTACGAATCCGGTGATTGATACGCTGATTCTGGCGCGTTTCTTATATCCAAAGATGCGCTCGTATCGTTTGAATACCTTGGCCAAGCACTTTGGTATTGTGCTAGAGCAACACCACCGAGCAATCTTTGATGCGGAAACAACAGGGCATTTGAACCGGGTGTTCTTAGAAGAGGCTCGTAAAAGTTATGGTATTGAATATGCTGATCAATTGAATGATCATATGACAGAAAATGATGCGTGGCGCCATGGTCGTCCGAATCACGCTGTTGTATTAGTTCAGAATCAAACTGGGGTAAAAAATCTGTATAAGATGATTTCAGAATCAAATACTCAGTACTTACAACGTGTTGCACGTGTGCCTAGATCATTATTGAACAAATATCGTGAGGGATTATTACTTGGAACAGGTGATAATACTGGTGAGTTCTGGCAAGCCTTGATGCAAAAGGGGTATGCAGCAGCCAAAGAAAAGGCGGCTTACTACGACTATATCGAAATTCAACCATCAGCCAATTATGTGCCAGCCCTTGAAGCTGAATTAATTCAGGACGAGGCCCGTTTGCGTGAATTGATGATGCAAGCAGTCCAAATTGGTGACGAACTAGGTAAGCCAGTGGTAGTTACCGGGGATGTGCATTACCTTAATCCAGAAGATGCCGTCTACCGTAAGATTCTAATTAGTTCACAAGGTGGCGCAAATCCGTTGAATCGCTATAGTTTGCCTGACTTGCACTTTAGAACAACACAAGAGGTGTTGGATGATTTTGCTTGGATGGGGGCTGATTTAGCGCAGAAGTTGGTCATCGATAACACACACGTAGTAGCCGACATGATTGATCAAGTTGAAGCTATTAAGGGTGGAAACTATCCACCAAACATGCCTGGTGCGGATGACGAGGTTCGGCAAAAGTCATATGAAACCGCTTATAAGTTATATGGTAATCCGCTTCCCGAAATTGTTGAGGCGCGTATTGAACAAGAATTACGGTCTATTATCTCGAATGGATTTTCGGTTATCTACTTAGTGGCACAACGATTGGTGGCTAAGTCTAATAAAGATGGTTACTTAGTTGGGTCACGTGGTTCTGTTGGTTCATCTTTGATTGCGTTATTGATTGGAATTACCGAAGTGAACGCCTTGCCACCACACTATCGGAGTGTAACTGGTGATTATGTTGAGTTCGTTGATCCGCGTGAATACGAATCAGGCTATGACTTACCAGAAAAATTGAGTCCGATTGATGGCAGCCGATTGATTGGGGATGGTCATAACATTCCGTTTGAAACGTTCTTGGGATTCAAGGGAAACAAGGTGCCTGATATCGATTTGAATTTCTCTGGTGATTATCAACAATTTGCACACAACTATATGAAGTCACTGTTTGGAGAAAACAATGTATTCCGTGCCGGGACCATTGCAACCGTCGCCGATAAAACCGCTTTCGGATATGTTAAGGCGTATGAACGGGATCACGACGTCACTTTCCGTGGTGCCGAAATTGAACGTTTAGCAATGGGTTCAACTGGTGTTAAGCGAACGACTGGTCAACACCCGGCTGGTATTCTAATTGTGCCGGATGATATGGAAATCTATGATTTTACGCCTATCCAATATCCAGCGGATGATTTAACGGCAACTTGGCAAACAACGCACTTTGATTTCCATTCAATTCACGACAATATTTTGAAGATGGATATTTTGGGACACGATGATCCAACTATGATTCGTGCTTTGCAGGATATGTCTGGAATTGATCCGCAAACGATTCCGATGAATGATGAAGGTGTGATGAGTCTTTTTTCAACACCTGATTCACTAGGTGTTACTGAAGATCAGATTTTCTCAAAATCTGGTACATTAGGAGTTCCTGAATTTGGAACTGCGTTTGTGCGGGGGATGTTAGAGGAAACACATCCTAAGAATTACTCAGAACTGCTACAAATTTCAGGACTGTCTCACGGTACTGACGTGTGGCGTGGTAATGCAGATGAGTTGATTCAACGTGGTGTGGCAACTATCGGAACCGTTATCGGAACGCGTGACAAAATCATGACCGACTTGATTAACTATGGTGTTCAACCAGAATCATCTTTCCAAATTATGGAAAAGGTGCGTAAAGGTAAGGGAATCACTGATGAGTATCAAGCCGAGATGCGGTCGGCTGGGGTACCTGAATGGTACATTGAATCAGGTTTGAAGATTAAGTATATGTTCCCGCGCGCACACGCGGCAGCCTATGTCTTGATGGCACTACGTATTGCTTACTTTAAAGTTTATTTCCCAACACTATACTACGCAGCGTACTTCTCCGTGCGGGCAAGTAACTTTGATATTGTTGCAATGTCTCGCGGACTAAATACAACCAAGGCCCGTATTCAAGAAATCAAGAAGCTGGGAAACGAAGCCTCTGCTAAGGACAAGGACTTATTAACGGTTCTTGAAATTGCAAATGAAGCATTGGAACGCGGCATCACTTTTAGTATGGTTGATTTGTATAAGTCAGATTCAGATCAATGGTTGTTAGATGGCGATACTTTAATTGCACCATTTAATGCGGTACCTGGATTAGGTGATAACGTTGCTAAGCGTATTATTGCAGCACGAACGGAACGCGAATTCTTATCTAAGGAAGACTTGTCCCAACGTGGTGGTATTTCTAAAACGTTAATGGATTATCTAGATGCTAACGGAGTGTTAGCGGGGATGCCTGATGAGAACCAATTAGCGCTATTCTAAATTATTGAAGGACTTTAGCTAACACAGCTAAGGTCCTTTTTCTGTTTCGGTAATTGCATTTTGTAAACAAAGTGGTTGACGTTTCTTTACAAAATTGATACATTATATGGGCAGGGTAATCAATTAAGAAAACGTTTTAAAAAGACGTTATTGACAAGTTGATTATGGTTCTGTATTATTAATCAAGTTGTTTCCCAATAATTCTGTTGTTGGGGTAGCAAAATATAAAGTTAAAATAAGTTGTTGACAATTGGTTTTAACTTCTGTATTATAGATTAAGTTGTCAGCGAGACAACAACGTAGGTCATTGAAAACTGAATATCGTTTCGATGAAACAAATGTGTGGGGTCATCAAGCTTAGTACTTGATGCAAAAACATTTGCGAAGTCAATTCGCTAGTAAATTCGTTTAACTTCTGTTAAACAACAAAAAATTGAGTTATTACTCAAACTTCAAA
>Ga0157368_1000962_pt1 | contig 12790 bp, 11 predicted proteins | sample AttbisABBM3_FD_113146 | JGI IMG/M metagenome (GOLD analysis project Ga0157368, IMG submission 113146) | Fungus gardens microbial communities from leaf cutter ant in Botucatu, State of São Paulo, Brazil - Atta bisphaerica ABBM3 | ecosystem: Host-associated > Fungi > Mycelium > Unclassified ...
AATAAGTCAAGAAAAACAAAACCTCATATCAATATAACTACTAAGGGCCCATCTTGCAGACAAATCATTGTCCCTATGGGCAACAACAACATAAATAAATTTATATCATCCTCAAGTAAACATATTGCTAATATCAATAGAGTTCTAAAGAATATCAAATCTGACATGATAGCCAACTTTATCCATGCTGACTACTATAGACTTATTATTACATCAAACAAGGTTGTCTCAGTCTGATCTCAGCATAATTGAGAACTACATTAAAAATAGCAGTTTCATGGGCTTGGATGACATCAAATCTCCATGCTTTCTACAACCCAAATTGTACCTAAAAATCTTAGAGATTCCCTACATTATTGAAAGAACAAACATTTTCATCAACTCTAGCATGGCCATTATATGGATCAATATTTGTGATGCACAAAGTGGTAAGCTTGATTAACAGATGCTTCAATGTAAGGAGCTACATTGCTACTGTATAGGAAGTGAATATGAATCCAGATGTCCTCTAATGCAAAAATTGTTGGAAATGGAGACATACTACTTTTGCATGTTAAGCTTAAGGCTCAAGATGTGTCAAATACAATAGACCTCATAAGATCAAACACAACAGGCAGTTTGCCTGGTGCTGCAAAGCTAATTTTAAGACCAATCCACCTTGTTTGGAAACTAAGCAAGGTGAACTATATCCTCACACTTTTAAATGCTTAAACTGCAAAGGTGATTATCAGGCCTACTCTAACACTTGCCTATTCTGGAGGCATCATTTTAACAAAGAATAGCATTCCAAGAAATATCAGGAACTCTGAGATATCAGGAATAAATTGATTTGCTCAGCTGTGGACAGTAATCAAGCATGATTTTAAAAAGCCTTAAATTTTTTTCACAGAATATTCAAAATAACAGAGCTTTCATGAACAGTATTTTAGAAACTAACAAAGATTTTGACATTCTTTTCATTCAGAAACCTTCTTGGTCATTTGTTTGTACTATACCAAGTTCTTCCAATGAAGATGAAGATAGAATTGTAGGTGTTCCAAACCATCCTGACTGAATCATCTTTTCAAGACCCTTGATTGATAATAATAATTACTCTCAAGTCATTTCATATATTATTACATATCTCTCCTATATGCAATTTTCTCTAAGAAAGAATATCTTTAATCACAAAGACATTTGTTACTTCTCTTTTTTCAATAACAGTGACATTTTCTTCATGATCAATGTTTATTCTGATGATCATCAATCTACTTTAAAGTATCTCAAGGGTACTGAAGTAAATCTTCATAATGTTTTAATTATGGCTGAGAATTTCAATATCAGAGACAGTAATTGAGACCCTTCATACTCTTTTCATTTAATTCATAGTAACTTCTTATTTGAAGTTGCAAACTCTTTCAATCTCAAACTATCTTCTCCTATCCAACAGGTACCCACTTGTTATTTTGACAATGAAAACAATGCAAACTTGGTTATTGATTTATTTTTACTATGACTGAACTCCATTGAAGTCAACAATCATATTGTATTTCCTGAGCTTTGATATCCATCTAATCACACTCTACTAACAGCTAACATTTCTATTTCTGAAGAATTTATTTAAGATAAGAGACAAACTATCATCAAGAATAGTGAGGAAGAAGAGAACTTCATTTTTGATCTTATCAAAGCCATAGGAAGCATAGATACAATGATGATCTTGGACAAGGACATGTTAGAATATATTGTTCAGGAGTATACAAGAATATCAGAAACTATCTAGTATAAACATTTACATTGCATCAACATCACTAAATGATCTAAGAAGTGGTGGAATGAAGAATGCCAAATCAAGCTTAGGAACTACAGATCCTCAAAATCAATTGATGATTGGAAGTCTTTTAAGAAAGTTGTTAAAAAGACCAAAAGACTGTTTTTTGACAACAAAATATAAGAAATCACTTCAAAAAATTGACAACCTTGGAACTTCATGAGCTAGGTCAAGAAGCACAAATTACTAGCAATTGAAACCCTTCATTTCAATGGATAGCCTTGTATCAAAATTAATGATCTTTGGCAGGCATTACACCAAATGTTCAACTCAGCTCAGAATCAACAAATAAACCCTAAAATCTTAGAAGAAACCCTATTGAAACCAACATCAATTTGGGCACCTTTTTTTAGCAAGCAATTCAAAAGTGTGATTATCAAGTACAATAACTTATCTACTCCTGGACCAGATCAAATTTCCTGAAAACACCTTAAAACAGTTGTCAAGAATAAAAAATGTCTTAACAACATCGTCAATATTACTAACACATGTATTAATCTCAATCATTGGTCACCTCATTTCAAAAAGCTGTCCTTTATTATTATCCTAAAGCCAAATAAAGTGTCATATGATTTCCCTAAAATATTTCAATTCATAGTTCTTCTGAACACTTTAGGAAAACTAATCAAAAAAATCACTGGTAAATGACTTCAATTCCATGTGATCTCCAACAACTAAACTCTTCTCTTGGGAAAAATCTTAGTCAGTATTCTCTTATAGAAGCATGATTGGTAATGGCTTGAGTAACTTGGGTATATAGTGAATTGGAGAAACTGAAATATTCAATTCATAGGCCTTTTTTGTATATGAAGGTTTGATATTTGAAAGATCATTATTTAAGAGATTTAGAAAATTTCACTGAAAATTTTATTAGCATATCATCCAGAAATAAATGGAGCAGCAGAATACACAAACAAGACTGTCAACTAAATACTATGTTTTCATGTTGACTGCTAACAAAAAAGATAAGTAAAAGCACTTCCCTGAATTCAGTTCTGCATCATGAACACTGTTAATATATCTGCAAACTACTCTCCCTTACAACTTCACTTAGGCTTCTCACCAAGATTAATATCTTCTATTATCAAAACTACACATAGTACAGAGTCAGAAATTTTGTTCATCCCAATCAACTAGGAGGACTCAAACAATACTCTACTATGAATACAGATATTTTTCTTGCCCATCTTATCTATTCAGAGTGGGTTAAGAATCTTCTAACAAGTACTTTGGCATTCAACAAGGCTTTGTGCTTTCTCTAATTCTATTTGTTCTCTATTTCTCTCCTATTTTTCATATTTTCGAAAAAAAAGCAAAAAATCTAAAAATTCCAGTCTCATTTCTCTCATTTGTAGATGATAAACTCTTTATTTCTCAAGAAGAGTCTTTGGAAAAAACAAATTCACATCTTTTCTATAGTTACAACATTATTTTCTCTCTACTTGAACAGTTCAGACTAGTCATAGAATATAGGAAATCTGAAGTATTTCACTTTTCCAGATCACATGGACTTTTTAATCCACCTCATTGGATCTCAGCCATTTTGGAGGTCCTATTCTCAAACCCAAAGACATCTGGAAATATCTAGATTTCATCTTTGATAGGAAACTTGTCAAATATATGAAAATACTTGGAAACTCCACTTGAGGTCTCCCCTCTCAACAAAAATACCTTTTATACAGAACTTGCATGTTATCTATTATGCTTTATAGTTTTCCTTTGTAACACTTTAACAAAGTGCCACTTTATTTCCCTCTTAAAGAGCTCAGAAAAATGCAATGTTAAGCTGCTTTATGGATTCTTGGTGCTTTTCACACTTCTCTGACTCAAGAAATTGAAGCCATTGCAGGTTTAATCCCAATCTATCTACACCTCCAAAAGCTTAGTAGAAAACATCAACTAAGAACATATACTCTTCTGTCCAGCCATGCCATCAAATATCTTCTCAAAAGCAGACATGCTAACAAAGCTCACCCTCATTATCTTTCCTTGGAAAATATAATAGCCAAGTAATAACTAAAGATCAAGAGTTTCATTGTAGACACTAATGATCATCTTAATGAAATCTTTCTGTCATTTGACTCTTTAAATGAAGAATTTTCTCCTAGCTCTAGAATAATTGATATGTTCTCCAGTCACTTTTCACTTCATTGAGCAAACTGTAAAAGCAAAGAAAGCAAGTCTGCTTACCTTTGGAAACTCAACAACATCATCATTGAATCATCATCAAATACCAATACAGCTATTGTTGTTTCTGATGCTAGCATCAAAAATAATGTAACCACTTCCATTGCTCATATTTATTCTTACTCTAAATCTGTTAAGAAGACACTCCATCATGCTATCAATGTTACCATGACCAAAGCAGAATTATTTGCCATTAGATGTTGGATCAACCAAGCAGTCCAGATCATGGACATGTCTCATATCATCATTACCAACTCTATACACTTGGCGAATTGAATACTCAATCCTTCCATTCATCTCTATCAACAACAATCTATTGCCATTTTGAAGGATCTCAGGTTGTTTTTCAATAAACAACCTTCCAATGTTATTGAATTCTGGAACTGACCTAGTGATTCTAAGTGGTCTTTATATGTAGCAGTTGATAACGATATGAAGAAATTCAATCTTATCCTCATATCTCCATCCAAGACATTGTGGGACTTCAGTAAAAAAGAAGAATGCTATAATATCATAAGAAACTGGCAGATGTTCTTTCAAGCATCCGACCTAAGAGGAAAACAATTTCTTGATCTTCTAGATGACGATCTTCATAGCATCGAACTCTCATACAAAAAAGGAGGTCCATGGATCAAACATCTCAGACATTCTAATTTGTTGTGTGCAAGTGCCACCCGAGCCATTCTAAATCATGCTCCAATTAGTGAATACCATCTAAGGTTCTTTCCAAGAGAAGATTTTAATTGTCCATGCAGAGAATATCCAATCAAATCCAGATGCCACATCCTCCATGATTGCAGGAGGTTCAACAAATATTGGAATCCACTAAGAGACACGCTCAGTCATCTGACAGCTTTCCTCGAGTTCAATCCGAGTGCTTTTTCTTTTCACAAAGGCATTACATAGTAAAGCAGTTTCTTTTGCTTAACATTTAGCTAGTTTTTCTTCTTCTCCTTCTCTTTTATTTTTCATCTCTTTTCCTTTTCATGTAGTTAGTCCTTATGTACGTAGCTACGAAGTAGCTACCACAGGCTGCCATCGCGCCCCGTGTAATAAATTGTTGATGCAAAAAAAAAACCGTACCATGACCCTTATGCGGAGGTAAGGTTGTTGGTTCAATGTGTTGTCTTTGGTAGGTCACTCATGAGTCAAGCTATCACCCACTCAAAATTTGCCAACATGATATCTTGTGTGGAGTGTTGTCAGAATTGGTTTGAATCAGTGACATACTCGATGAACAATGCAAGTGTCCACTCCAGTGTGCTGGTCTGGAGACTATCCTCTGACTGGGTCTCTAGATGTCCTATGATCAAATATCCGACGAATTTGCGGGACCTATTGGTCTGTTAAAGCAGTTCGTGATTCTATATCCACATTCACAGTACAGAATATAAAACAGCCAATTGTTCAACAATCTAGATTTGAATTCAGGGTTGAACATCTGATCGCATGTCGAATTGACTTCATCTTGAAGATGCTGTCCTTGTTTGCCGGGTTCAATGGATCATTACTACTACCCAAGTATCACCGCAGTTCGATGCCAGTGAGTGTCTAAAATAGCAACCGTTCACCTCATAATCTGTTTGAAGTCCTTGCTGGGGCAGAAGTTGTGTTGGGAAATTTGGGTGTTAGGCAAGCAATCAAGAGAATGCCGAAGGAAGTTCATGCCGAAAGGAAGTTCGATTTGTGCCGTAAACCATCAATGTGATGTTCATAAGTGTACCTATTTTTATTGTCATTCACACACTAAAGAGAAAGGAAGAAAGATGGGCAGACGGCATTCACAGCGCTAGGTGAATGAAACCGCCTAACAGAACGACTATAGCTTGCACGTGTGAAAGATGAGGAATCAAATACCCTACTCCTGCGCTAGAAGGTGTAGGTGTATTGCTTGACTGCGCTGAGGCACTGGTAGTCGGTGAAGGGGCGGTGACGCTTGTGAACACTGGTATACCGGCTATAATGGCCGTGGCAGGGGCAGATGGCAGGATTCTGTTGACGTCTTGTCCAGGTAGAGTAAGCTTGGGGACATTGAGCCCTCTGCTATCACATTGCACAGTCAAGTCTAAACGTCCACAGATCAGAGGACTTCTGTTCAGGAATTTCCGCGGGGCAGACGTACCATCAAGGGTCAGTTGTGCGCGAGTGAAATCAGTAGCATTCCGGGCTCCGCCAACACACTTGAGGCATTGGAAGTATTCGTTGACGAAGTTCGATTGGCAGCAATCTTGTGGAGAACATCCCTGTGCCCCGTAAATATTATTCCCAAATTAACGAGTTAACCACTTACTTGAACAATTCTGGCATTAATGGGGTCACAATCAGTTTTACATGCATCAGGGACTGTGTCGCCGGTGTCAGTTGGACTTTGTCTAGCCACCATAAATTTCCGAATAATCAAGGCGTTGTTAGGATGCGTAATACTCAATAAAGAATTTGCAGTAGCGAAATGGATGAGAATCAGGAGGGATAGAATCAACATGACTGGAAATAAAGCTGTGGAACGTTATGGCCGAAGACAGAGGAACAGATTGGTGTTTGTCTTTCCACCAGAACAATCATTAGGGTAGGTTGAGAGAACCTCATCCCGCGTGTCAAAGTTGTGTCAAAGTTGTATCGTAGTAGTAATAATTAGATAGTTCATGTTCATGGGAAATTTGACCCACAAACGTTTATTGTAGGGCTATCGCCTATCGCTCACCTCTCTCAGACTTATATAATTATATAAAGAAATAGAGCAAATACAGAGATAAATAGATTTACAAATAAGCCAGGGTTACTCATACGCGAATATGGACAATCTTCGAGTCGAGCACTTGAAATGGATGAAGGAAGCCATGACAATGGTATGTTCCTATCAATAATGATAGCTCTCACTGGGCGCATTGTTAAGCCTTTCAGGCAGAAGAGGCTCTTGCTGCTGGGGAAGTCCCAGTAGGATGTGTGTTTGTGAGAGAAGGCGTGGTTATTTCCAAGGCACGAAATAGAACGAATGAGTTACGAAACGTTAGCCTTCGTTATTCATATGACTCGTGGGGCATTGTTGGGCTAATCGGCGATCATCCGCATCTCGGGGGAATTTGTCTGTGTCGCTCCGCCACATTCGGCAAAATACTATGAAACAGGCTACACGACACGCAGAATTGGAAGCAATTGATGCTATACTTGCTGATAATGCCCTCACTCCAACAACAACAGCTTACCCTCTTTCCATGACGACGCTCTATGTCACAGTCGAGCCCTGTATTATGTGTGCTGCTGCACTGAGACAGCTAGGGATCAAGGAGGTCTTTTATGGTTGCGCAAATGATAGATTTGGTGGTTGCGGCAGTGTTTTGGATGTTAACCAAGAGTAGGTCTCCATTCATATAGAACAAGCATACTAGAAGTGAAATGGCGCTTTCCACTTGATAGCCTTAGGCATCCTTCCCATCCGCCATACAAGGCCATTGGCGGATACTATAATGTAGAAGCAATCATGATTTTACGCAGATTCTACATCATTGAGAACACTAATGGTGAGTAACACTCATGAGATTTTGATGTTGGAAACTGACGAATCGGATTCAGCACCAGTACCCAAATCCAAAGCAAATCGTGTTCTCAAGGAAATATCATCATCTACCATTCCCTCATGACAGACTCCAGGTGACATCCGATTCTTCGTCAGGAGAAAGGACCAATGCCGTTCATTTCTGATAAAGACCACGACCATAAAACACAACCCAGTTCCTTGAAAACAGTCCTGCTTCACGAAAGCATGATCTAAAGATAATGCGGCAATGCCGACCGCCTATCAGAAAAACAGGCATGCTGTACTTGTCAGCCGCTTCCCGAATCCTAGAGGTACCCGTATGTGGGATCAGGGTACATTTTTCCAAGCATGCGATGGAAACATCAGATCTCTTCTTTCCAGTGTGAAGGGTAGGAGTCATGAGTGTATTGGATTGTTGCAGCATATTTTGAAGGAATAGATGGGGACCACATGGTCATTGTCTGTGTGAATACTTCACTTTGGGTCTCCCCACCAGCAGGGTTTTAATCTGGTCCTGAATTGCTGTTCAAAGTCTGTAGCAACTTGACCACCATGGTATATGGATTGGTATAGTTGGCTTTGGAGATTGGGGCTGGAACTCATCTAGATAATCTTCTACTGTATGGCAATTTTTGTCAGAAACAAACAAAACAATGAACTCTTTTGAAAAGCTAAATTAGAGATAGTTCATACTGCTATATATTAGAAAATGCTTAGATAAGTAACTATGAAAACCTTAATAATTTTAATAACTTTAACTTTATCTATTCTATATTTTTACTTTTCTGCTAAGAGTCCATTATCAGTAGCTTCTTTATTATCTTATGACCAGAGTTTGAGCAGCTCTTCCAAGAGTACTTCTTTTTTATCAACACCAAGATTGTTACAACTTAAGACTTATAGAGCAAAGTTAAAAGAAGAATCTTATATTGAGTTAATATAAGAGAACTTGATGAAGTTTCTAAGTATAAATAGTCTACCTTATATATACTTGACTAATGGTCTATACTACACTAAACCTAGCCTATCCTAAAGAACATGTGTATTATATGCCATTAGCATGTAATATAACCTTATTACTTTAGGACCTTTTATAATGTTCTATGTAATACATGATTGTGTGGCCATGATTTGTAACTGTGACAGTCATGTGTGACATCACACAAATCCCAACTCTAGCTTTCAAATAAGAAAATAAAATAAGATAAAAATAAATAGAAAATAGAGTATGAATTCTTATCAGAATCTTATTATTTGTTATTGTTAGATATGGTTCATACCTTGTGATTTGAAATCTGGTAAGGCATCTCAAAAGTCCCAATATATTAGTTAGTATATATTATCTGAGAATGTGGAAGATAGATCTGAACAACTTTTGGCTTCAACTTGTATACTATACCTTTACTAGCTGTATTAGAGGATATTATGATACTCACTTTAAATACTCTTCTATAATCTGGTATTGGATTACAATCAAGATTGTATAAACTATCCACCATTCATAATTAAACATATACTGTTCTAGCATCAGTAGAATATACAGTTTTGATAAGCTTTGTGCAGACTTCTAGACTACAGAAAATTACATTATAGTAAAGTTGGTTCTAGAAAAGTGATATCAAAACAAAGTGGCAAGATCTATATAGGGATACTCTATATCTGTTTAACAACTAGTTATTAAGTAATCTGCAAAAGTCAAATTTTGCCTCATAAAAGTAGTTAAACTCCTCTGGCTACATAATTTTGTTTATGAGAAGACACCCTTTTAAGTGTTTCTCTAGTCCAAGTCACATAACAATAGTTTTTGCTTCACTTGAGACATGTCAGTAGAAATCCAGTGAATAATCAAGCTACTTACACCATCTTATTGACAATATCTTGGGATATCTTCTATATCTTCTTGCCACTCTTATCTGCTTTGACAACTTATAGTACAATAACAACTCTCTAATAGCTCTCTGTAACTTGTGGTAAGCTTATAGTATGAAGTGAAGTAACCATTGTTAAGTCATATCAGTTTAACACAGGTTGTCTCAGTATTAGCAGTTTGATTGTTTTTTCTTCACTTTGAATCATACTAATTTAAAGTTGCTTGTATTGGAGTTTTAAAAGAATCTCATGGCAGTGTAGACCAAAAAATACTTTTGTCTGGCTATCCTGAACATAAGAAATGATTTTGTTTTTTCAAGAAGCAATATACTAATGTATCTGCAAGAAGTATATTTTGACTATCTAGATGAAGATTAACAAACTATGAAACATTGTAGACTTTTGCATCTTTAAAACACAACTGGTATTCTTTAACAAGTTGTGCACAAGATCACCTTCTCTATTATGTTGTTATAATATTCTAGCCTATATGTTATTCTGAAAAATGAAGTAGTATACCTTGGAAACCTTTTCTTACAGTCAGTTTTTTTTAGCATAATATATGTGCACTCTATCTGAGGTTTATTTTAAACTTACTCCTATCTATATAAAAATTCCTACACTAGTAATATTGAGTGCAAAACATACAGAAGAGCTCAAGAACTCTAGAAAAATCCAAGTTTTATTAAATACTAGTTATCAAACATAGTTCATACTTGGGTAAAAGTCCATGAGAAAATTCTAGAGCAAATATGAAAACTTATCTATAAATGTGAAGTATTGTTAGGTACCTTGGTGACCAAGGTTCATGGAAGACTCTTAAAAAGTAGATGATATGAAATACAGAAGACATACACTCTTTGGCTTTAGCTTATATGCTATACTTCTACTTGTCATACTGATCACATATTTCAGAGAGTATACTTAAGAAAAATATAAAAGATATGTTATCACTAACACTGAAAGAGAATGCTGGTTTTAGTTAATTTTTAGAATGTGGTTTACAGTATAACTATCTGACTTATATACTAATGTATCTTGCTTAAGATAGTATCTATAAAATAGAGACTATAAGCAATTATCTTAGGTCTGGATAGTCCTCAGATGTTGAAATAGAGTTCCATGAAGTTACTAGAAAGTCTTATGAGGATGCTAAGAAATGATCAACATGAAATAGAAAGAGTTGATATATACAAGGTAAGGTTTGAGACCATGGATGAGAAAGAAGATGTTGTTTATAGTATTAACTATTAGAAGAACACAATATATAGTAACATGGTACAGTGTAAATAACTAATAACTACTTACCAATAGTAAGTTCTATAGTGAAGAGCTTAGTAGTATTTCAGTCCAAACTTCAAGCTATGTCTGTTAGAGTTAAAGATGATAAACTCTATTTCTTTTCTTATTTTAATTTTCCATTTATTTTCTTATTTTTGGACTTAGGGTTAGGGATTAGCATAATGTCACACAACATGACACTGTGTTACATATCTATAACATATCATAGTCACAGTTATATAATCATACATTATATAGAAGAATAAAAGCACTTACTCTTCTAAATAATATCTAATATATATAGAAGGTTCTGGAATAATAACATTACATAATATATTTACTACATGTTGATCTTATAGATTATATATGGCCTTTAATACAGGCTAAAAAAGATCTTGCACAGACCAACTAGCTAGTGTATATAAGGTAAGTACTCTATACTTGGAACTCTATTGAGTTCTCTTATGTTAATCTAATATAAGATTCTTCTTTCAATTTTACTCAAGATTCTAAGTTGTAATAGTAACCCTGTGGCTAGGAGGTATAACATATAAGTTGAAGCCAAGATTGTTTTAGAAAGTCTGAAAATCTATAGGCTTCAAAAAGTTTTTATATTTGTCAAACTCCATAAAACTTCTTTCGACTTTTTCTCTTCAAGTGTAAACTATGCTTAACAAGTAGTATGAGAAAGATAGAATATGTAATGGTCTTGTATTAAGCTTGAAGTAAAATTTTACATTGATTGTTGTTAAGTGACAAAAGCATAAGCAGATAAACTTAGAGTATTTCTAGACCAAGAAATAGATAGAAATAGTTGAATAGGATTTGACTGTTTTATACTAAGTCTGACCCCAAAAATAACCTATATTCTGTGGTAGTGTTATTCTTCAACCCATTTATTAATAGTCTATTCTCTATAACAATGTTCACTTCTATCAAAACCCTATAAGTACTCAATCTTTCACAGCAAAGTTTACTTCTAACCAACTTAGCCTTCTATGGCAGAGTTCTTTTATTCAATCTCTGTTAATGTTCTACTACTAAAACCTCTGCTCAGAACTATACTCTGAGATACCTAAGTTCTCTTTTTATTATACTTGTATATATAAGAACTAGTAGATATACTGTATTCTCTAGTCTGATAATCAATAACAAATACAAATATTGTTTAACTTCAACTCTAGTATTCTTTGATAACATACTTTCTTATTAGAACTTACTTTTCTTAGACTCCAATTCTCTTCTGAAGTTACAACCTGTCAAGATAGTCAAGATAGGTGGATCTTGCTTTGAGTGAATATCTATAACTAGTCATATAGAAAGAGAGATAGATTGAGTATGGAAACTTATCTGAGAATAAATATGAATATTCACAAGATTGAACAAGATATCTGGATTGCAGATCAAGCTTGGAAGCTTATTTATAAATTAGCAATATAATCTTGGATGATAATCTTAGCCTCAACTTATGTGTTGTATCCACTGTCTGTTATATAGTCATAATTTTGAATGATAAGATATCAGAGAGAATTAATAAATAGGTTAGTTGGAGAAGTAAGAAAAAGAGTATTGAAAGATTTTTGATGAATTCCTAGTCAAGTTCCTAGTCAAGTCTTAGTTGATCTCCAGACTGAAATACTATAGAATATCTACTTGATTTCAAATACTAAAGTCTGTAGTGAGAAACTATGGCTAGAAAATAGTAGTATAGGAAATAACTAAGGAGATATTATAAAAATAATTTCTGGAATATAAGATGTGGAAATACACCTAGATATGGTTAGAGTTCTGCTCAGAGCTCAGAAAGCAGATGTTTCAGATATCTAAGAAGTCAGTCTATGATATATTACCACTACACTAGAGTTTTGACTGGAAGCAAGTAGAAGAATGTTGTGAAATATTAGATATATTAGTAGTAAAAGCATTCTTCTAATTGGGATCATTGCCCATAGGGATAATACTAGAGCCTAAAATAGGCAAAACTGTCTAGGCCACTTGAATTGTTTAAGCTAGAGACCAAGGAGAAGAAATAGTCTTATTGGTGGATTTATCTTAAACACTATGAGGTATTTGGAGAAAAGACCCTAACAAGATGTCTACTCAAATAT
>Ga0157368_1000963_pt1 | contig 12757 bp, 13 predicted proteins | sample AttbisABBM3_FD_113146 | JGI IMG/M metagenome (GOLD analysis project Ga0157368, IMG submission 113146) | Fungus gardens microbial communities from leaf cutter ant in Botucatu, State of São Paulo, Brazil - Atta bisphaerica ABBM3 | ecosystem: Host-associated > Fungi > Mycelium > Unclassified ...
AAATGACATTCCAAGCATCAGATGGAAAAGGTAGACACTTCCTTGATCTCATTGATCACAACTTCAAAGACATCAAACTGTCTTACATCAAAGAGGGCCTATGGCTCCAATCCTTCAGTCATTCTAACTTGTTATGCACTCAAGCTACAAGAGCCATTACAAACCACGCTCTGATAGGTGAATATTGTTTATGATTTTTTCCTAATGAAGATTTCAAATGTTCTTGTGGATTCTACCCTATCGAGACAAGAAGACACATACTTCATGAATGTATGAGACACAATGGGTATTGGAACCCTAGAAGAGATTTACTCAGTTATTTCATCATGTTTTTGAGTGCTAATCCAAAAGCTTTCACTTTCATAGACAATGTCATCTCTGTCACCCCAAGTTGATCTTGGAGCGACTTTTATTTTATCATTTTTCTTTTATTTCTCCCTTTTCTTTTCTTTTCTCATAGTCCTTGCGATTAGTTCTTTTTTTTCTCTTCTTCCTTTCTCTTTCCCTCCTCAGTTTCCTCTTCTACATGTTGTCTGCATCTTCTGTATGTAGTTATGAAGTAGCTACCATGGTCTGCCACCACGTGCCATGTAATAAATTGTGGATTTAAAAAAAAAAGATATTAGAGAATAGAGAATCATAGAGTTGGTAAGAGTCCAGTGAGGACATTTGAGATAGAATGGAGAGATTGATCTGCACTAGAAGAGATTGGAGAGTGTGGATGAGGGAAGAGGTATTATCCATGGGTTGGGATAGATATGGCTGGAACAGGATGTGACAACATGACTTTCTCTGACTATAGCTATTAACATTTGGACAATGAGACTCCTCAAAGAGATTTGTTTTAATGCTCTAACTTCTTATCTCTATGTTACTACTATATAAGAAACTTAATAAGGACAGATAGTAGCTATCTGTCAATCTAATCACACTTGAACCAGATGCATATATAACAATCTTGGCTTCAACTCATGTATTATATCTACTACATGTTCCATGGTTTTAATTCCAGAAAAAAGCAAGAGAATGAGTGAGAAAGAGTAGCAGAGAACTTGTAAGAATGTCATTAGTATGTTGCCAATGTAATTATCAGACTGAAGAGAGTACAGAGTATCTACTGGCATTAAATACTAAGCACCAGTATCTAGAACAATGGTCAAGTAGAGGATAAAAACAGAAATACTATGGAGACTAACTCCCAGCAATATGACAGCAGAGAGTTTAGGAGATGAGTCTCCAGGTCAGTATCTGGGATTAATGTGAATATCATCTATTATAGAAGACAGATATTCTTAGGTCAGGATGAAAGTTCAGTGTGATTGGAACAATAAAGTGTATATGGACCCTACCTAACTGGGCATCACTCTTTTGGGACTACAATGAACACACCTAGGTTCTCTCTTTATATAGGAGTAGAGTGATCTTGCTCCAACACTAATTGATCATGGTCTGTTCGCGGATTTAGTTTGAGTCATCAAGCTGCGACTAATACAGAGATTGAGGTGAGAATGAGGCGAAGACGGTGCAATGAGGTATTAAGTAATAGTCATAATGCCCTCCTAAAGCATTCAAAACCATCATGCGCAGTTCGAAAACCTTTCGAGTGGATACAAATTTCATACATACAGGGCGTCCAATACAACAAAAAGGGCGTCAGTCCACCCATATATTTAAGCAGCCATGCTACACCATAGACTAAGACTTCGGAAAGCACAAAGTCCATTGAGCATTCAGGACTTCCTGTTGAGCTCGGCCTGGAGCACTTCAAGCTCCTTTGCCGTCTAAATTCATGTCATCGTTGAAAAAATGAGACTTTGATGAAAAACACACACACACACAACATACCTTTGCCGGTCCTAAGTTGTTCAGCATCCCTTGATCAAGCATCACAGGTCCCGGAGTAGCTTTGAATGCACTTTGTTGACTGCTTCTCAATCCTCCCGTATTTTCACTTGGCTTCTGCATATCCGCAGGGTCATTGGATTTCTAATGTGTGATAATGAGCAGCTAAACATGATGATGCTGGCTTGAGTGGCATTACAGCAGGATAAGGAAGAATATTGAAGGTTGGTTGTTGGGCAGGCGTAGCTGCTAGATCCCCCACAGAATTATCCAAGGAAGCTTCAGCTGCAGAAAGCTTCTCACTAGTGTCGTGAATAACGTTCGCCATTGATTTGCAGATAGGCAACTTGGGGGGTTTTATATGGTCCCACTCAGGAGCTGTGATGTCGCTGTGATGTCATGAAGTACTCAAATCTCATTTTAGCCGCAGCGCTGCCGGTGGAAGGACACGGATTCTGTTATGATTATCCCTAGCTACTGCTAGCATTGGTGAAAGCACAGAACCACGAAAGAAATGAAACTAATCGATATAAAAGGGAAGGGGGACCAAGAACCTAATTCTGAGCCAGTGGGACTTGAGTTTGTTGCCGTGTCGTAGGGAGTAGAATTACACGACGAAACTCTGCAAAATACAGCGCACACCCACCCACCCTTCAGATTCAACTTCAAAAGTCACAATGGTAAGTAGATTTCGGACCTTGAAAGTCAATGACACCATTTCCGTCTTCATCTGCCTCTTTCATCATGAGATCCAACTCGTCATCGGTCAAATACACTCTGATACTCCTCATCGTAGATCGTAGTTCTTCTGCATTGATCGTTCCATTTCCATCCAAGTCAAACACCTTGAACGCTTCCCGTAAATCACTTTCCTCGTCGAGAGGAGTTCCTGTGGCTTTTGATCGAGCTGACATGAGACTGACGAATTCATCAAAATCGATGAGCCCGTTGTTGTTTGCGTCCAACTCTTTCATTATGCCATCGAGTTGAGCATGGGTTAGGCTCTTTCCGAAATCGCGCAGGAAACTAGTGATTTCTTGAGGGGATATTGTCCCATCTCCATCTGGTGAAGGTGGAACCAAAATGGATGAATTCTCTCCTATCTTGTCGGCTTGAAATGAATGGACACAGTTACGTTACCTGTATCGAACGCTTGGAATGTATCTCTCAATGCAGCTATGAGTGACTATAAGCACTGGATAAGATCTGTAGCCGGAGAAGCAAACCCATTTGATCTCCCTTCAACTCTCCATCCTAATACAACCAGGCCCTATTAGCATCCTAGCAAGTTCAAGAAGTAGAAGATAGACCTACGAGGCGGAGAGGAGGTACTTGTGCCGTCATTGCGTAGGCTGCAGTAGGTTTGAAACCGAAGCGGAGATGGACACTCGGCAGTTGTGCATAGCCTGGGATCCGGAGATATTCATATTCACCTAGTGCAGGTGTTTCGGGATGTTTATCCCTTGATGTGGAGAGACTGAGACTGTCGATAACGGTGTCTTGGGTCCGTAGCCTTTCACGCTTCTCAACTCCGGGGGAAGGGTTTTGCTCATAATGGATTCATGCACCAATGAGACACTATCTCATGCATCTGTGATACAACAACCATCTCAGTGCAACCAGAGGTCCGAGCTCAACTCAACCGGTCATTTGATCATGATCCTAACAGACATCAAGTAGTCTGACTCTAGCTTAGCGATTATATTATATTGGATCACGATGTTACCAATGTCACTCCAAATAGATGATGCGGAGATAGCCGAGGTCACAATGGGCGTTGCGATTTGTCTTGATAACTGTTTACAACTACTACCCCCATGGCCGATCAACTGGTACGTCGCGCTTTTTACTTTTCTGAGTATAACGCAATGTCATAACGTGTCATATCTAGTCCGAAGGTAAAGCTTTAACATTGCGTCAAGGGCCTCGGGATGCTGACACTTGTGTTCATCTCGTCAGAACAAATCTCCGGTTTGCTTTCTTCCTTACCAATTGATTCATGATTTCATTTTCCTTTCATGTACTCAGAGTTCAAGGAGGCTTTCTCCCTTTTTGATAAAGGTGCGGGCTAAGGCGTCTTCTCTCTCTAGACAATGACTTACCAACCGATTTATGTAGACGGGGATGGGACCATCACAACCAATGAGTTAGGTACTGTGATGCGGTCTCTTGGCCAGAATCCCACGGAAGCCGAGCTACAAGATATGATCAACGAAGTGGATGCAGATGGCAATGGCACCATCGATTTCCCCGAGTTCCTCACAATGATGGCACGCAAGATGCGTGATACTGACAGTGAAGAAGAGATTAAGGAGGCATTTAAAGTTTTCGATAAGGATGGCAATGGATACATTAGCGCCGCGGAGCTGAGGCATGTGATGACTAATCTGGGTTCGTCTTAGTTATTTGTATGTTGGTTAGCGCTCAAATTGTTTTAGGTGAAAAACTATCGGATTTGGAGGTAGATGAGATGATACGCGAGGCTGATATTGACGGTGATGGGCAAATTAACTATGATGGTTTGTTACCTGTACCTAGTGCCAGACGACCAAGGCTGACGGTATGTAACTTGTGCAGAATTCGTCAAGGTACGTCAACATGATTTTTGGACAACATACATTGACTGCTGCTGCTGTAGATGATGCTATCGAAGTAGTAGTAGTAATAGTATTGAATAATTTAGCTTTTTCATGTCGAGGAAAATAAGCCTTTTCACTGGTTAAGGCGCACTGTTCAAAAATTTCCCACTAGCTGATTCGAACAACTGATCTTCTCATTACGAGTGAGACGCCTTACCACTGGGCCAAGCGGGATGTAAAATAAAATCATATAACTTGATGTAGGTTAACCTTACTTGGAGGAAATGGGCCATATATAACAAATCAGAAATTAAACTAGTTTACGACGAAGCGAGGAGTTGCATGATTTTGGTTTCCACGTCTACGGAGTCGAGTCCTTCCAGTTCGACATGGCGTTCGATGCCTCGTTCTAGGATGGATGAATAAGAAATACGAAAGGGTGGAAAGCGGGGTTGAAGTGCACCAAAGCGTGCAAATGCGCGTGCAGGCGTGCCCTTTGCCTCGCGTATGAGGACAGGAAGATCGGGGTTGTGCTGTTTGATGGAGCTGTAGTGGGCAAGGACAAATTGCCTGAAGGATATTATTATGAGGGTAGAAGAACAGAAAGGGTGAGAACAGAGAGAGTACCTTGTGCCTGCAGATGCAGGGCCAGACTGGGAGAAGAGAAACCTGAGTTCGCGGAGAGCAGGCGAGATCATGGTGGTCATGGTGTGGGAGTGGGAGTGCTTACGTGATGATAACTCATAACTCAGTTGTAACTTGTCTATAGACTATGGTCACTTATAAATCAGTCGTACTTGTCTATAGACTGTAGACTATAGACTATGCAGGACACAGACAGACTGCCAACGTTTTTAGAGGTGGTGTCGCGCAGAACGCGACCTCCTGTCGACCTTTTCATGTTCTAGTCCGCCTCTCTCTTTCTCTTTCTCTCATACTCACTCACCAATCCCTTCAGTCTCTTTCTCCAGCGCGAGGGTGCAGAGGATATCCTCGACTTCTGGCTCGACGTCCAGCAGCATGAAAATCTCTGCAGAGCCTACTTCAAGGACGTCCGCAGGTCTGGACGCTCTATCAGGGACGATTGGCCTCAGTACTGGGACTATGCCCGCCGCAGAGGCTCCATCTATGGCACCGTCGTCGGCCTCAATCCAGATACAAAACGCAGCACAGCAAGCACAGCTGCAGGCGACTTTCTCACAGACCACGATAAGAAATCTCTTGCTGCCGTTGGGGACGACCATCCTGTCCTTCATTCACCCAGTCCTAGGCCACAAGAGAATCCTTCTCGTTCCTCTGCACGCACTCCGACATTGTTTCCTCTCCGTCGTGCATCCAGAGCACCGACTATCATTCCTCGTTCAGCAGCAATCACGCGTCTCGACCTCGTTTCCTCCGCAGAGAGGATATTCTACCGCTATCTCTCCCCTGCAGGTGATCCGTCTGACCCTAACGCCAGTCACGAGATCTACCTGCCTCCTGCCTTGAGGATACATAGCTTCCCTCTCACCAGCCAGGACGAACCCAAGACTCAACAAGAGCTCAGCATCCTGGCACAGATTCCGGACATGTTCCATGCACAAAAGGAGTACTGCTTCAGAGCCATGGAACAGGATGCCTTTCCTAGGTTCCTGCGCTCCAAAGCGTTCGGCAACCTCACACCCATATCTGCCCTTGTCCGCCTCATTCTTGGCCTCGTCATTCTCTGGATCGGGTTGGCGGTGGGCTTTGCCCTCATTTTTCTTGACGTACATCCTAAATCTAAACGTTTCTTTGTAAGTCGACTCTCACTCACTTATTGATGCCACCCATCTCTTTCTCTCCCCTCTTTTGTTTGACAGCTCTTCATCCCATTCACCTTTGCAATCCTCCTCCTCATCTCCCATCAATATGAACTTGATCCTATTCTTGTCTTCCTTGGTCAATCTGAATCGACGCCCTTTCGAACGTTGACCATTCGAGAACCATATGTGAGAAATTTGCTGTTGGGACGAGCCGTTTGGGTCTCGATCGTTGTGGCCATTCTTGTGACGGTTTTGACACTCATATTCTGGGCGGTGCCCGGACATCGACTATAGGTCCATCGACCCATCAATAGACTCAGTCTCATGGTTCATTTGGATACCCCTTTGGAACAGCGTATGAACATGACACCTTCCCTTTTTCATTTTCCAACGCTAGTTAGTAGCTTTGTCAATCATTTTTTCTTACTGTTTATTGTTATGTGATTAGCTAATGCACTTCCTCCAAGTTGTGGAAAGCTGCTCTAATATATACATGATCTGGTGTTTCTAATGTTTTTCTTGTGACCAACTGATGATTCCATGTCAAATTTTTGATTTCAGTACATATTTTCTATTCTTGACCTTTCTAGTATTATGTTCTAAATTAGGTGGATTGAGGGGTACAACTGTTGATTGCACGGCATTAAGAGGTGTTTGACCATCGTAAATGGTTTCAGCTGTACTTGTCCATAGCCTGCTGATTTGGCCCTATATGATGGAATATTCCCTTCAGTGAGAAGCATACTCATATGTCCTACCAAGGTTGTAAGTAAAATCCAGAAGGCACAAAACAACTTCGTTCCGTCGCATATAGATATTAAACTCCATGTCACATCCTTGATTCCAAAACTGAGCATACAGATGGCTGGTATAGGCGTTGAAGAGACTTGTTGTATACCAAAGGGGATTGATCATTCAGGACAAGTAAGAAGGAAATTTCGTCTATGTCAAACATGATTATGGGATTGCCTCAGAGTTGACCAGATACTCATTTACTACACCATATAATTATAAGGCTATGTTAAGCTCCACTTGCACAGACATATGAGTTTGCATACATTCCGACCAGATTAGACGCCATTTGCGCACAGCACAAATTTGATGCTCTGTTGTCTTCAATCTTGGCTCGTTTTCATGCAGGCATTTCATGCATGCTCCTGCCCCCCCTCCAGCTACGCAATGGTGGCCTTTTCCTCGGATTGTAAGCTGTCAATTCACTCGCGAACTGTTTCAACTCCTCATACGGCTCCCCCACCCTCATGCAACGAAGGAATCCCTTAATGACCCACCCCCATGTTGTTGTGATAACCATTGACTACTCTCTGTCGAGCTCCGGCTTGCCGGAACCGCGTCTTAGCACTTTGTGTTTGCTTGTAGCGGTATAGAAATTGGGAATAAACAACAACAACAACAACAACAACGACCCACCCACATGACCATGAATCAGCTTTCAACGGACTATAGGCTAATCCTCGTTCCTTGTCAATCTCAGGAGCCATATAACCCTCAGTGCCCACAATGTCCTCCACCATGTCAGTATCCTTGTCTAGTTTAACCGCCACGTCAAAATCAATAATTTGCAATCCAAATTCGGGTGAATATACAAGGTTGTCCCAAGTTCGACAGGCACGTGCCGTTAAGCTGAATGACATGATTGCTCCGTTGCTTCTCACTGTGCAGGTATTCCAGAATATTCTGCTCGTGCAAGTCGCAGTTGACCTTGACAATGAATTCTAAGCTACCTTTTTTGACGACAGACATGTAAGGCATCTATAAGTAGAGTCAGTCTCTATTTTCCACGAATCGGCCAAGCAATCACATGCCTTGTTTCGATTGGATAAGATCAGCTAATATCTTCTTTTGGGAAGAATCTTAGACGGTATTCACCAATCGGAGCGTGATTGGTAATAGCTCTAGCACATAACGAGTTTGAATGCCTGAAATGCTTGATCCATGGACCCTCTTTTGTGTATGAAGGTTTGATGGTGTTGAGTTCATCATCTAGTAGATCAAGGAATTGTTTTCCCTTGAGATCAGATGCTTGGAAGGTCATCTGCCAGTTTTTGATAATATCATTGCATTCTTCTTTCTTGTCCAAGTCCCATGATGCCTTTGCTGGAGATATGGGGATAAGATTAAATTTCTTTATATCATTATCAACCAATGCATGTAGGAACTACTTAGCATTACTAGGACAATTCCAAAACTCAATGATATTGGATGGTTGTTTGTTGAAAAACAACCTGAGATCCTCAAGAACAGCAATAGATTGCTGTTGGTAGGGATGAATGGATTGATTGAAAACTTGATACACTGAGTCAGTAATAACAATAATATGAGAGGCATCCATGATTTGGACAGCTTGGTTGATCCCACATCTTATAGTGAATAGCTCCACTTCAGTTGTAGTGACATTGACAGCATGATAGATCATCTTCTTAATGGGATTGGAGTAAGAATGAATGTGGGCAATGGATGTGGCTATATTATTTCTGATACTAACATTTAAAGTAATGATAACAATATTAGCATTTGATAATGCTTCGAGAATGATATTATCAAGCTTCTGAAGGTAAGCAGTCTTGTTTTCCTTATCTTTGCAGTTTACATGATAGAATGAGTATTGACTTGAGAATTGATCAATTATTCTCTGGCCTGAAAAAATTCTTTATTTAAAGAATTAAATGAGGTAAAAATCCCATTAAGATAATTGTTAGTGTTTACAATAGGACTCTTGATTTTTAAAGAGATTTGATAGTGTAGTTATGTAGTAGAGTTGCTATTCTGAGTTGTTGTCTTCTATCTAATTTTTAAAGGTGTAGATGGATTAGAATTAGACTTGTAATGGCCTCAATACCTAGAGTTGGAGATGTATAGAAAACACCTAAAATCTACAAGGCAGCTCTACACTGTATTTTTCTGAGCTTCTTGAAGGAATATAAAAGTGGCATATTGTTGTAATGCCATAGAAAGAAACCATAAAGTATAATGGGGAGTATGCATATTCTATAGAGGAGGTATTTCTGATAAGAGAGAAAACCTTAAGTAAAATTCCTAAGTATTTTCATGTATTTGATTGTCAATACTTTGTTGGAGTAAAATTTGACATGTTGTCAAAAAGACAATTTTATGTCAAATATGAACTCAAAATATTTCTAGGTATTCTTGGGTTTGAGAACAGAACCTCCAAATTGGCTGAGATCTAGCAGAGATGGGTTAAAGAGACCATGTGACCTGGAAAAATGAAATACTTCAGATTTCCCATGCTCTATAACTAGTCTGAACTGTTTAAGTAAGAAAGAGATAATGTTGTAACTAAAAAAAATATATAAGTTTATTTTTTCAAAATATTTCTCTTGAAAAATAAAAAGTCTATTATTTAAGAAAGAAATGAGACTGATGTTTTTAGATTTTTTGTTTTTTGTTTTTTTGAAAATATGAAAAATAAAAGAAAGATAAAATACAAAGTCTTGATCTATATTTATATCTTGTTATAAACTTCATTCAGCTTGTATCTCTACAACCAGTAGACCAATTTACACAAACCAAGTTGTGTTAGAAAGCACCAAATAAGGGCTATTTAAACATATATAGGATGTATAAAAGTGATAACAAACAACTAAGATATAAGGCCATCAGTAACTGTAAAAGCTTTGTTTGCTAATATCTCATGAACAGCTAAACAGATTCACACCATTGAACTTGCATTGGAAAGTACTCATCAAACCATTTCCAATAATATATAGTATATATCATAACAATAAGTATTGATAGAAATACAAGTGTATCAATATAGTAACATAATTAGTTACCTTCTAAAATTAACCTGACATTTGCTATAACAGATGACAGCTCCCATCAGGTACAAGTTTTGATCATGTAATGAAAACAGCTTGTGTATAGACCATCACTATTTTATATAAATACTTCTATATCTGAGGATTAGATCTCAGACTTAACAACATCAATTATTCTTGTTGATACTACTCATCATCTATTATCACTATCTTCTTATGCTGAACCTCTAAACCACTATTAAATTATCTAAGTTCAAGTACCACAATCAGTGAGTAGCTCATTTTGTGATACATCTATATAGGAAAAAGAAAAAGTGAAACTGTTCCACATATATTCCAATAAGTAATATTATCCTTTGTTTCTTGTAATGTCTGCAGTAAATTCTAGCAAAAATTCTTCCTTACATGTTAACTAAAAAGCTAGTGAGAAATAAAATTTATGAACAGGAAGGAATTCAAGTAGTACCAGGTATAGTAGATAAATATCTGAAAATTCTGATCTCATTGTCATTACTGTATGATTTTATATGATATACATAAATAACTAATGGTTTTTTGACATTATCTCTCATGACAGACTAACTAACTATGTCAACATGTTCACTGTCAAGAGTCCATCATTGTTGGTTTCCATCTGCTACTATTATGTCTTTTACCAGTATTCAATTATAAAGTCAACACTAAGGGTCTCTTACTCTGTATTTGGTATAGAGAACAAATATAGTTCTTCCAAGAATGAGCACCAAATAGGCTTAGTCTGTAAACAGAGCATCTTTTTGGAGATATTGAATATGTTGTATACTATATGATTTTCAAGTAACTCACTCTTCTCAGACTTACCAAAGAAGCCTAAGTTATTGCATGTAATTACATTGCCTCATCTCTTAAAATTGGCTAGTCAATGTTCATGAACAGCTAAAGGCAAAACTGGTTAAAATCACACCTTCTATGATATCTTCAATCACAATATCCAAGTTGTTACAAAAAGACAGTTGTTAGAAGATACTGAATGATTGGCTATTTTCTAATAAGGATATCTCTTCTTTTGTTTGTTTTACTTTACTATAGTTTTGGTCTCTTTTACAACATCTTCCATAGTTAGGCTAATATCTTACTATAAGATCTAATAAGCAAAAACACAAAGGCTATTGTCTTATTATAGTAACCTATTGTTATGTGTAGTTTATACTTCAAGTGAAAGTAGTACAAAAGAGAATGGATAAGATATAGAAGGGCTTATTTACAGAGTGATGTAACTGGATATAAATAACAATCTTAAATTCAACTTGTATATTGTACTAACTATTATATGATTATGATTCCAGAGTAAAGAGAAGCAAACAAAAGAAAAGTAAGTAAGATAAAAGAAGTTTGGAGTATGTCACTAAGTCAATTTAATTATATAGTATTTCTACTATTCTTAAATACATTATATATACTAAATTCTACCCTAATATACATATATATACAATATCATTTTCAGAATTGTACCTTATTATGTGATTATAGTCATATGCATTATCTTGTATTCTATAACATTTGTCACATTCTCATTATACAAGAAGATAAAATTGAAGAAAAAGAGATATAAAATTGAAGAAAATTAAATAAAATTAAAATTAAAATTAAAGGTTTTAAGTATGTTATAACAATATTCTCTATTAAGATTCACTTCTAGAGAAATTTGATCTCTCTTCTACTATTTCCAACTTCATTTAAATTTTCTTTCCTAAATATTTTTATTTTATCATTCCATCTATACAATAACTTTTCTATATTTTTTCCTATTAGAAACAAACTAGCCACTAAACCAGTTATACTAAAAGTGCACAATATTAAGCTTAGCTTCAACATATGGCTAATGTTATATATACACTTTATACTATACTCTTGACACTTTCTATAAAGAGACTAGTCTTTTTGCAAAATTCTCAAACACTGTTAATATCTATTGTAAAGCCCATAAAGTTTCTCCCTCTTAGATTATGAATATCAAACACAACTGTCTCTATTATTAAACTTCAAACCATACTAAATACAGTCTTGTATATTACTATTGTCTTATTTCTGTTACAAATGATTATACTATCAGAGTTGCAAATGCTGGACTATATTTTATTTTCCTTTCTATTTTATTTTCAGTTTCTTTTCATTTTTCATCTCTATTTTATTTAGGGTTAGGATGAAGCATGACATCACATGTTACAGAATGGTCACATCATGTCATGGTCATAGTCACAAGATTATGTGATGCAGAGAAGATCATAAAAGGTTCTGGAATAGATGATATCATACGACATGGCAAAAACATATTAGTCTTATGGATAACATATAAATATTAGAGTAGGCTAGATACAACATAGCATGGACCAGGAACCAAGTGTATATATAAGGTAGAGTAGTTTGTACTGGGAACTCTATCAAGTTCTCTTATGTTACTCAATATAAGAGTGGTCTTTCATTCTAATTCTTTAGACTTAAGTCATAACAATATCTTATGTTCTATAGATGTTTGTCTCATGTTTTATTTTATATAACTTGGACAGATATTGTTAGAACAACTGGACAAAGACCATGGTAATTCAGTAGAGAAATTCTAAGTACTATTGTTCAATAGTACTACATACATGACTTATTTTCAGAAAAATTCCAAGAAAATAGAATAGAGTTTTCTGGAGGTGATAGCTACTCTAAGTACCTAGGAGTTCATACCAATCAAGTAGGATTAAGACAGCTGGTAACCTAACTACAGGAT
>Ga0157368_1000964_pt1 | contig 12751 bp, 14 predicted proteins | sample AttbisABBM3_FD_113146 | JGI IMG/M metagenome (GOLD analysis project Ga0157368, IMG submission 113146) | Fungus gardens microbial communities from leaf cutter ant in Botucatu, State of São Paulo, Brazil - Atta bisphaerica ABBM3 | ecosystem: Host-associated > Fungi > Mycelium > Unclassified ...
ATGCCCTCAATGAAATCAGGAGTAACCACTCCCAGCTCGGAATTGTAAGGAAGTCCAACAATTTTCATATATGACTTGGACTTTGGAAGACATGGAACCTCAATTGAAACTGGGTCAATATTATCAATTTTCTTCAAGAAGTTTTCAATTCTTGAAAGTTCAGTTATGTTTGCTAGGCGATTCGTTGTGATGATGATTCCGTTGTTTGATAGACAGATGAAGTCTGCAATGATGTCTGAATTGGAGTTTTTCAGACATTCATTGATATTAGTGATGTGTTTATGAGCTGATTTCATGATCAACTCAGCGTTTGATTTAGTCATTGGTATAATGACCTCCTTCCTAGATGGACCTCTAGTTGTCATGTTCAATTTTGGCTTTATCTTGCCCTCACTGCTATTCTTAACTTTCAATATCTTTCCAACTTCATTGGCTGACAAAGATGGAAACACTTCTTTAACTCATAAAATATCTTCAACCTTAGATAAGAGATTTGTTTTGGAAGTCTGAGTGTATGACTTCTTCATGTTTGAAGGTTTAGGAACCTTCTGAGGAACCACTGATGTAGGAAGAGGCGGGGTTGCTACAGGATTTGTAGTAGGGGGAGGAACTGCCATGTTTGAAGGCAGAGAGGTAGAAGGCAAAGAAGAATCCTCCGCTGTCTTATCATTCGATAACCCGAGTTTCATATACCCAGGTACGATTTTTTCACCAGCGAGTTTGCGAATGCTTTTGTCTTCAATAGGGAGAAGATCCCACCTAGAAGTATATATTGTTGCAATAAGGCCCCAGAGAGCCTTTACTACATCAGCGAACTCTCCTGCTGGCAGTTTCTTGTTAGCCAGATTATGTTTGAAGTAGTCGATCATTCTTGTAATCAACTGAGTAATGTTTGCAGCATCAGTAGTGGAGGTTTCTTGAGTTCCAAATATTGATAATGCATGATGTGCTCCATCCCAGGAGCTGACAATTGTCGGCTGATTGTTGCCATAGTTTAAAACAGAAGGGCCAGAATTGCTAGATTCCACCCTTGGGACACAAGGCAAAGGCACGTGTTCACTAGCTGGAGAGACATGAGGTACAGGTGAGGATTGAATTTCAGGTACATCTTCACTCCAATCCATCGACAATTCATCCCTAGGTCTTGAATGACTGGGATTATTGAAAATTTCTGCTATTTTCTTGACTTCCTCTGCTATTTTCTTGGCAGGGGCATGTTTCAATTTCATGGTTAACTTGCCAAGATATGGACCTGAGCAATGGCCTGTCTTTTTCTATTCATGTTTAGTTTTATTTTAAATCACTGATAGGAAATTTTTCAAAAAAATAATAATTATAAATTTCTCAACTGACACAGTAGCTTTGCCAGTAACTTCTGTTTTGTATAATCTCAAAAATTCTTTGATAATTTCTAATTCTCTAGTATGTCAATGAATGCTAAATCGGGTATACATTACTAATTTGCTATTAGTTTTTCTGGTGACTACATGAAAGAAACCATCTAGATGTAAATTCTAAGACCCAAAAAGAATACCTTTAAAGATAAACTCCTTTTTTTCATGTTGAATAGGAATAATATTTGGAAAATTGCTTTTAAGCTTATCTGAAAGACCTCAATTAAGTGAGCTTTTAAGATTAAATAATCTGATAATTTATCTGTCATTGAAGGGTATTCTATCTTGGTCGGACATAATTTGACGAGCCTTTTCCTTTTCCTTTTCTGATCCCTTTTTTTCCTTTTCTTTTCTTTCTACATAAGTAGTTACGTTGCAGCTACCACGGTCTACCACCGCGTCCCATGTAATAAATTGTTGAATTAAAAATAAATAAATAATAATTTGACGATCACGTGGGTAGGCAACCTCACGCCACAAATATAAGTTTTCAGGCTTCACCGTTCCTCGTTCTCGACATGAGCTTCCTGAATTCTACAATGGCCACTGCCTTAAATCCAGCTGAACAACTCTATCAGGGTATTGATCATTCGTCGCTCACCTGGTTCGAAAAGCAATGGGTGGCTTGGTATATTTGGATTGGTAATCCCGCCATTGCCACTGGTCTTATGAGTTTCTTGCTTCATGAGGTGATTGTCTAGCACGTCTGAGATTTCTTATTTGTCGAATTTCTTGACGTAGATCGCATACTTCGGTCGTTGCGCGCCCTGGGTCATCATTGACGCTATGCCATATTTCCACAAATGGAAGCTACAGCCTGCAAAGATTCCTACACCACAGGAGCAATGGGAGTGCACCAAACAAGTCCTTTTCTCTCACTTCACAATTCAGCTTCCAACTGTGAGTTTGCATGACATGCTGATTCAGTCGTTTTCAGGATGCTTATTTCATGAAGATCTGGCTGTTCCACCCTCTCGCCGAATCTTTTGGCATGGCAACTTGGCAGGTCCCTTTCCCCTCATGGAAGGCTATAGTTCCACAGATTTTATTCTTCTTCTTCTTTGAGGATCTTTTCCACTTCCTTGGTATGTGTCTGTCCCTGCAAATATCTCTGATTTTGGCCTTAACGCAATGTCGTGTGTCTTAGCCCACCAAGTACTCCATACTAGTCTCCTCTACAAGCATATCCACAAACTCCATCACAAGTACTCCGCACCTTTTGGTGTCGCTGCTGAATATGCCCACCCCGCTGAAGTCTTAATTCTTGGAACCGGTACTATTGCTGGTCCCATCGTCTACACTGCCTTCGCTCGCGATCTCCACATCATTACCGTTTATATTTGGATTATCATGAGGTTATTTCAGGCTATCGATGCCCACAGTGGGTATGGTAGGTTCACTTTGTTCACTCTATTCAGCGGAATCAGGGACCAATGATAAATATGCAGATTTTCCTTGGTCGCTCCACCACATCGTCCCCTTCTGGTCTGGTGCTGAACACCATGATTTTCACCACATGGCGTTCACCAATAACTACGCAACTTCCTTCCGCTTGTGGGACTGGGTCTTCGGCACCGATACCAAGTACAGGGAATACAAGAAGAAGGTCAAGGCTGCCAAGGCCATGATGAAGAATGCGACCCAGGAGGAAAGGGATGCCTTTGAGCGCAAGCTCATCGATGAAGTTGAGAAGGATGGCATCAAGGCCGAGGCCGAGGCCGAAGCTCGTGGCATCTTGGTTGCAAAGGCCAAGGTTCAATAAGTGGCTGGTTTTCTACATACTACACACTGGATCACGTGATGCCAAATTTATCTTAAAGGATAGTAGATTATCTCTATGTGAAAATCAAGATGAGATTGTTGGCTTGTACATAAATTTATGGTGTTCTTTCTTGTTCTTGTACCAGGTACATGATTACCCTTGCAGACCCTCAAACTCGTGTGTTTCTCGGTGATCTTATTTTCCGTGTCGCAAATGAGCAAACTGGACCCAATCCGCCATTCGTCACCATAAACAATGTCTACGATAGAACCCAAGCCGTATCCAACAATCCTGCAACGGTCTTCCCTATCTTACCCATCGAAATCATCGACAACGTCTGTCAAAGACTGGCTATGCACGACATAACAAATCTCGTTCGGGCCAACAGTGTATTGAATGTGGTTGGTACGAGACGACTCTATCATACGATTGGTGTTGGGATGCTTCCTGCTCGCCTCCTACAGTGCATGATTTCACTTGACCATAGTGCAGATTTGCCACTTCTTATACGGACGTTTGAGGTAAACCTGTTCAACCATTCCCCCACGAGGACGTATTACTTGTTATTAGAGAGGGTATTGAAGAAGATGGTAAATCTGACGACGCTGGTAATCGAACTCCCACAACGCCATTCACCGACCTGGGTATTGCCTACAGCATCTTCAGAATCATCACTATCGTCGTCATCGACGGTACCTCAGATATTTCGACTACGTTCTTTCACCACATCAATGCACTGTAAATCTTCTCTTGCACGATTCCTCGACTCTCAATCCGAAATCACAGAACTCACACTCAGAGGAATCAATTCCGACTCATTTAATCCTCTTTTCCCATTCATTACTCTCCTCCATTCTGTCGGCACTGAACCTTCTGATCATCTTTTCGCATCCCTACCACCAAGCCAATTTACCCTTCTTCCAACGTCATTACCCAAATTATCTCACTTCGACGCTATTCATGCTGGTCCCACGATCATTCGTGATCTTATTTCATCGAGACCGGTGACACATGTGTCTACATCGCTATTCCCCCCTCACACCATTGATACGTTGTCGGCGCTTTCGTTGTCGTCGAAACCTCTCATGAGACTCACTGTCATGTCTTTTGATCCTGCTGCTCCGCATTTCTTGTTCCCTGAATTATCCATAAGGTTCACTGAGCTTGAAACTTTGTATATCGTTGTGCTCATGGTGGAAGTCACTGCAACAATGTTACTGGAATGGGGAGTTTATCTGTCTGGATTCAAGAAGCTGCGATATATCACGTTTATGGCTACATTAGGAGGTGATGATGACGGCCAAGAGACGAAAGAGGAGATCAATGAGAGGAAGATTGCCAAGGTTTGGCATTCTTCATGTCCGACTCTCAAAACAGTCATTTTGCCGCAGGGAAAGGTTTGGTTTCATGGGAATGATGAAAATTCAGATGGGGATTGGAAATGTCTGAATTACGAGGACGAACGGGATTGATGATGAATTGTGTGTATCTAAATGTGAACATAATATCGGGTTTTGAGATATACATGGTAGAAAGGAGACCCTTGTTTTAAATCAACAGTTAAATACAGCATGCCAGGAAACCAGAGTCCACTAAGCTCCATATGTCTGTCAGTACCCAACAGACGTAGGATTGATCCTGTTAAGCACAAGGGGACAGATAAACTCTTCCAGCCTCATACTGTATTTTGCGGAGCGGTCTTTTCAAGCATACTGTCAGGCTCGGTCCCCGTGCGCGAAGTCTGCCGTGCCTCGAAATCCGGACGATTATCTCCCGCCTCCGTACGCCCCAGTAACTTGCGAACCCAAAATGGTAAAATGCTACCCGGAGGAATGACCCATCTTTCCGAGTTTTCATAATCATGGGGGACGATCCTTCCCCTTGAAATCTTGCGAAGGAAGAAAGGAATTCCGTTGAGCATCATGTAGGAAATGACACCTGCGATCACTCCGTAGGCGATGCTGTTTGAAAGCGTTGAAGAGAATGAGAAAGGATAAGAGAGGCTAGACGTACTTGTAGGTGAGAGGAATAATGATGAGGGTGAGGAAGGCGGGAACGGCATCACCAAGGTAGTCCCAACTTATTTCAACAACACTTGAAAGTTTCATAGCAAACATATACGCACATCAAAACCTAAAGAAATAAAACTCACTTGCGAATCATGAGAGAACCAACGATGACCAGGGCACTTCCTGTCGCCCAAGATGGGATGGAAGCGAAGATAGGGGAGAAGAATATAGAGATGAAGAACATGAATCCGGTTGTCATTGCTGTGAGACCTGTCTTGCCACCCTCTTTGATTTTCATGAGCTGAGGCATTAGCAAGGCAAGAGCTGGAGAAGCATACCACTGATACCAGTTGCACTCTCAACGTAGGCTGTGACAGGACTAGTGCCCATTAGTGCGCCCATACTGATACTGAAGGCATCGACGCAGTAAGCGATGGTGGAGTTTTCAAAGTCGAGCGTCACAGGATCACGAAGGCCGGCAAATTTAGCCATCGAGTAAAGTGTTCCGGTAGTATCTTTTTAATCCTCATGAGCTGAGGTCCTCCCTCATGATGATTAGACGTACCGAGGATATCAACATAAAGAAACGTGACAAGAGCATACCAGACGTGACCTTTTCCATAGGCGTACTGAGCACTTGGGTTAGGCACAGTTTGGTAATGTAGGAAGGAACTCACGTCAATGGCGTTGCCAATTTTGTTGATGGGATGGAAAGTAACGATTTTCTTGAAGAAGTCAAACCTCTGATCACCAAGCTCGCTGTGAGGGAAATAGGTGACAGCAGTGGGCCTGGGCCAAGAAATAATCGCCACGATGAAGATGCCGATTAGAATAGCTCCGCGGATGCGATAAAGCATCATCAGAACTGTCAGGACACTGAAATGGCATTATGAAACTCTGATATCTGCTTTCAGAAATGAGCATCTTTTTTTGACCTACCCACCCACAAAGATACCGAGCCACATGGTGGGATTGCGCAAAACACCACTTTTACAGTAACCTACCAGCTCAGCACTGATATAATCTTGGTTATTTGGATGTAGTGTATCAGCCAAATGCTTCACCATGGATTGGGAAGGCAACCACGAAGAACTCACTGTCAGGCAGGCAGCCTCCGAGGCTCACAAGGTTCGTTGTATCTCCTCCGATAACTCCCAATCCACCACTAGCTATTCTGACGTGAGACAGCTGGTTCTACAAATGGAGTTCGAAGAGAACTAACACAATCCAATGAACCTAGATGGTATTGATAGTCGACAATGCTATTCTCAGCCAGACATGACCAAATGAATTGGGCTGCTCACGCAATAAAGAGTCCAATACCTGCACCGACAGCAAGGACCAGAGACTGAGGCATGATCCGCACAAGCCATTGGCGGAGGCCTAACAATGAGAGAACCAAGAACAACCATCTAAATGCGGAGGAGATTTATTCCATTAGTTGATCGATGAGGTAAAGTTCACACACCCCTCCAGAAAGACCGCAGCTAGTGCTTCACGATAAGAAACGATTCCAGATCCGTGAAATCCGACTATTGAGTAAGAGAACTAGATCCAAAGATGGTGGAACGACATTCATGAAATAAATATACCGAAAGGGTAAGGCCACTCACGTAGGCGTTGAGCCCCAAGCCTGGTGCGAGGCCTACAGGAAGATTGGCGAGAGCACCCATAAGGAAGGAGGAGAGGGCTGCGATAGCAGCAGTTGTGGTGATAAGATCTTGACGAACTTCATTCTGACATGAAAGATAGTCAGGATCGGAGACGCAGAGATCGTCTCTGGTACAGACGCAAGTTCCGCCTGTATCAGAGAGAATTGCAGCGTTGACAGAGATCTGGCACGAGTTATACAATCAATGAAAGCGGAAAGGTAGGAACGAACGATGTAGGCCATGGCAGCCTAGGAATAACTATCAGTTTCTGAATGGGCTTGTTAATGTTTCAAGACTCCTCACCCATGTCGTAAGACCTGCACGACATTCAGTCTGTGAGAGCTGGTGAGAATGGCAATCAGACTTTATGAAAACAGAGTGGGCACCGTAAAACGTGAACCACTACGTTCCCCGAGCTTTCCACAGCCTTCCAGTAAAAACCACCTTCCAATGAACGATCGCGCAACCTTCGATTTCAAGCAAAAATTAGTCTCCACAGGGAAAATTGAAAAAAAGTATTACTGTATCATTGACTTTGGCAAAGAGCTCGATCATGGTGGGAGAGGATTTCAACCGAGTACTGTGGACAGTTCAATTATTAATTATCTCGCCAGGAAGTTTGTTTGGTGATCGTGATTCTGGCTAGGAACAATCACTTCAACGACGTGGAGCCGCAAATCTGGTTTGCTCACTCGCTCTTATCGTCCAAGAGTCTCTGACAGTTGCATTTGCACCGAGGCTATTCGTCCCACTAGATATTTTACCAGTTTCGAATACTAAATGACACCTTCGCACTACCGAGTCCCCCAGTGTGCTCAACAGGTAGTGCTGTGTGAACATTGCCAGCGAAACCCAGGCAAATTCGAATTCTGGGTGCTGTCCACATGTCTCCAAAAAATATTGGTCTCACGTGCTTCTCTTTGCCAGATTTGAATATTAGCTCCAGAACAGAATAGTCATATGATAATCAAGATAGCTATGCAATGAAGTATTAGTATTTCAGACTGTGGACTTCTATTACTTCCCAATGCAAAATGTTTTAAAAATAGCACCAAGAATTTCCTCAGTGTCTATGAAACCTGATATCTTCCCAAGGGCACGAGAAGCATAACGAAGTTCTTCCGCAGCTAATACAATATCTTCAGGAGCTATCAATGGAATTTATAGCAGACGCAAGATAAGGTTAACGAAAAACAACGTACGGCACCCCAAGAAAGCCTGGAGAAACGCAGAGGCACTTTCAAGATGGACACGGTGTCGAGCACGAGTAATGATTGGCACAGGAACATTGAATTGCTTTGTCTCTTCTACCAGACCATGCATCAGAGGGCCAACAGAGAAGAGGCGATGTAGTTCCCGTCCGAAGCCTTCTAAGAATTGTGATGTTCCCTGTTGTTGCGAAAGGCTCAAAATCCAGGTCCGGCTCTTCAGAGACTGGACTCCGAAATTCAAGTGCGGATTGTTGGATTGGGGAAAGACTTCGCCAGAATCCGGGTCCAGCAAGTCTGCTTTATTGAGGATGTAGTACGTATTTGAAGCAGAGGCTAGCTTTGTTATATTTTCCGGCAATTGAATCGTGAAACTGTTGGAATCACGACTCGGCGCCAAGACGTCGGGAAGGGACAAGACACAGAGAGAAACGTCAGCGGCCTTGATCCTAATTGCAAGACGATGAGCAACAAATTCCAACAGGATTGAGCAGATCAGGCACCAACGCATCTATTCCTTTCTCAATCCCGATAGTTTCCACAAGATCATCTGTTTCTCGCAAACCAGCTGTGTCCGCTACGACGACAGGCATTCCACCGATATCCAAGGTTAGCTGTAGAACATCGCGTGTCGTTCCGGGTATAGGTGTTACAATCGCGGCTTCACGTTGTGCTTACACGTTCAAATTTCAACCCAGCAGTGAGTTCTAGTAAGTTAGCTACACACCAAGGTAATTCAGTAAACTGCTTTTACCCGCATTCGGCGGCCCATAAATTACGAGATTTATGCCAGAACGTATGATCTCTCCTCTACGATTGTCGGCCAAATGGGTCTGGATTTGAGCCAGTAAGTTTTCAACCTCCTTTCGCGCTGTAGAATTCCAAGGTAAGACGAGGTTTCCCTGTAGTGATATATCCCCACCTTGGCCATATACATCTTCTTCCAGGTCTTCGCCCTCGCCAAAATCAATGAGAGCTTCAATCAAAGCCGAGCAATTGATAACACGCGCCCGAAGGTCATCGAGAACTCCCCGGACTTCACCCTGAGTATCGAGTCCGGATTCATTGGAAATTGATACATTGCAGCCCGTCTCACTTACCCATGCTCCCCTACCAGCAATTTTTCGTTGTTGTTCTGTTTCTGCGTCTATTAAATCCGCTAGTCCCTCCACCTGAGTTAAATCCAATCTGCCACTCAAGAACGCGCGTCTTGTAAACTCCCCAGGTTCTGCGGGACGCAGGAACGGCAGCTTAGACAACGCATTAAGCAGGGTTGCAATAAGTGCTTTTCCAGAGTGGATATGAAGTTCGAGTATTGGTTCTGTAGTGAACGAGCGAGGAGCTAATGACAGCTCAACAGGTTCAGACGGTGACTTGAAGCAAATGCTCACCTTGAAAGAAGACAGACATACCATCATCGATAACTTCGTTTGAATCTTCAGGGTGTACTATGTGACATCGTTCCAGTTTCCATGGGGTTGGTCGTGGTCTTGATTTATGTGATCGCACCATCCTTTTCCAGACCTCGAGAGCCTCCGGACCAGAGATACGTATCACAGCAATCCCACCTTTTCCGGGAGGTGTTGATAAAGCATAGATTGTGCGTTTTTGCGCGTCAGAACGCACGAGAGAAGAGGGGTAATGCAGACATGAGACGCTTGGCAAGGCAGCGAGAGGTGCAAGGGAGTGGGTGGTATTCAGACGGGGGACACGCCCAAGGCTCAGGAAATCTCTTGAAGCGTGATAGTGCTGCAGTACATGGCGAACTGACGATATAAAGCAACTGGTAAACCTACTGAATGTTGTCAACATCAGCAAGCACAGCAGACCGAAGTGGACAAAAAAGGGTATATATATATTCCATTAGATACTTGCTAGAAATCTACATGGAGGTACAAACATCATCCATTATACATCCATGTCCATTGTTCCCCTCTCTTGCACGCGCAGCTCCTGGTATAATGCCTCACAGTCAGCCAAAAGCACCTCTCCCATAGCGTAATTTTCTTCCCATCGTTTCACTGGCGACAAGCCAACATATTCTTTGCCCCACCTGTCCGTCTCGGCTCCGTAGCGAATGGGCCGCGAAGATAGAGCAAAGAACCACAGTGGAGCGAGAATGAGATGGACAGAAGAGACAGCAGCTTTATAGGGTTCGATGGTATGATGAATAGAACCCAAAAAACGAACCTGCGGCCATGGGCGTAAAGAAAAGAGACGATAATAAGATGTAGACACTCACAATATAAGATAGGCAGACTTCGATGATCTTCGACCCAGGGTTGACCAGTGCCGCACCAATGTTCGTTGAACATACTCCAGGTTCCGAAATGAAATGCCTAATAGGACGCGATGTTGGGCTTTTATCAAGTACCCTTCGAGCCCTGAAGTCGAGGTGCGTCGCGATAAGGTCAGTCTGGTATTTTGAGCATTCGTATGAGTGTTCAGTCTTAATTAGCTGCCAGTCTCCACTCTCATAGAATGTTGGTGAAGCCGTAATCGAAGAGGTCCAAACAACGCGGCCGCCCGTTGGTGATGCCTTCAGCAACGATTGGAGAACGCGAAACTGAAAGATAGCCATATAAGACCCAAAAGTTTGGAAAGAGGCAGATCTCACGATACAGTAATGAGCGAACACATTGCATTGCCAAACCCAACCCAATCCATCCACACTCAGCTCTCCTTGATTTTCCCGATAGAATTTGGGAGTAGTGAGAGCAGCTATGGGTTCTGTAGCCAGTTGAGCAATGAAAGAAAGCCAATTAATACCACTGAAGCTTGCAAAGCCTGCATTACAAATCAAATCTGTAACATAAGGGTATCTATAAGCAGGATATGAGTAGGATGGGGGAAAATATTGGTTACACACTGTTTCAGAATTTCCTCCGCAAATTGGAATACACTGTTCATAACGGCCAAGTCGAGTGCATGTATTCTGATATCCACAGTCTCCCGATACTTTTTCGCATGAATATACTCATCAGAACTTGTTTTCAAACCCTCGATGTAAACGTCCAGGAGGGAGTATAGCTTCTCTTTGGCGCTCTCTGCCCGCTTTACATTCCTACACGCCATTATGAGGATGATTCCCTCATACTTGGAAGAAGTATCATCTGAAGCCTTCGAAAAGTCTTGCAAAGAGAATTTCTGGGGTTGAGCGTCACTGGGTTTTGGATGGCAAAGGCTACTAAGAAGACGCTGGCAGATGCCAAATCCTACTCCGCTAGCAGCAGTGAGAGAGATAATTTCATGAAAAAACGAGAACTCACCTATTGGCTCCAGTGACGATGGTAATCCGCCTCTTGGCCATGGACAAAAAGCAACCTGGCATCAGGCATCACGTGTATTTGTTTTCTAGGACATTGTTGCGAAGTCAAAATCAAATGTGTGCTCGTGTACACACCCAGGTGGTTTATCCCCAACCTGGGCAATCAGACAACACATAGTTATGATGGGTCTGCTCTTTCACTCAATGTAGCGAATACTGGGAGTTTGATTGCAGGACATCAGATATCGATATCAAGCTCTAATTACATTGCAGGATGCATCATAACTCAATGTAATAAAATTTAGGCTTTGTAGGAGATCTCAAAGCAAACTACCCTATTCTGGGAGACAACATGATAGTAACCAGTAGAATGTTCCAGTGTCTGCCTGTTTTCAAATTATTACACAGAGTAAACAAACCAAGATTATTATTCTTTGGAAGCAAAAAGCATCTGGGTTACTTTGTAGAAAACTGATAATGTCAGTTGATATATTTATTACATTATCAACTTTCAAGTAGACATAGCAATGTGCACAGACCAAGTACAATTTGTATACGTAGTAGTAGTCCAATTGAACAAAACTCTTCCTCTTGTAACTCCACCACTAGTCATCATAACTTAAGACAGTTATTATAACAGTAAAATTCAATATTAAACTCTTTCAATGGCTCCTCATTCCAAGGCCCTGCTTCTCTTACTCTCTCTTCATCCTCAGTTGTTGGTCAAGAAGCAAAAGGCCAGACTCTAGACTTAAGATATGTTCACTTTCCAAGACAAAACAAGTTGAGAATAGTATCAACTAGACCTAGGCTAGATCTGCACTTAAACATACTCATTGCTTAAATGGATGGTGTTTAGTAGTATATTTGTATCTTTTATAATATCAACCTTGTACTGGTATCAAAGTGCAGTTCACACTCAGTGGGTAAAGCTCAGTGGGTAAAGTCTGCAGAGTTAAGATAGGGTTCAAATCAAGTATAGAAACATGTCCAAAAATACAGAGTTGTAGACTTCCAGAATGACCTTAGCTTCAACTTATGTGTTGTACCATCAACAGTTACTTGGTCACAATTCCAGATAACAACCTGGAGTTAAGGAACAGTAGGTCATAATTAACACTGGAGTTGGGTACTAAGGTTAGTTAGCAAGACACCAGAGTTTGATAGCAAGTACTAGTAGTAAAGATAGTGTAATGCTATCAACATTAGAGTTTGATACAAAATTGTAATTAACATCTTGGAGATGAGTATGATACTTATAAAAAAGAAGAGATTACTTTGGAATCATAATCCAGAGTTGGAGTGTGTTATTTATATTGATGTCAACTGTTATTGATTATCAGGCTAGCTATTATAGAGTAACTATCTGTTAAGACTTAGGCTTAAGAGTTAGAGCAAAAGAATTATTCTTGTATTGGGTAACACAAGAGAACTCAATAGAGTTCCAAGTACAAAATG
>Ga0157368_1000965_pt1 | contig 12746 bp, 11 predicted proteins | sample AttbisABBM3_FD_113146 | JGI IMG/M metagenome (GOLD analysis project Ga0157368, IMG submission 113146) | Fungus gardens microbial communities from leaf cutter ant in Botucatu, State of São Paulo, Brazil - Atta bisphaerica ABBM3 | ecosystem: Host-associated > Fungi > Mycelium > Unclassified ...
CCCAATCCCTCACCAACATAAATTACATCCACTAAATACCTCCTCTATTTATCATAATTATAATTATCATACTCATACTCCAAATTCGTCGTAAACTTGCCCTGTTCATACCCTCCCCCTCCCCCTCTCTGTGCCTGTCCCTGTTCATGCCTCTGAGTGCCATTACCCCCTCCCACACTCGTATGTTGCTCCATATAATAATCAAATTCACCAGCACCAGCACCAGCACTATCCACGTACGCATTAATATACCCATACTGACTCACATCCAACTCTCTCGTCTCCCTCCTCTCTTGCCTCTGCTGATTATGACCCAGTCCAGGCATCATCAAACTGGGTTTTGAACCAGTACTAGTATCACCACCACCACTAGAAGGAGAGAATTGACTCGATACCAACGAAGGAAATGAATTCGAGTTTCCCGATCCTAGACGCGGTGAAGGTCTCTTGAACGCCGCCGCCGAAATTTTACCTCCTCCTCCACCACCTCCACCACTGCTATTCAACGATGGACTAGACGTATTTTCACCCATCCCTGAACACATATACGGTGCATTCGGTTGTTCAAGTCTTATGCCCAACCCCAATCCTGAACTAGAAGGTTTAAATTCTACTCGAGGTCCTGGTGGTGCATCCTGATACGTTCCATGCAAAATAGACGCTGGCTCCATCGTATAATTCCCTCCCTCCTTTTCCTGTTCATAATTGTAAGGCTCATAATCGCGATACCTCTCCCGCTGCTGTTGTGCACGGGTATGCGCATCCTCATACGGATTGAACACCCCCTCCTCTCCCCCCTGCTCCTCAAACTCCCACTGACCCTTCTGCTTATCCTTCAAAGGTGGTACTGGCACCCTCCTGGCAGACAAAGAAGCAGCACCAACAGGTTTATCCGAATACGAAGGCAATGATTTAATATTAGACAGAGAGGCACCTTTGCCCATCGTGTTCACATCCGTGTACTCAACACCAGATGGCGACGTGGACGATTCTCTAGCCGGCAACGGTGGTGCATCAGCGGTTGAACTAACAAGGGTTGCAGGGGTAGACGGCCTATCGCGAGCGTTCGTCAAAGTCGATGGCGGATGGAACTGAGACTGTGATTGTTGAAGTTCCAAAGCAATTTCCCTCGCAGCGGCAGCATTCAACACTTTTTCCTTTTCTTCCGAACTCATGTCTCTCGTACTCGCCGTATCTATGGAAACAATCCACAAATAAGTACAATCCATTCATCAAAAAAGAGCATTCACCACAATTCCCCTCCCCCCCAGAAGTACCAACAGCATCCTCCCCCCTCGTGGTTGGTCCAGGGGAGGAAGATGTCAAATCTGGAGGTGTCATTGGCGGTAAAGCAGCAGGCGGAGCATCTGGTGAATCAATGTTGCTAACAACACCAAATCGCACATGTTTATCGCCGACTTGGGTTTCACTTGGTGTCGTCGCGGTCGAGTCAGGATGAGCCAAAGCAGAAACATATGCAGACACTGTTTCAACATCGTCGTCATCCGAGATCGTACCATCATCAAGCACTAAACCTGACTTCCCCGCACCAGGGTCACTACGCCTTGCACTGCCATCCACAAGAGACCTACTACCTACACCACGAAGCAGAGGTGAATCATGTACAGACAACTCGTATGAAGGTGCTGGTCCGTCTTTACTCAGCCTCCCTGGTCTTCCAGGAGGCGGTAGGGGTTCATCATCATCATCATCATGGTGACTTTCTTGTTGAATGTCAGCAACACCAGGATACTCCTGACCACCCAGAGTTCGACCATGAGAACCTGAGGCGGCAGCCAAAGCTTGAGTTACCGAGCTTACGAAGGAGCCAGATTGTTCACGTTGTGGTGGAGTGGACAGAAGAGAAAAGGGCGAAGATTCGTGTTCGTGTATGGGTGGCGTATCAACGCGGTATTGATTGTATGTGCCGAGGCCAACACCAGAAGCAGAAGCGGTATGTGATTTCACAGGGAACGTTGCAAACCTCCCGGCGCTGCCGGCACCACCAGCTGAAGAAACATCGGCAGATCCGAGACTAGACCCGAATTCATCTAGATTCCCGGCGGGATATGGGACTGTAGAGGGATTGGGCAACGAGCCCATATGCAGCGGTTCGCGGGGAGTAGTGAACGAACTGGGATGTGCAGCATCCACAGGTGAATCGAGGATGCGTCCTAATCCTATATTTGGATGTTCCTGTCTGTCGTAGCTGACATATGGGAAATCAGTTGTTGGGGACTGTGGCTGCTGCGGGTAGCGTGCGTTTGATGACAAAGGCGAGCCGAAGAATGAGGAAGACTCGGGAATTTGGAGACGAGGCTGTGTTGCAGCAGAGGGAACAGTGGATAGTCGGACCTCGTTAACGTAGCGATGAGTATCAGCAAGTAAATTTTCAATTCTTGAGTGAGCAAGATACGGGTTTCGAGGAAGGCCAGGTTGAGTTTTGTCTTCTGGTATTTCCTACAAAAGTGGGTGAGATCAATACTGAGCGGTGAGAAGGGGGGTAGCTTACTGCGACGACGAGTTTGCCATACTCGCCGACGATCTGCGCAAAGGATTAGCAAAGGGTCGGATGTGGAAAAAGTCAAGTAAGACGCACGACACCCTTCTCACAACACTCGAGGAGACCACCAAACTTGAGACCCATCCAGGATCTGGTTGCCGTGCGTTTGAAATCGCCGATGGCAGCCTCTTGGGACATGATCTCGATGTCAAGGGTCCCAATGTCGGCTTTTAGACGATAGAGGATGTCGGTTTGCTGAACGAGGTTTTTATGTTCGGGACCCATCTTCTGGAGTTTCTTTTCAGCGGAATCTGCTTTCGATATGAGGTTGCGACGTCTGCGGCGGAGTTCGTCGAGTTGTTCTTCGCGAGTACGTATAGCCTTGAGCTGTTCACGCATGGTGGGGCCATGCGAAGCATACTGGGAGACAGCTGTAGTGAAATGCGCGATGATGGCTGTGGAAGCACCGAGGATGTTCTGTACGACTTGTCAGAGCCCGTGCAGAAAACCAGAAAACATGACTCGCGCCCAGATCATCTCCTTCTCCGAGTCCCCATGTTTTCAGCGCTTCTGCGGCCTTGGAAAAATCAGTGGCCAGTCGCTGGAGACTGCACAGGCGTCAGTACACTAGGGGCGAGTACCGGCAATGACCTCACGAGATGATAACAGCCTTTTCAGCAGTGATAAGATCTTGCAGAGGCCTGAGATCCTGGTTACCTGCAAGAGCAGGGATGGTCGAATTGTGGGCGATTTTGGTTGCAGCTGACCTGAACATGATGGCGGAGGGCAACTCCAGCACACGTGAACACTGTCAATAAAGAAAAAGATGACCACCGCAGGGGTCGAACCTGCAATCTCCTGATACACAACTGGTCGTAGTCAGACGCGATGCCATTTCGCCAGGCGGCCACATTGCATGGCTTACTAATAACTACTAGAACATCAAGACCACTACGGGCTAGATTGCGGCCACCACCACGCGAGAATCTTGGAGGAAATCCAAAAGATCATAAACACAGCTACAACAAGCATAGCGATACGCCATGACCGAAGACTTGCGGTCCCAATCCCAAACGCTTGCTTCGCCCGACGAGAAGCTTGTGAAAAGGTAGTCATAAAAGAGGAGAAACGATCACCCTAGCAGAACGAAGCTTGAGGAACACCCATGACGGAGGAAGAGGAGGCTCACGGATTCATCGAGCATCCGATTCTGAGACTCAACATCGTCATGTATATCAGTTGTAATCTACTCCCCGTGTCAAAGCTCAGTTCCAGACGTTGGCGCATCTTGCACTTACACCTCGGAGTGTCCGTATTTTAGAGTGAAGTTGGTCTAGACGTTGATCGTTCTGAGACTCATAGGTGTTTTCGACACGACTGTCTGACATGCGAAGATGGACGACGGTGACAACTTGAAATCATGTCAGCTGACCAAGGTCAACTATATGATGTTTTTGGTTGTTGTTGTTCTTTGTCCAAGCTGTGGCGGTATTGAAACAAAACCAACTTGGTGAATTCAAGAAACTCGGGCACCAAAATCTGACGAAAGACTGGACGTGTGTCAACGATGAATTTGACACGCGCCAAGCGAACGTGATCGGTTCTTTCCCACTCTACTTAAAAGCACTCTCGAGGCCGATTCTTTCTGACCATCCCCTTTCCTGTCCTTATGTATCATGCTGATGTGCCTCTTTGGACTGGACGAGCAGGGGCTCTTACTATGGCCTGGGCGTGGTCTATCATCGCCTTTGGAGTTGGTTCGCTCTTGTACACCTTGCTCAATTGACGATGCATTCACATCGATCTAGCCATCAATGCCTATGTTGAGTCTCGCCATGATCAGCATCTAGCCAGCACCCTGGCACCACCAGGTGCTGTAATCAAGATTGAGGATGGTGGTGCGTTCATTTTGCGCATATACAACCATTACCCACAACAACAACTATACAGACGTTTTCAAGGCTGGGGCAGTAATTCTCGCAGTTTGCCTCGTTATTTTCGTTATCACTTCTCTATATCTGGCTATGCTTCTCATTCACCCCGCGTCATTTAACCATTCCCGCTTTATAGCCATTCAGGCTGGTACTCTTGCCTTTTTCGCTACTTGGCTCTTTGCCGTTCTCGTTCCATATACCCACTTCGTTAGGACACGCAGTGCCATCATAACTGCCTCTATTGGTGGTCAACCTCTTCCACAATCCATCATTAACTCGTTGGTTCAGAGTGTAGGAAGACAAAGCGGTCTTACCCCTAGATACAGGGATCATGGATATTGTAAGTCCATATGCTATTTCCTTGTATACCTGTTGATAAGATGGTACCTAGTGCGCCTCGTAGCAATCCTTCCGTGGTTCACGCTGCTGTTCACTATCATTGCCTCCACCATTCTTTACGTCGCTGCTTCTCGTGCCAAGGAACTCCATCATACCCAACCCGTCTCAGAGGTCACCGAAGACACTTCTGAAGCAAAAATACACGATGGAGCTGTGATCGAAAAAACTGAAAGTGCCTAGTTACGCTTTTAGAGTAGTACTAAATACCAACGAGAATCGAACATTGTTTCTCCGTGATCGGTCTCTCTGTGAAGCACTATTGCGTTTCCATTTTAATCTGGTCTTGCTAAGGCGCACCGCACCGGCTGTCACGGGCAATAATTAATACCTAAACCATATAATATACAAGTTGTTCCTTCCAAAAAGGAATACTGTTCGTCGTGAGGGAGTCAAAGTTCGATGTCTTCCCCACTGGCTATTGGGCATTTCATCGGTACCTCAAGTGTCTGTGTGGAAAGTGAACCTCAGAGAAGTCAAAACACCCATAACAGCTTATACGCCTGACAAGGCCACTCTTTCTCTGCATGATGGATCTCCTGTAAATCTTTCTCAGTTGTGTGATTACTGACCTTGCATGTGATAAAATTTGGGTCTTTGACTCCTGTTAGTCAGAAAGAACTGGATTTCTTTGATCGAGACTTGACAGGAGACAATAGACCAGTTCATTGTTCACACTCTCGCTCGCTCGCTCAAAAGTTGGGATATCCACAATTCCCCTCAGATTGACTGTACGCAGATATATGACTGACTCCTTTTTAGAATTCCATGCTTGCTATCTGTGAATGAGATGGCTAGTCGGTACTATATTTTTCACTGATGTACAAACGTAAATTGAGAGCCCAAACCACACGTCAAACTCCACCAGATGCGCACCGCGAATGCAGCTGCTATAGGTCTGAGGATAAGCCACCTGCCACCTCATTCAGTCGCAGTGAGTATTCTATCTATCTTCCTGCTGCTGCTATAATAACACCTACCCATCTGCCATCCGACTTCAACCTACCACACCCCTCTTTAGCTACCTACTCTTTGCCTAGCCCCCGTAGACTGGGTCCTCCGTGTCTTATACGGTGACTGGGATAATGGTCTATTTCTCGGAACTATGTTAGCCGAGCTGATTGGAGTTCGCCCTGAGTTGTACGAAGCAATTCCCACTTAAGTGGGACTTTGACGCAGGTAATTCAATACATTTAGTGTCACCCTTCGTTCTCCAATCAACAGGGCCACGATATATTAACTGGTACCATGAATTCTTCCCTCTAACGAATCCATTAGGGTGATCTTTGGCCTTCTAAATTCTCTCAAGGCAATTCTGCCAACTATGAATCTACCAAGTAGTAACTCAACGAGGATTGCTTTTATTTTATTTTAAAAAAGTCTAATTCATTACAAATTAGTATATGGATTCTGTATCCTACTTGGATACACAGTTAGATAGTTAAACCCATTTATCCACTCATCCTCAGCAAGGTGCTAAAACATTGCAGAAATTTGGCGACCGGTATCAACTGTAAATGACAACCAGTCGGGAGTCGGGTCTTCAATTAGGTCATCGATTAGACTCTTCAACGGACGAGTTACTGTTGACTTCTGGCTATGTACGAGTGACCTCTCTTGCAGCAGCAGATGAGCAGCCTAGGAAATTCTGGGTCATTCAGCAGAGTTTGCGCACTTCTAATATCATCCGACGACACACCGTTATTTGGTTCTTGAATGTGGATATCATATAGTATTTCTCACTCACATGAATGGTTATTGTATTGGTTTTTGCCTAACCTTATCACTCACATGATGCATTAAAGGAGTAAAGGACCATGACAACTTCTGCTGGATATACAAATATTCTGCCAGAGATAAAATGACCTCAGTTTATCCTTTGCTCCTCTTCCACGTGTTCGATCACTACAACAGAAAATCGTACATTTTTGATCATAATCAAATGATGGGGCAATGTAGGACAAATGTCGGGAGATCTGGAAGGGTCTCCGGCACAGGGGTCTGCTGTTATGTTCGAAGTAGATTAACCAGCTTGAGACTTGGATTTCGAGTACTCCTTTTTTTCTATCCATTCTCATGACTACGCAGCCGGAAAGTGTGAAAGACAGCTCTGTACGAATATTCTTTCAAGGATTGTAGATGGATTGGGTTTATTCACATTGGGTTGTATACATTGTGCCTGTTCATCCCGCGTCTTTGAGGTGATATAATATGCATTTCTCAGACCCAAAATGAGTATTTATGCCCAAATAGGAAATTCTTTTCAGGCCTCGACCAAGCTCACAACTATACGGCATATATGGGTTCTATCGTATCAGCTGCTGCCAACCATTCTCAATTTTCAGGTCCTCATATCCCTTCAGAGTTGGATGTGGTTACCATCCGCACTACACTCATCAGACGTCTTCCCCTCGAGTTAGTCGACGAGATCCTCCGCGAAGCACAATACTGGCCAGTCATTCGCGGGTCCTGCGACTCCCACTTTCAGGTACAATCTGCGGGAATCAATGGAAGCTTTGAAGCTTCATATTGCTGTCTCATCACTCCTCCTATTCCGAACACCCGAAGTATTACAATGAGCCTAGACCAAGCAGCCTACAATACTGTAGATATTGACATCAGACGGAAGATCGAGAAAGTTGTATTCAGATTCACGAGCAGAGACCAAGGCTGGGAAGAAGAGTCCGGATCGAAGGGTAGGCTTCTGACCACCTGGTAATATCTGACGTATTCTTATCAAGGCCAAGATCCATACGCTGAGTCATGGACGTGGTTTGATGCAGAAATTTGGCGGCCAGTGCCAACTGTCAATGACAACCGTCCGCAAGTTGGATCTTCGATTGGGTCATCGACTGTTATCGAACCAATGATGGTCTCTCCAACGGATGAATTGCTATTATCTGCTGGCTATGTGCGAGTGACCTCTCCTGCGGCAGCAGATGCTCGGTCCGAGAAATCCTGGGTTGTTCAACGGAATTTACGCGCTTCTGATGTCATCCGGCGACACACAGTTATTTGGTCTGATCGGGGATTCATTGGCCATGATTGTCAGGAGACTGATTTCTCTCTGTCTATGTCCTCGTCATTTCCAAGAATTTTGTCTGAGAACCAGGGCGATATCTCTGTTCTGTATGGCTGTGGGAACGGGCTTGAATTCGTAAGTACCCTCCAGCCAGGTGATCGGATTGCCGTTGTCGCCCGAGTAAAGGTACGTCCCTTGCTCTTCAGTTGTCAAAATGGTAGCATGGCTGATAATTGAGCAGTATATTGGACGGTGCAATCGCATTCACGGAAATATGACTGCGGATATTATATATAGTGTGGTTTGATCGCAGTTTCTTGAAGTGAATTGCTCCATGTTCTCGTCAGATATTGCATTGATTGCCGCCTACGTACAATGTTGACTTCTTCTTTCTGAGGTGAGCACTTATCGGCACAAGGTTTAGCTGAGATCGACGACTTGTCGGACTGTAGGACAGTCGTCCCTGTCAGTCGTCCGTCAAAAGTCGAGGAGATCGTGAGAAGATATCGCATCCGGAAAGGTCGAATTGCCGGAGACGAGCGACGCCTGCCTATGAGTACAATAAAAAATCCATTGTGAATTTATTTTCAATTCTCCGGTCAGTGGACGGATGTTACGAATTCTATTCTACAAAATGTATACACAGTGAATGAGTGTCAATGTACCTTAACTTCAGTCTGGCCCAGTATATCCTATTGTCTCCAGACAACTGGCTTCAGAACACAAGACTCAAGCTTCCCAACATCTCAATAATACATGCTTATTCCTTATTCTACACCACTCCTCGACACAACTCTTTTGGAAATCAGAACACGAATCCCCAAGAACACAAGGCGCGTGCAAAGGTATGTGAAAGTCAAATGCGTGATCAGGCCATGATCTCATAAAGTGGAATACAGAACAACGTCTACTGCAAACTCGGGCTATGCTCGGTTTGTATTAGGGTTAGACGAGGGAAATGTACGAATCTGGAAAGTCAAAGCGTCGGAGAAACTCGGTGTTGCCATGGTCAGGGAGTGGGCTAGGATTGAGTATTGCAATAAACTCAAGGAGAGATGAGCTGTTGATGCGGAGGTGGCCAGGATATCTCGGTTTAACAGACAAATTGTGCCATCTGCTGAAGATACGGACAATCTCAGGCACACTATGTTGGAGGCTCGTAGGGTCAAGAAAGAAAGAAGAAGAAAGTGTGATTTGAAGCCGAAATTCTCGAGTTAGCTAAGCAGATGCAATGCCTTTGAACCTCTTGTCTGACCTGTGGCAGAATGGCGCTTATTAATCATGCCAGTATACATTTGACTATTCTGTTCATATTGGTGGATGTCACTTGGACAAAACATACTGCCAATTACTGATAACCTGGACTCAAAGCCATCGATAGACGCGGAAAGTTGTCATTGTAAGTAGATGATATGGATTTGCACAGCGCTTCATCGACCCTGTCCACTCTGCATTCGTGCTATCTTCTCAGGAGTGTTTAATCTTATCTGAGTAGTATACCCCACCCGCAATGAGATAGTTGAGTCTGATCGACAAATTGTCTCACGCCGCGCGTGGTGGGGGCTACCACTCTTCGCTCCAGCATTGCAAAGGAAATGCAGCACGAATTCTTATCCTGCCCAGTGGAAACATTCCTGTCTCATTATATGCCCTTCTCACCGTCTGCTGAGAATATTACATCCGCTCGTCAAGTCTTGGTTGGATCCGGGCATTTTGACCAATGGCAAGCTTTCGGTTGCACCAACCCCTCTTCATTGACGGAGCATGAGGAGAAAGTTTTTAAGCCCTTGGAAACAATAGTGAACACGCTGCTTGACCTTGAAGTTACCGATCCCACAACTCACCAACTTCGGCGTTCCAATTTTCGGCACAGAGACTGCCCTCGTATGACGCCCAAGGGTGAGTCTATGGGCAGCGCAACTTTCAAAGTGGATGCATATATGAGACCGGAAGGCGTGAGATCAGACGGGTTCCTGGTATCTGATGCAGCCATTATTGCAGAGTTCAAGAAGAATAAGGATCGCAAGAGCGTCCAAAGTGTATGCTCATGTTGCGAATGGCCATGGGTTGTAATTGACGTCGAAATCAGAATGGGCAGCAGCTTCTCAGTGCTGCAAGCTGTATCATGGCTGATGATCCCTGTCGCATGTGGATGTATGGTGTACGTGTTTCCTTTGAATGTCCATGGACGGCGCCCGTGCCCACCAGTTCCCAGATTACAATCGAAGACAACGAGATGTCGCTGTGGTACTTTTCGCGTTCTCACTCTGTCAAGTCAGAAGCTTTCGATTGGACTCAGGTACGTCATGGCCTACATGTAGGCTCGTTGTCTCACAATACTGGCAGAGGCTTGATGATTTCATCCGAGTTTTTGTTTCGTTTGTGTATGCCACGAAGGATGAAATGGGTTTCGATCCCACTGTAAGGCGTGTCAAGTTCCAGGAAAGCATTTGCTACGTGTACCAGGTCAATGGCAGGTTCTTTCGGACGATCAGTCCCCTCTTCCGTGGGCAAGTTCTCTGCATCACTGGAAGGATGACGCGGGTTTGGGAGGCTGTTGAGGTTGGTGGAACATCAGAGGAGGAAGTTAGGAAGGAGAAAAATCGAGGCAGGCGCTGTGTTGTGAAGGACGTGTGGCTCGATAAGGATTCACACACAGAAGGGGATAATCTCAGCAAGATATTTACAGCCCTGGACAATGTAGACGTGGATCACTACACGTGGGACGCCAACATCAACAAGACCTACGGCGAGAGACTCAAGAACATTATTACTGATATCCTCCACAGCAGGCAATACAATCGATATTTCATGGCCATTGAGTGCGACCAGCGAGGCAAGTTTACAAAAGAACGCGCTCAAGGAGCTGATCCGGATCCCAAGATATTTGATAAAGAGCCACTGACTAAGAAGCAGAAACGGACAGTCTCAGGTTCTGTGCAACTCACAACGAGCTCGAGCTACTCAGGGGGGGCAGGAAGCATACCTTTGCCTGCTGCGCGTCTGCCTCCCCATGACTACAAAGTCAAGTTCCAATATCGGCTGGTGTATAAAGATGTTGGCAAGCCGCTCAACAAGGCACCCAACCTCAAGTCGTTTTCCAAGGGGATCCACGATGCTTGTATTGGTGCGTCCTGTAGCTGTTCGACGGATGGCTGGTGGTGCTCACTGTCTTGTAGCCCTTATATTGATGTTGCTGGCAAACTGGGTGCACCGTGATATCAGTGTGGGGAACATCATATTAGTGGAAGATGAATGCGGCCAGTGGACCGGGAGGGTCAGTGATCTGGAATTTGCACGGGAGTTTGATAGCACGCCACTTGGCCCTAAGGATACGAAGACGGTAAGTTATATTTCTCTCGATGTGCTGCCTTTGTTGTCGCTAAGTTTCTGCAGGGTACTCTATTTTTCATGCCCTGGGAAGTTCATTCACGCCAGAGGCTGATACAACCTTCCCCACTCAGCGACAAGTTCATTCATGATCAATTCCTATTAGCTAGCTCTGGTGTAGTATGGGATGCCGAGGAGCAGTGGCCCCTATTCTATCGGTACGACTACGACCTTGAGTCCCTGTGGTGGATCCTCTTATGGGCCTGCCTATTCCGCGTCTCTTCTGACAGAGGAGACCCAGCACATAACCTTGGATTTCGGATTTTCACTTACACTTCACAGCCAAGTCTAGATAGGACTCATGTTATGCGGACCCCATATAATGCAGAGATTGCATGGAGCATTCCTCCTCAACTCGAGAGACTCATTCCCTTTATACATGCCCTACATGCCTTATTACATCGCAGCTATGCCACTGCTCCCAATGATGTCAACGGCTATATAAAAGAGATTCATCAGTCGTTTTGGCGATACTTGAACATGATGGAGAATCGTGTCAACGAGATGGGTGACATCGAATTTTCTAGTTTGGAGTGAGTAGGTGGCAAGGATGAAGTGGGTGAAGTAGACAAGGTAAAGTAGTCTTCTTAAACCTTAGAGTCACTGAGTAGATGTGGGGAAATTCACTCAACTATATTTATCATTATATCTTAAGCTGCTTATAGATATGAGAAATCAGATAAATGTGTAGTTGAGTGCTTTGTGCTTAGTGAAGAAGGTTTGTAGTGTCATACTAGATAGACATACTGTGATAATACATATTTCTGTGGAACTCTCCATTATCTTTCATCTTTGTCTTTTGTTATTTTGGTCAAGTGTTCCAACACAACTTTTTATTTAGTTTCTTTTTCTTTATTTAGACTTAGCTAAGGGGGTGTGGTATGACATCATATATGACAGAAGTGTGACATTATATCACAGATTGGGTCATGTTATGACTATGACATGTTATGACTTGAGTCTCAATCTAAGTTTGGGTAGATTTCACTTGACTTAAACACCAAGTAATGAATACTTAAGGCTGTGATGTTTAATGTTTTTTTAATTTTTTTTTAAAATCAACAATTTATAACGTGGGGCACAATGGCAGGCCGTGGTAACTACTTAGTAGCTACAATATATTGATGGGCAAACTACATGAAAAAGAAAAGGAAAAGGAAAAGAAAGAGAAACTAACTAAAATTGACTAACAGGATTGCTACATTACTGTACTCTACTTTCGAAAGAGTTCCTGTTGTTTTCTACCATGCCACTCACGATTGAAACGGTTGCACCAATATGGACAACTATAGCTGTCTGCTTGATAGTTGCCTTTGCAGTTCATGCATTTGAAGACGTGTGGACATGGCTCACCTTCCTTGGTGGCCGAACGATTTGCTTTCTTGTTTTCCATGCAACACCATGCTTTCTCTCTGTGGTGTTTGGTAATGTGAGCTCTATAGCACTTGGCACACCTGGAGATATGAGAGCGACAGCTAAGTGTTGAATGTTCCCACTTCCA
>Ga0157368_1000966_pt1 | contig 12731 bp, 19 predicted proteins | sample AttbisABBM3_FD_113146 | JGI IMG/M metagenome (GOLD analysis project Ga0157368, IMG submission 113146) | Fungus gardens microbial communities from leaf cutter ant in Botucatu, State of São Paulo, Brazil - Atta bisphaerica ABBM3 | ecosystem: Host-associated > Fungi > Mycelium > Unclassified ...
ATGGAGTTACTCCTGTCAGTGTCTCAACACTGAAACCTCTACTTAGGGTAATAGGGGTTTTCCCACTGAAACCCTGAGCATCTCCTATACTTTCTGTTTGTATATAAGACTAGTAGCTATACTGTAATTTGCTAGTCTGATAATCAACCAAGATAATCTCTTATTGAACTCAATTTCCAGTGTTTAATGGTGACACACCATTCAGCACTCACTCTCATCTCAGACTTCTTCCCAACATCCAAAGTTGTGACTACATGGCAGACAGATGGTGCAGCACATAAGCTGAAGCCAAGGTCGTTCCACAAGTCTGCTCATCTCTGAGTCTATTCTGCAGACTTCCACCCTGGTGTGAACTGTACCTGACAAACATTAGACTTTACCACAGGAGAAGTGTTGTCAATGAAGTGTGAGAATGAGAAGTGAAGACTAGTAGCTTATATTTCAAAGTCATTGAATAAAGCTAAAAAGAACTATGAAATTCACAATAAAGAAATGTTGGCAATCATTAGGTGTTTAGAGGCATGGAGACATTTCTTAGAAAGCACCAAGAGTCAGTTTAAAATATAGACTGACTACAAAAACTTGGAGTATTTTATGAAAGCTTAGAAATTATATTGAAGATAGGCTAGATAGGCCTTGTATTGGCATAGTACAAGGAAGCTCGACACGTGTCACGTGAGGCGGAACTGGTCCGCGGGAGTTTCGTAACAGTTTATGACTCGACAGATCATATTTTCGTAGTATACCAGTTCTGGTCTGGTTCAGTATATATCTCATTTTCCCAACCACTGGGGCCTGAGGTTTTGTAACAGCAACTAATTGTTGGATGGGGGCTGCCTGTACTCCAACATTTCTCCCCAGTACCAAACTGTTCTCTCTATCTTTCTAGTCCCTTGAAGTGTTTCATATCCGAAATCTCCCTAGTCCTTTTGGACACGTGTATTAATACACCACTTTCGCGAGAATAAATAAATCGACCGGCCCCCAATTCATACTCTTTCCCACTTCATATAGGATCTGGAAAGATACTTGAATACAACATAATGTTTTCGTCAATCAAGATCTAGCGTTGGACAAACGAATATTTTCTCAGGTACAGTGCTCTCAGAAAAGCATATAATTGTCTGGTGCCGTTCACGTAATGAAGTTCAACCTCACACCAAGCCTCTGATCAACAATGTAGGGATGCCAGAGTACACTGCAGCCAAGTTGTTTCGTCATTCCTCGAGAGACCGATCATTTCATCTAGAACCTAAAAATTTTGCTTGGAAGGGCTCCCGTTCTACGTACAAACCCCTATCCTAGCAATTCACTCAATACATGGGATAAGCCTTCGACCCCAGCTCACTTTTCACTAGTCGGAATAAGGCATAGGAGTCCGTTCACGATCAAGAATTCCTCGGTTGCTGGAACAACCATTACGGCTCACCAATTTTTGGTGACAAGCTAAAGTGCTGCCGAAGAGCATGGAGGTCAAGTAAGTGCTAAGAAGACGGCACATGCTGTTACCGGAGGCAAAGATGCAGGACTTAGAACCGCACTCTATTCCCTCGGCTATTCTCACGTCAGCGTCAGGCGTGCAATTCGATCACAATCGACCTACATTGACATTGACCAGACGGCCGTTACTGAGATTAAACAAATTTAGCGCCCATCTCAGCATGGTCTTCAAGTTGGCTTGATTCCCTGTCTCCTATACACCATCAGATTACCGTCATGGAACGTTCAATTAGTTTCTAGCTCTAACTCAAGCCTTGGTATTTGAGGACTTCGGGTCTATTCAATATGTCCGATAAGACATGTTATTCCTCTTCTGCTTGTTTATTCAAAATAAGTGTCGGATCATTTATGAACACTGACATTCTGCTCTGCATCTGTACATCATGTCCGACGACAGTCGGCATCAAGGCACCATGGAAGAGAAGCAACAGAGGACTCCATCTCTCCCATGCAAACTCACGATTTCGCTCAAGAGGTCCCCTGAATTTCTCTATTGATCCGGGTTTTTATCCCAGACAAAATCCTAATTTGGCTCAGAATTATATCCCCGCATGGGTTCAGGGTACTTAAAATTCTCTCTTGTATTTTCTAGTTGTACAGTTTATATGATGCTTCAATACTAAATGGTATTTGAATTTCGGTTCCAATTGGGCAGGTCAGTTGGTTGATAAGGCCAGGGTTGCATCCTAAAAGAAGAGTCAGGGGCTTTTGGTGTCAAAGCCAAATTCTTATTCGCACTAGGCAAGTTGCCACACGTTCCAAAAGTTCACTCTAAGTGGATCAGGAGATGATGCCTTTCGTGGATCTCGTTATAAGTCGTTCTCATCTCTCGCGTCGATTAATATAAATGTACGCTGCAATTGATATCTTGACCCCAGTTTCGACTCGGAACCTCATCACCTCCAATCTTTAGTATTGTCCTCCATGCAATTCGCTGTAAATGTTGTGTTTATGGTGACTCTTGCCACTACGTTGGCAAACGCCTTCGTCCTTCCTCGTCAGGCAGCCCCCGAATATACCCTTACGTTCACCAATGAGACAGCGGCTGTTCAAGCAACTGACTTCATCACCTTTGGCCTCTTCGACACGACCACTGGCATGTTTCTTTGACTCTCATTCGTACCCGCATTCACTAACAGTCCGTCTTCCAGAGTGCACAGGATTCTGTGATACAGTAGTCGGCTGCAGTTTTGCAAACAGTGCGCTGCATTCCTCCTTCCCATTTATCTAATTTAATTGTAATTATTTCCGAAAGGTTACCGCGACAACAACGGCAAGGTAATTCCGTTCGTTCTCTCACATTAGACTCGGGATTGATGATTCTCTAGGGTGGGAGTCCACAACTCACTTGCTCCCTTTATGCCTCGTGCCATGGTATGGAAACCTTGACCAATACTGGTGGTCAGACGCAACCAGATGGTTCTGTCAATTTTATCACCGACAGTGATGGTTTCTGCAAAGATACTCCTACTGGTGGTCCCACGACTAGTACGACCGCTGCCCCCATTCCGACTTCTACTGGTGCTGCTGACCCCATCTCGACCGATCCCACTGACCCTACCTCGACCGATCCCACTGACCCTACCTCGACCGATTCCACTGACCCTACCTCGACCGCCGATCCCGCTGACTTGGAGTTTCGTTTGTAGATCGATACGCACACGATCTTATAGATTTTAAATTTCTTGCTGGTGATTGGACATACGGTTTATTTTTGGATAAAATGCGATATGCCGGAAAGCGGCAATCAGTGTGTATAGTTGAATGTGTTGGTTACGCAATTTATTTGGGATCAATAGTCCGTATTGGAAGAGACAAGAACATCAATCAGTCTCGATTCCGTGATGGAATCGCGGGTATTGTCAATTAATTCAAGGTAAATTCCGACTATAGGGTCCGGGGACTAGGCACTGTGTTGTGGGAACTTGGGAACTTCTACCCACGGATTGACAAGCGTGAAATGCATATCAAAATTGTTACTATATTGCTTTATTTATCGATAGATCAAACACATTCATGTATACCAGTTGACAGGTTCCATGCTACTCTTTGTGACAGCGTGGATGGCAGGCAGTATTTTCATCTGAAATTTGTACAAAACCGTTGACAAGCCTACGCTCTCCCAGTCTATTCAAAAACTGAGTTGATCATTGTATGCCACTCTCATCCTCCTCCTACATAACGGCGGCAAGAGAGACACAACACATCCAGCATCTGGACCGGATGAGACTCCTCTCAAATTGCTGTATATCCGTATTGCAAGTGTACATGTACATGACACCACAGAGAATTGTCAGTATTTTATCCATGCATACAATGAGTAGCCTGCCTCCATTACTTGGCAATTTCGAATAGTCTAAGCCATCTGCTGAAGTACGGTCGAGACATCAGTTTGTGATGGGAAAAAAGCCCAACTTCGTTCTTGCATCTGGCACACCATTTGTGAGTACACAATGATGAAAAGGGGCAAGTCGGGCAGGGATCAGGGTCTATACCGAGAACGGAGAGACTTGGAGGTGCTCGGGGGGTTGCAAGTGTAGTAGCAATCACAGATTGTAGGCTGCATTTGAACCGAGTGCGTGCGTGCAACTACAAGGTCGTACGCGCGCAGGATGGGACGGGCATGGTTATTGTATCACGCGAGCAGTTGCGTGCGATCAAGCTTCACGACTTTGCTTCTGCTCCGTTTCCTCCTTTCTGGTTTGTCTTCCCTCTCTGCAACTTCATCTCACGCTCAACAACGGCGACAAAAACGTTATTGAACACTGCAATTGGAATCTTGCCCAATTCTTGATCATCGACCCCTGTCAACAGCCCCGTACTCGAAATCTGATCATACTTGTTCCTAAAGAACTTGATACCGAGATCCATCGCTTGCTTGACATTAATGCCAATATGTAATTGGACTAGACATTGGCCGTCGGGGGTGTTATTCTCCGCGGGGTAGGAAGTGAGAAACTGAGGGATAAGAGTTGCGAGGTCTTGTGCGAAATAGGTGAAACGAGGATTGCGGTTCTGAGGGGTGTGAAGATTTGGAGTAGACGGTAATATGCCGCTGTTTTTTGCTGAGGGGCTGTTTAAGGATGAGGGCTCGGAAAGAAGGGAAAAACAGTGCTTACTGATGAGAAGCCAGTTTTCAGGGGTAGTGGCGTAGACGAGAGAGCTGAGTTGTTTGGGATGTGTTAATAGAGTTGTTGAGATGTCTACACCCTGCCGAGACTGGGTAAAAGTGTAGAGCGTACGCAACCAACGAAACTAACTGGAATTGTATGTCCCTTCTTCGCCCGAATGAACCAAGACGGATGCAATCCTGGCTTCCCCTCGACTCGGCCCAACTCGCTAGTGAGCTGAAACCTCTGCAAATGGTCATTCCTGACCCAGTCGATAATTTTTTGAGAGTCCTTATGCGGTACAGATGCTGCATTTTCCTGCACCTATACATGAGCCCACCTCGGCCAAAACGGATGCGGCTACTCACCAGATCTTTCAGACACACATACGCGTCCGGCCTCAGGTTCGCGGTATGCCTCAGAAACTTGAAGGCAGCAAAGCCCCAGAAAACCTGGTCATTTTGTGGAAAAGGCTTTGACCTAAACCTGAGATACCTAAGATACGGCTTTGGAGGCCTTGAGCGGAGGACAGCGCGTAAGACCGGCCTGGGCATGCAGAAAGGAGGAAAGGTAGAGCAACACGTGACGTGGACATTTGCTTTACCTGGTATTTACTTTACTTGTAGACTTGGCTTGACTGTGCCATGAAGACGCAGACAGACGACATCCCATACGATGACAGGGACAATCCTTCACCACAGACACGCTCGAGCCTTGACTCCGCCTCCAACTGGCGGGATAGCGCTCCCAATGACCACCTCCAGCCTGTACAGACTGTCCATGTTGAACAGCAGCTGCTTGTTGAGCCCAATTTTGACGAGGGCATGCTCAGAGCGCTGTGCGAGCTTGATGTACGTCTGTCTATACCCAGGACCACTTAGACTGACTCGCCATCACAAGTGCGGAGTGCCGTTGCTACTCGATCGAATTAAGCAGAGTACCGTGTCGTGCAGAGTTCGTTCTATCTTCCTAGCTCACGACTCGAATTTATACATTATCAGGAGGCTTCTGCATTTTTCAAAAAGCGTGCGACCATTGAGGATGAATACGGTCGCAATCTCCATAAAATCGCTCGTGCTACGTCCGAAACATATGCCATGAACGACGGAAAAGCTGGGTCAGTCCTCTTTTCTCTTGTATGTCATGTCATGCCCTCTTACCCTGCCCAGTTCTTTTGTCTCTGCATGGCAGTCCTCCATGCGTGTACATGAGATGATGGCTGAGAACAGACTCCGGTTCGCACAGCGGCTAAACGAGATGAGCGAGGAGCTATCTACACTAGTAAAAGAGGTTGAGAAGAACAGGAAACAAGTTGCGTTCATAATTCCTCGTTACCACTGCCCCAAAGACTAATGATGAACACTAGACAAAGGAACTAGCAACTCGATACGAACGAGCACTCCAAGACTCTGAATCTACCACAGAGAAATGGAAAAACCGGCTTGAAATTACCTCCGAAGAACTTGAGCGAGTCCTACTCCAGAAAGAAGGCGAATCGTTCAAAGATACCGGAGTTCAAAGTCGGTCAGGTGGCTCTGGCGGGAAACGTGTCATTGGCAAAGCTGTAGCCAAAGGAGGCCTCTTGCTTAAAGGCAGGAATCCTGGTAATGTGGGTCGCATAACAGCAGGCAGATGAGACAGACCATCTGACATTCGATGAATCCTCGTTTTCATTAGATTCAACGACAAGAAGATGATATCCGAGCTCGAGTCTCTACCGCATCAGACCAGTACAGGAAAGCCGTGTTTGATACACAAACTATGCGACAGGAATATTTCAATTTCCAGTTACCTAGAATATTGCGTGTGGGTTTTGACTGTTTGTATTATCATCCTTCCTTGACGATAATACAGGCGTTAAAAGAATGTGCAGACGAAGTTGATCTGGGAACGCAATACCATCTCACGAGATATGCGTTTTTGTATGAGAGCATCGTGCTTAGTGACGGTCAGATTTTGATTCCTCCGGACGGCGATGGTATGTCGTGTCCTAACGTACATACCCAAGCTTTGATGCGATTCGTTTAGGATTGGGATTGAAAGCGACGATAGAAACGATCGATAATCGGTCGGATTTTAAGACGTATATGCAGAATTATGTATATGCGCGCGGAACTGCTGCACCAAGAGGTCCAAGAAGAGAGGGCCCACCTGAAGAGGGATTCGTACGTCTTCATCCTTGCCTAATTCAAGAGCAGAGTAACTTATGGTATCACAGCTTCCACCATTACCAATGCACTACCCTGGCGAAGTTTATCGCTCTCTACCAGCCTCCTCCATCGTGCCCAGCAGTACACCTCTGAGCGCTACAACGACCAACACATCAACCAATACCAGTAATATACCAATCAACCTCAACGCTCCTCTCAATCTCAATCCCGCCAACAACCCTACCAACACCCCTTTCTCCTCCCAGCAACCAAATCATATATCTCAACCTGGTACCAACGGAGCAGCAACAATACCCTCGGATAAAGGTCGGCCAACATTCGGTGTTGACTTGGCTGATCAAATGGCTAGAGATAATGTAGAGGTACCGCCTATAATGGTGAAATGTTGTGAGGCGATTGAGAAGCATGGAATAAGTAATCAAGGAGTGTATAGGGTTAGTGGGACAATGAGGAAGGTTCATGCTTTGAAAGCTCACCTGGATAAAGGTTGTTCTGCATTGAAAATTGGATAAGGACTATGTTTTGCTGATTAGTGTTTCGAACGAACAGATCTGGATTCGGTGGATTTGGATGGACAAGAGTGGGCGAGCGAAAATGAGATTAGTAACGTGACGAGCGTGATGAAGATGTGGCTGAGAGAGCTGCCGGAGCCGCTTTTAACGTATGGGTTGCACCAGGGGTTTATTGAGGCTGCAAGTGTGTCCTTGTTCCTGACTTTTCATCTTTCGAAACTGAGGTAATCTGTTTTGTCTAGAAATTGAGAATGAGAGGCTGAGGCAGATACGGCTACATGAACGCGTGAATGATTTGCCAGATCCGAATTACTCAACGTTGAAATATTTCTTGGGTCACCTACATCGGTACGGTAGACCTTTCTATCGCCACGACTTACGTCACTTACTCCTTATCACCCATAGAATCAACGAACACGCGTCGGAGAACCAAATGTCAATGCAAAACCTCGCAATTGTGTTAGGACCTACATTATTTGGTCAACCTATGCCACCTGCGCCTGGGACGACCACTTCTCCGATGCCTGATACACTTCATCAGAATTTGGTGTGTTTTCCTTGATTTCATTGTACAGTCGTTTGGATAGCTCACAGTATTTTTTGTCAGGCGATTGAGACGATACTAAATCATTACGTGGATATTTTCGTTGATGAAACGGAAGGTTCCTGATCTCGAAACTGTCTTACTATACCATCTTGCATGGGACCGGCCGTGTTTGAATTTAGCATGTGTAGCCCAGACTTTTGGCTACATACTGTCCAGTTTAATCTCTCTTCTCTCTTTTGTCATCTTTCTGTCAACACTCTCATTCGTCCCTTCCATCCCACTTTTGATTTGTCAACACAATTTATTATGTGCTTTTGACACTATTTTTCTTGTCATTCTTTCCTGGGTTGTGGTTTATTAGGAAACACATGCTAGTTGGCTTCAGGCCTTTCCTTTTCTTGATGTGACGTCTCCTCTGGGAGGACTTCGAGCATCACTTGTTTTGCATTGCACAGCCAATGGATGGAAAACTCTTTCATTTTTGTCTCATCTCTTGTTTCTGATGATGAGCAAACGGATGCACTCGTTTTCTTGGTGCCTAGGAGCAGTTTTTCACCTTCCCTTCCGTTCAGTCTTTTCGTTGTAGTTCTCTTTTTGTCGATAGTGTATACTTGTAGGATGGTACCGGCAGGGGCATACTATACCGCGCATGGTGTTGTAATTCTAGTGTGTATATTTTTCTCACATTATTTTCTCTCGTTTTCTGTTCTTGTATACCCTACACAGACTCGTATAGGTTCCTTCTTGGTTTATGTAGTGGAATAAGTAGCAGTAAGCTCTCAAACAGCATGGATATCCCCGTCCATCATCGGAGTCTATTCTCTGGGAGTGCAATAGCGCATGCAAACATGTGGGAAACATGCCACTACACATGGCGTTCCACTCGCCAATACTATCTATACAAAGCCACTTTCGCTCCTCTACGGTATTCTCAGCTACTAAATATTTATGGTCTTGGGACTTTGTACAGATACATTTTTAATACATGTACAACAAGGTAGTTATGTGAGACGGGAAGAAAACTCATAGCAGAGTCAATCCTATTATCTTTTGCCTCTCTATAATATACTTTTCCATCTTTCAACAATACTTATTAAGGTCAAGCGTACCCAGGTCATTGATCCCTCCGGATCTCAAATCCAGGATCCGGAAGGCTTCAGGATGTTGACAGCAAGCATCCCTAACTTGATGATTCCGAGAACCCACAATGACCACTCACAGGGCTTTGATACCACGTGATACGTCAACCAATCAGATCAGTGTCCGGAACAAAGATCGATTTGAATGTGTGCATAGTTATAAATTTGACTTCCTCATTTTGATTTTCCTTTACCTACCAGCCAACTTCAATGTCTGAGAACCGTGGTCGTGTCCTCTTGGCTTACTCTGGAGGTCTCGGTTAGTGACATACTCTACGGGTGATCTTACAATGCTTGATCTTCTGCTTTTAGATACATCATGTATTTTGGCTTGGCTTATAGAGCAAGGTTATGAGGTCTATGCCTTTATGGCTGATGTCGGGCAGGAAGAGGATTTCAAAGCTGCCGAGGCTAAAGCCCTGAAGGTCGGAGCCAAGAAGTTCTTCCTAGCTGTGAGTCATTTTGGACTAGCCTGTAAATATAAACGCAGTATGCATACTCATGGCTATTTTCATTGTAGGACCTTAAGCGCGAATTCGTGACTGAGCTCATTTACCCTGCCGTGCAAACCAACTGTATTTATGAGGTACGATTGTATCCCTTGTTCATTGTTGTCACTGGGATCTTCTCGTTGGCTTTAGAACGTCTATCTTCTTGGTACATCGCTTGCGCGCCCCGTGATTGCACGTGGAATGATTGAGATTGCAGATAAGGAAGGCTGCGAGTGAGTGAGCTTTTGGAGATCTATCCCGTTTTACAGAAAGATTATTGACATCCTATTATTAGCTTCGTTTCTCATGGTTGCACTGGCAAAGGCAATGACCAAGTACGGTTTGAACTGGCTTTCTATGGACTCAAGCCCGATATCAAGGTTATTGCACCCTGGCGAATTCCTGGTGTGTTGAACCCTCGTCAGATATTAGACTTACTTGACAAAATCCTTAGAGTTCTATAACCGTTTCGCCGGCCGTCAGGCTCTCCTCCAATTTGCAGCTGAGAAGAACATTCCTGTACAGCAAACGGCTGCCAAGCCTTGGTCAACAGATGAGAATTTGTTCCATATCTCCTATGAAGCTGGTATCCTCGAAGATCCTAACGTCACCCCCCCGGATGATATGTGGAAGCTGACTACCTCTCCTGAAAATGCACCATCGGAACCTGAGCGTATCGCCATAGAATTTCAAGGCGGTTTACCTGTCAAGGTTGTGATTCCACAGTCCGGAAAGGAATACACAGATGCTGTCGATATCTTCAACGCACTGAATGCTCTTGCTAGGAAACACGGTATTGGACGTATTGATATCGTAGAAAACAGATTCATTGGTGTGAAATCTCGTGGATGCTACGAGTCTCCTGCGGCGACTATCTTACGTATCTCTCACATGGACCTCGAGGGTCTTACCCTCGACCGTAATGTTCGTGCACTTCGTGACCAGTTCACCACTATTGCATTCAGTCGAATCCTTTACAATGGACATTTCTTCTCGCCCGAACGCGAATTTATCACTAGCTCTATCCCTTCTAGCCAACGAACTGTGAATGGTATCGTCAGACTAAAGCTTTACAAGGGTAATACCATTGTTGAAGGTCGAGAGAGTGATGAGGTCTGCATTCTCAGGACTATGACGTTGATAAGTTTTACTCAAACCAGTCACAGGGTCTTTACGATGCAGCACAATCCTCTATGGACGAGCTGGGTGGGTTCGAACCTACTGATACTACTGGTTTCATTGCCATCGAGTCCATCAGGATCAAGAAGTACGCATCTAACTACATTACTGCTTCAGCCCTTCGTTTCTGATACTTATTGTACAGGTGGGCTCAGTCAAAGATAACGAAAGGACAGGGCGGAGTCACCGCTAAGGACGTCTATGGCGCTCAATCAGCGGATATGGTATAATGGAAGTGTAATTTGAGATCTCGTGTGTAGCGAAGCATATGTCGTGCTGCACGGGCGCGTTGTGTCAAATTTGCGTTAAATACGACTATATACAAGTTGATACCCGAGAGCTGGGGATTGAGAGGAAGGACTTGTTCCCTGTTTTGTGGGAATGAGCCAGCTTGATAAAATCTTGATCACATGACTTAGGATGTGCTATTGTTCGTGTTTCCAAATATCACCTTGTTTTTGCCCTCACTAGCATTATGATCCCTATGCAACATGTGCATCTCCGCCCCTTTCTCACGGAAACCGGTCAATTTGAGAAACTTGTTGAGTCGGGGCGGACAATATCAAGCGTTTTATCACCCCTCGATGATTCTTTGGCGATATATATGAGAAATACGGTTTGTGTTGATGAGTTTTGGAAATGGCGCGCTGAGTCTGTATAAAAAATAGAAATTTGATGTAAGGAAACAACCTTCCAAGGTTGAACAACCTATCTACTTTGCGAAGATGCATAAACCCCCTTCCATGGAAAGACGACTGGTGTGTGCTCAGTTTCCGGTCAATATTGAGGGTTTGAACAGGCCTAGTTTGTTACAGATACCCTTGTTATATTCTCTGCACTTCGAAACTTGATGAAGAATGTTGATACTGAGCCTGAAGGATGGTAGGTCAAATGGACACGAGACATGGAGTCGAGCTCAGGATTTGGTGCAGGCTCCAGGCGCCAGAGGCTTTGAAGATGCTGAGAAAACTTGGTGTTGACTACGTAAATTTCATTCGAGAATGTTGGATGCACGTCTCTGTACGTCGTGTTAATATCTTTCTTCGGAGTAACTCTCAACGCACGTCTTATATAGCATCCTACTAACCGCCTGGAACCGTTACAATTTCCGTCCCAACACTATCATATGCTTTGCGCAGTCTTTTCGTTGTTCGTTGTTCTTTACATGTCAGAGCCAGAATACGAGAATGCGCCAATTGCAGACGAGCTCGTTGATTGGATGAATATGCATTTTATCGAGCCGTCGACAGAGGAAGGAGATCAATTAAGCAAACTCGAGGAGCCCTGGGAGAAAGAGATATTTTGGCCGTATTTGATAAAGTGAGTACTATCATTCACTGCGTCCATTGCTGCTCATGGAATTGAATGTTCGGTCTGCAGATGTATTCTTCGTGGTCTTACACAGGCGTCACTCTTTTTCTTGGATACTCTGTCACACCATCCATCTCTCGGACTTCGAGACATGGTCAAACTCCTGAAGCCGCTTGTGACAGATCAACCTCGTCTTCAGAAATTTACTTCTGAGAGGGAGTTTGCATTTGCCGCACGCCGATGGCGGGATAAAGTCAAAGCACTTCGTATAGAGTTGGACAAAATACCCGAAAGGGAAAGAACTATTTACCTCGACGTAAGAGGGGAAGAAGATTGGTGGGAGAAATTGAGTGATATTGTCGGCTTGCTGGAGGGTAGGTTTGAGATTGTCAAACGAATCATCGAAACGGAGCTCTCAGGCGATTGGAAGGAGGGTGTTATCGCATGGGGGATGTTCGTAGACGGGAGGACGAGGAGACAAAATTTACCGTGAGCCTATAGGGAAGTAGTGTGTGCATAGCTGTTAACCATTGTTCTTATAGTGACGTTGTAGCGCAAGTCCTGGATGTTATGCCGCCTGACTCAAAAGATGCCGAGGAGTCTCTATACGTTGCGCTATTTTCTGGGAACATGAAGGAAATACTACAATGTGCACATAAACTTGATCCTTGGTTATCCGCCCATCTGGCTGATCTCATGGTTCCATTGCAGTTGATTGACAATGAAGTCAATGAGTGAGCCTATCTTTCTTCGTTTTGTTGCTGATTTATC
>Ga0157368_1000967_pt1 | contig 12730 bp, 9 predicted proteins | sample AttbisABBM3_FD_113146 | JGI IMG/M metagenome (GOLD analysis project Ga0157368, IMG submission 113146) | Fungus gardens microbial communities from leaf cutter ant in Botucatu, State of São Paulo, Brazil - Atta bisphaerica ABBM3 | ecosystem: Host-associated > Fungi > Mycelium > Unclassified ...
AATTATACAAGCCTGCCTTTCACAGTAGCCATCTTTCTCACAATATGTCTTATAACAGTGCTGCAACCATCTGGGTATTCCATCTTCTATAGCAGAGATACTCCTATTTGACTTGGTCTTCTATGATGGAGTTACTCCTGTTAGTGTCTCAACACTGAAACCTCCACTCAGAATAATAGGGGCTATACTACTGAAACCCCAAGTATCTCTTATAGTAAGCATCTGTATATAAGACTAGTAGTTACACTGTAATTCACTAGTCTGATAATCGGCAAAGATAAACTCTTATTGAACTTGATCTCTAGTGTTCAACAGCAACATACCAAATCAGCACTCACTCCCATCTCAGACTTCTTCCTATTATCTGAAGTTGCAACTATGTAGCAGACAAGTAGCACAGCATATAAGCTGAAGCCAAGGTTATTCCATGAGTCTGTACACCTCTGAGCTCATCTTGTGGACTTTCATCTCTGGTGTGAACTGCACCTGACATCTGTTTCCATTGTCTAACTATCTCCTTCAAACTCTGCAAAATTACTTAGACTTTACACAGAGTTTTCTCCTCTCTAAATCTGAACTCTTATTTAGTGTTTCACTACTGAAATACTTGCTTGGAGATCTGTTTTAATTACTCCTTTTGTTATTTTATGTATTTAAGGCTAGTGATTACTTTGTAATAGCTAGCCTAATAATTGACTAAAGTTAACACTAAATCTTTGGTGTTAGTGGCAACACACTTTACTTCTCTCCTTATAACTCCTTACAAGACCATCCTCTGAAATTGCAACTATGTAGCTCATAGGAGACACAATACATAAGTTGAGGCCAAGGTTGTTTCAACAAGTCCACATTACCAAGCTCATTGTATAGATTTTTCACACATCTCTAAACTAACTCTATAGAGTTTCACGTACAAACTATGCCTAACAACTAGTAGATATACTGTAATCTTTAGTCTAATAATCAACTATTGTTAAACTAAACTCTGATGTTCATAATGACATACTTGTCCTGTCAGAACTCAATCTCCTAAAGCTATGATTACATAGTAAGTAGATAGTACAGTATCAGAGTTAAAGATGGTAAACTTTATCTATTCTTATTTTCTGTTCTTATTTTCATTTTCATTTTCATTTATTTTATTTTTCAGACTTAGAATTAGGGTTCAGTATGACATCACATGTAACTGTCATAATTACATGATTATGTATTATATAGAATATTATGAAAGGTTTCAGAACAATGATATTATTCCATATATCAATAGCATGTAGTACACATATCTCTTTAGGGTAGGCTAGGTTGATATAACACAGACTATTAGCCAAGTGTATATAAGGTAGACATTTTGTAACTGGAACTCTATTAATTTCTCTTGTGTAAACTCTATACAAGGTTTCTCTTTTAACTTATCACTAAGGCTTAAGTTGTAACATATAGTATAAAGCTAAAGCTAAGGTTATTTCCAAAGCCTATAACTCTTCATTTCTTGAACAAGTTTCCATTCTTGGTTCAAACCTATACAATCTTATAGAATTTTGCTTTCAAGTGTGATCTATATCTAACACTTGAACATTATCTAAAAAAACAGAGTATATTTTATAGTAATTGAGAGATAACAGACAACAATATAAAAGGTTTTCTAAGATAGTAAGGTATAAGTGCAGAGTTTGGAGTTAATAATAGTATAGTTCATAGAGTTAGATAATATTGAAAGGTAAAGAAGTGTTATGATTACAAGACCTTAGAGTGGATCAAGTAAAGAAATCTTGTATATTGGATTAACATAAGAAAACTCAATAGAGAACTCTGTACAGGATTGTCTATCTTATATACTCTAGACTAGTAGTCTATGCTATTCTATTATTAGCCTACCTTAAATGACCATATGTATAACATACTATATGACATTATTTCTTCCAGAACCTTCTATCACTTTCTATTATGTCATATGATTATGTGATGGTGACATGTGATATCAGACTAAACTCTAATTCTAAGTTTCCAAAATAAAAATAAAAGAAACAGAAAATAAAAGTGAGAAAGAAATTGAAAATAATTAAAGTCTATTGTTTTCAACTCTGATGACAAGAAGTTTGTTACAAAGTCTATAAAGTTCAGAGTTGAGAGATCTTGCTTAACTAATATGATGAAAAGTTAGATTTCCTTATATTTTCTTAGAAAAGCTACTTAGACCATTTTGTAATACAACTACTTTGAAAAAATATTAGAGTCTACAACATTTTTTCTAGACCAGAGTTAAACTCCTGCAAATATAAATAGATATAGAGAAAATAAGAATGTAAAAAAGTTCAATCTAAAGTATAGTCATCATCAAAGTCTAGCAGTAGGATAAATTGAGGTTTAATATAGAAATAGATAAGGATAAATGTTTTTTCAGGTCTTATAGCTAAGTTTGTTAGAAATCCTCAAAGTGAACTTAGATTTTTCAGGTCTTTTGTGATTTTTTTTCAATTTTCCTTTTCTTTTATAGTTTAGTTTTCTTATTTTCTGTTTAGACTTAGCTAAAAGATATAACATGATATTATATATAATTGTCACAGTCACAGTCACATAGTCATGTAACTTAGTAGAATGTTATAGAAACTACTAGAAGAATTTAGTTATAACTTTAGGTTAAATGTGTATAGACCAACTTCTAGAGATGTATAAAGTAAACTACTCTATAGTAGGAACTCTATCAAGTTCTCTTGTGTCACTCAATATATGAGTATACTTTTGCCTTAATACTTAGGTCTAACAAAATTAGATCAGTGAGTATTTTGTTAGTAACAATTTCTGAGGTAGTTTAATGTTCAGCCACTTTCTGTAGGTAGTGTTGTAGGTGTCAAGATTGCAGAAAGTAGACTTTGTTTCTTTTTATTTTCTTTCTCATTTTTATTTTCTTTTCAATTTATTTTTCATCTTTTCTATTTTTAGAACTCTAGGGTTAGGGTTAGAAGTGATCAGTCACATCAGTTACATCTGATGGTGTGGTCACAACATTGATTATGGGACTTAAGAGAAGAAAGTAGAAGATTTTAGAACAAAATGACATCATACAACATGGAAACCACATGTTGGCCTCATCTTTTACACATGGTCATTTAGGGTAGGGTGCACAGTAGTTAGCATGGACCATCTGTAGGAGTATATAAGATAGACTATTTTGTAAAGAGCTCTTTATCAAGTTCTCTTGTATTTCTCTAATACAAGAGTTGTTCTTTTGTCTAACCCTAAAGACTTAAGTTCATAACAGTAGGAGTTCTAGAGATCTATTTTATGTTTACAGGATTCCAGAGATATCCTGTAATATCCAACATTACTAGAAAATAGAAAATGTAAAGAGAAATCAGATAACAAGAGAAGATGATCTGAGAATGTCTGTCTACAGTGTTGCTCCAAAGTCTCTTGGAAAGGATTCTGTTCTGCTGTTAGGACTCTCCAGGAAATCCTAAGTATATTGACTAGCTAAGCAACTACACAACTTACCTCTAGGAAATTCTAAGAGCAAAGCAGCAGTTTTTCTTACAGGGATTGAGTCAGCACTAATGTACAGAGTAGTAGGTGGTTGTAGATGAGAACTCTGAGCATGAGAAACTGGAGTTTGTAGAGTTTGTAGGTGAAAACCCTGAGTGAAAGTTCACTGGTAAGTTCACTGGTAAGTTGATCCTCTTACATACTCCAAGTGTTGTTACAACATCATAACACTCACAGAATTGAGTTAACTCCTACTCAAGTACAAATACTTGCAGTCAATTATTTTCTATTTGAGTAGGCATTAGAGATAGCAAATGTTGATTACTCAAAATTGGTCTTTTGCTCCTTGATGAAAGTTGTAGCAGAAACAAACTTATGGATATACCATTTCTGTTTGAGTATTCTAGTCACCGAACTTGGGTACTTGAGAAACTGTCTAATGACAGACACCGAAAGAGACAAAATTCTACAATCATTGTAGTAGATTAACAGTGACCATGCCTCCCATGTTCAATTTGTAGATGTCCTATCTACAAAGGATATGCCTGCGTGTCGACAGTTGCACAATCTTGGACCACACTCTATATGAGCCGATCGGTGCGTAGTTGAATATCATACCCTTGCTATGGGTCATGCAATTTTTACTAGCCGTGTACCTCCTTAGCACAACAGTCTTAGGAGTTTACCCACATTATTAAGTTCAAGAAGCCGCCTCGGGGCCTCAGGCCTTGGCTTGACGGTAGCAGATTTGACCATCTAACTTCATCCTACTTCGTTCAACGTGTGCTTTTGATCTCTCCTCTGACCACAACTGGTTGTCAACTGATTGTCTTCGTCATGTATCATTTCCGCTCTATTCTCACCTCAGCATCGGTCAAATTCCTGGGTCGTTCTCTTACTTCACATAAGACCCTTGTCTGCCCTCGGTTGTTTGCAAGTGCTAGACATATCATCGAGTCAATTGTAAAGTTGATCAAATACTTTGCATAGATAACAAATCCCGTTTTGCGAGAAGGTATTACTCCAATATCTAGAGTGTTTAGGTCTGCTGCAGCAACCAAAAAGCATAATGACAGCAACCTGGTCATCCCTAAGGCTTGGCAGGAAAATGTACCGAGGGTGAGCGCCAGCGGGCGCCAAGTTACAATCAATTGGAACATGAATATACAATCCAAATTGTGCGTCATCAGTGAGATGTTGTAGAATTTTTATGACGTTTTTAAAGCCATAATATCTGGCTACGAGATCACTGCCGTTGTCCAGAGTGTTTCCATCCCATCACGAAACAGCGTTTGATGAATACTTTTGACGTGCGTCTTTGGTTATGGACTTACGGTCACGGACGTCGACATCATTCACTAGATCTCGCCTGACATTGAGCCTCTCCGCGCTGAACCCAAGATGGGTGGCTTAGAACTAACCTGTATGTATATTGTTCCTTTGATCGGACTCCCAAGCACTCACTTCCATGTCTTCCATGTTGAGGGCAATCCTCCGAGCCTCATGTATCATTCTATCCTTGGACATGGCTGCAGAACAATTCATACGATCCCCCGATCAACAGCACTCCTCCTTCTATCACAAAGTAGGCCACTTCAAATTACGAATCATGTCGATGCACTGGTATCTCTTAGGAAAATTGAATGGGGTGCAAAGGTAGCACAATATCCACCAACAATAACGTACATGGAAGCGATGAATCAAGACGACAGAGGTCTCTTCAAATGGCTGACAAACATCGTGAGGTGGTTTGATCACTTCCTGCGGATTATGAGCCGATGATATGTGCCTAGGATCAATTTGGTTTCTCTTTCGTTTCTGGAGTTCCTCCGACACCAGAAGCGACTGAGAAGCTGGTAGAACGCATTGGTTTCATCCGTGAAACCCAATGTAGGCGTCCAATATCGAATTGAGTAACTTCCCCACTGAACAGACGATCACAAGATGGACGTTTCTGGGACTTTACATCTGACCTTGCCAAAGGCGACACCGCATATACTACATTAGCCCTCAAGGCCCACACGGACAATACTTACTACGTTTGTGACATGATCTAGGCAAAAGGATATATTTTCCCTAACCCTTTTTTGCTCCAGACGGACCCTGCTGGTCTTCAGTTGTTTCACCTCCTCTCCCATACTGGTGGAACTGGAGGCGCCACCTTACTTGTTGACGGATTCTACGTTGCTTCCATCCTGAAAGAACTGTACCCTGAATACTATAGCATTCTCTCAAGGGTGCCCGTTCCTGCTCATGCCGCCGGGGAAGCTTCCTCTATCTATCGGCCTAGCCCTCTTTCTGGATACCCTATCCTTGGACTCGACCCTCATACGAATGAGCTCGTTCAGGTGCGCTGGAATAATGATGATCGAAGTGTGATGAACTACCTAGAACCTGATTTGGTCGAGAAATGGTACGTTTTCATCAAAGCCCTGCAGTCCATACCCTACACAAGTGCATGTTCATCTCAGGTACGAAGCAATCAAAGCATGGGACAAATGCCTCAAAAGTCCTGACTCAGAGTACTGGGTGCAACTTCGGCCGGGAACTGCTGTTGGTATGTCGATCAAATGGAACCTATTCATCTTAAGCAACCTGATGGTACATACTCTAAGTTGTTGACAATCACCGCGTACTGCACGGCCGTTCTGCTTTCGATGGAAAGCGCCGCATGTGTGGAGCTTACGTTGGCGTTGACGAATACAAATCCAAGTTGGCGGTCCTCCAAGAACGATTTGTCTTGGATGCCGTACGAAGTCCCATAGAACTCTTACCTCATGCTAACGATCGTAGTGTTTGGCACCCTGCCCTTTGAAGTTGGTAAATGGTAAATCATGGTCAGAAAGTGGTATATATATGCTAATCGATACAACTAGATTAATGATAGATAGGGCACCGCTATATTTCAATTCAGCTAAACTTGGGCTTGGATCTCTTTGAGGATATAGCCCTCGAGTCCTCCACAGAGCCAAAGTTCTTGGACTGAAGGCCCAACGGGACGGACAGAGTAGGTTTTATTAAGAACGCCAGTAGCATCTATCTGGCCAGTAGCCATATTGATGCTAACATTGATGCCCTTGTTCACCATCATTTCACCGTCTTTCCCACCGGCGCCCCGCTTTCCATCTTTTGCATAGGCATCGGTTAAGTCCTTCACAAGTTCTGGACTCTCGATGCAGACCAAACCATTGTTTATAGCATTGCGCTTGAAGATATCTCCAAAAGATCCAGCGATCACGAGAGGAACGCCAGCAGCTTTCAAAGCTGTGGCGGCTTGCTCACGAGAAGAGCCAGTACCGAAGTTATATCCTGAAACAAGGATGACGCCCTTCTTCGAGTCTTCTGACGTTCCAACCTTATTCTGTTTGATAACGATAGAAGCAACCAGGGATGCAAACTCAGGATCATAATTCTCCATGACCACTTGAGCCTGTCGTTCGAGGGTGATATCGTCTTGATAGGTATATTTGCCAGGGTAGATACCATCAGTATTCAGGTTATCTTGTGGAGCAAACAAGAGGGGCCCAGAAAAGGTGGTGGGAAACCCTTCAAGGAGGGGCTCCTCACCTGAAGAGGATGTAGTATCTGTAACGGGGGTTTGTGAAATAGAGAATGTGGGAATTTGAGTAGGAGGCAAAGCGTGTGGATTAAGAGATGCTGGCCCGCAAATATATCCGCGGATGGCGCTGGCTGCCACAACAGCAGGGCTAGCAAGATAAGCCTGGGCCCCTGGATGACCCATTCGTCCTTTGTAGTTCCTATTTGTAGCACTGATCCCAACTTGGCCCTCCTCGAGAAGACCTGTTCCCAGACCGATGCAAGGGCCGCATCCTGCGGGTAAGACCTTGGCGCCAGATTGTATGAGGTCATCCCAATGACCAAGACGTTCGGCTTCCTGCTGAACGACAGAACTAGCTGCTGCAATGTAGAACTCTACACCATCAGCAACTTTGTTACCCTTCATGACTTCAGCAGCGGCAGCAATGTCGGATACGCGAGAGTTCGTACAGCTGACGAGATAAGCTTTGTTAATAGAAATCCTCTTGTCTTCAAGGATGGGAAGCGGATTGGAGATCTTGACACTGTTAGGACCAGAGACATGGGGAACAAGGGTGGAGAGATCGAAAACGAGATGTGAAGCATATTGCGCATCCGGGTCGGATTGCATTGCGGCACTCTGGAGAGCATTGAGCCTCTGGCGGTTGATACGGGGGTGTGTAGGCGGAGGGGGTATGCCAGAGTTTGCGGAAGAGAAGGTGCGTAGTTCCAGCCTATTCAGGTTTTGGTCATACCATCGCAATGTCGCCTCATCGACTGGGAAAACACCAGCGAGAGCACCCCACTCTGTGGTCATGTTAGCAATGGTTAGGCGGTCATCGACACTTAACGCTGCAACACCATCCCCTGTAAATTCGATAGCAGCGTTGAGGACCTCGTCCTTGTTGAATGATCCGCATAGTGCAACAATGACATCTTTTCCAGTGACACCAGGAGAAAGCTTGCCTTTGAGCTCGACCTTGATCATTCGAGGAACCTGCCACCAGGTTTTGCCTGTTGCCCAAAGTGCCGCAGCATCAGTGCGAACGATAGGAGTTCCAACACAGCCAACACCACCATACATATTACTATGACTATCGCTGGCCACAGTCAAAGTATAAGGGAAAGCGTAACCCTCCTCCACGAGAATCTGATGTCCGATACCCCGTCCGGCGGGATAAAAGTCAACATTATGTTTTCTGGCAAACTTCTCGATTGAAGCATACTTTGCGAGATTTTTCGGCGACTTGTTTTGAACGTCGTGATCAAGAGTGAAGACAGGTTGTGTAGGGTCGTGGATTTTCAATGCACCGACAGACTTGAATCTATATGATGAATGAGCACTCATATAGTGAAGACGTAGTGGGGATCCACAGACTTGCTAATGACAGGTCCTGTGTTGTCGTGCGTCATAACATGCTCTGGCCGAATCATAACATAGTCACCAGCCTTAACGACTTTCCCTTCTGGTAAACCAACTGCATACTTCTGAACGACCTTCTCGATAATGGTCTGAGGAGGCCGTAACTTCCTGCTGACAACGGTGGCAAAGAGTCTATGGCTGCCATATGTATGGTTCAATGATGATGGCACAAGGCGCATAGTCCGCGCACAAACAAAAGTCGATGAGAGAAATGAAATGATCTCGGAAAAGTTGTCGGTCCCTCTGCCGCGATAGGGTTTGGCCATATTTATATGTCAGATTGCAGCTTCGCCCCTTACCCTTCTTATGCTCCACAAACATTTGAAGTCACATAGCTTTGGACTGAATAATTGTCTCCGACCGCAAAATACATTATGAAGAAATACACACGAGTCTAGAAGACTCCGAAATAGACTTCGAATAGTAACAGAGAGTAGAAGTTGATATTGGTCATGGAATGGAATGGATAATATGAATTAAATCAGTCAAGGATCACAGAGTATGGTCTCCGAAAGTAGCTGGTCGCACAATATAGATATCACAATACAAACCAGGCTACGATTGGACCGCTGACAAATCAATTAAAACCTATCCTCGAATTACAGTTTTGCCTTCGGAGAGTTCCGTAGCTTTGGGGGTGACGTTAAACGAGAAATGGAGGATGAGGGAGGAAGATGAAGACAGACGTCCCAGGCGCCAGCTTTATATTCATCAACTGAACTAGTTTGACCTGAGTTTCGGATACCTTGCGAGGTAGTCTGGGATTGGTTTACAAAATTACCGAGAAAGGCAAGATGAACTGCAGTTGTCTGATACCTACGCCACAAAGAATCAGGGGCCGTTTGTCCATAAGATAAATGTACACCTAAAAAACTGCCTTTCCAAGGCTCACAGAATTTTCTTGTGATTCCCCTACCTGTCGGTACGTTCTTCTATACGACGGACCAGAGAGACACTCAGTAGCAACAAGAGACTTGGCAGGAGGCGACTAATGATAAAGCAGAAGAAAGATGTGACCAATAGGGTGCTCCTAAAGTCGAGACTAAGGACAAATAATAGTAAGTCTCTGACTCCCACTCATCGCCGATCCAGCAGCAGGTTTCAATGCAAACACCCTATCTTCCGAAACACTTACTTCACAAACGGCATCAGATCTTCGAATGACACATTGAGGCAGCAGATATGGGCGAAGGACTCTTGGATCACTAGTAATAGACTTTTATTGAAGACTCTTCTGTGGTTGGGCCTCAGCGCTGGTTGACACGGGTACACAGAAGAGGTTAAGACGATAGCCACCCGCTCTCAATGGACGAGGGAGTATGAAATATCCTGAACTGTTCAGATATCAATATGTTTGTAACCTTTCACCTATTAGATAGAGTCAAAGGGAGACCATAAATTGCAGTACTGTACAAACCCTGTTATTCTGCAGCATAAGTAAGTACTTATCCGCCAGCCAACTGCAATTCTCGTAGTGGTTGACACCCTCTCCCTTCTGACATTTTTCGAGTTCGTCACGAACAAGCCTGGCCTCCATGGCTTTTACCCAGGACTCGCGTATGTGGTGGTCGCGCTCCGCAAGTTTCTCTGCGCGATAAATATGATTATAGCATTATACGCCGTCGAAAAGGACATACATACCTTTGATCTGGGCTGCTCTTGTCTCGTCTACAGGCATGCTGGTTATTGGCAGTCGGTGAACTGTGTTGTCCTTTGTTTGGTTAAGCGAGCCAGTATACAATCTACTCTACTGTACTGAAACTCTTTGGTTGTTGATACACTCCCGACATCGGATTTTGTAGACTAGACTCTCCGCGTCTAAGCACTAGTTTGCTTGCTATAGAACAGAAATTCCGGTACCGAAAAAACCAACCTATCTATCACATGTTTTGTTTTCTTAATTTAAATTGCTGGGTCCCTGACAACAATACTTATGTCTTGCATTTATCCCTTGCGCCTTCCCACTGAGAATCCCCTCGTCACCCTTACAAACCGTATGTCCTCTTGTGTTTTCTTCGATAAACATAATGCTCAGAGATCATATTAGCCAAGCCACACCTCTGGGTCATTGAACTTCACAATGGTCAGGACAGCCGTCTGACTACGACTCTTGTTAACAAGGGTCTGCGCCCTGGCCTTGATTTTGTCGAGAAACACTGGCGCGAGCGGTGGAGAAAGGCTTGGGATGCTGGTGACAAAGAAGGGGGTCGAGGCGCACTCATTATAGTCGGACGCCTCGACCAGGACAAGTTCTTCAGTAATGGTAATTACAGTTTCATTCACGACTGGAAGTCCACCAACATCTGGTTAGGTCTCGACTACGAAAATGCCCGTAACGATCCGAATTTCTTCCCGGGTATGACATGGTTGCAATGTTTAGCCATAAGCAACTGATTGTTCGGCTAGAAACTTTCAACCCTCTACTAGCACGCCTTCTTCTCTTTCCAAGTACGCTTTGGAAGCACTACAATTTATCGGTGTACTCATCGGTGTACTAATCCTTTGTGTAGTTCCCACCGTCGCTGCTATCAACGGTCATTGCTTTGCCGGTGGTTTTATGCTTTCCTTGGCATGTGACTATCGGGTTATGACAGATGGGAGCAAGCGCAATGCGTGGCTTTGCATGAATGAGGTCAGTTCCCAGGTTTTGTAAAGGAGTGCACTCAGTCTCCTGTTCAGGTTCATTTCGGGGCCGTTTGGCCCCTATCTTTCACTGCTATTCTCAACACCAAGGTCAGCAATAATGCCCTGCAACGGAAAATTGCTCTGGAAGGCCATCGGTTTGTTCCTTCCGAGGCCCATTCTTTAGGCATTATAGACCATTTGGTCACTGGAAGTACCGCTGCCGTTCTCGCAAAAGCTCAAGACGTCGCTGATCAGATCAGCATAAGCGCTTCTACAGGTGTCTGGGGCCTGATCAAGGTGCGTAATTAGTCACTTTGATCATAGCGGGAGCTGGATTATTTTCAGGCGGATCTGTTCCGTAGCACTGTCGAGGACATTAGAAAACAGCCCAGAATATTGAACTCGATCATTGAGGACGACGCTGCGAAGGCTCGTCTTTAAATGATAGATCTGTCTATCCTTCTGCCTTTTCTTGATAGAATAGATCAGACCAGCTTGTCACTCTTTTCTCTCTCGTCTTCAGTAATCGCGGAAGACAGAACCGGCTAACCTTCGCATTTCTGAACCTGTGATTATGTTTCGTTGCGTTTGAACCAACTCAGTAAAGAGGGCTTTGAAAGATCTCTAGCAGAATATGCGACTCAATAGATGATGACTTCGGTGTAGTTTGTAGAAGAAAAAGAAGGGAGTTCAATCAAGCAGGACGACAGACTCAAAATAAGGTTGAAGAGTATATAGCAAGGGTAGAATACACCAATTTACAAATTATAACTATGCACCAACTACATCCAGTGGGATAGCGGAAACAGGAGGAGCTACGGGCGCAACCAGCGCTGATTCTGATTGAGATTCCTTCTCTCTCTCCTTTCCCTTCCCAGTCTTCTCTTTGTTGACATCGGACAACGGGGAAGTCTTTGCCTTTTTCCTCTTCTTCAAAAGACCAACCGATACGGCACTTTTGACACCGTCAAGCAACTCTCTGCTCTGCTCCAAATATTCCGTATCATCAAACCGACGTTTATTTCCTGAGGAAACCTCCACAGAAACCTCCCCCGCCTTTCTGGATTCTCGATGTTCAATACCAAGTTTCTTCTCCAAATCTTTAAGTTTAACACGTTGGGCTTCGGCCTTTGCTTGCAAGCGCCCCGGTTCTGATTCAAGGTATTCTGCAAGTCTAAAGAACCGTAAGCCTCAATCCACCGACAAATACCATGGTGAGCTCACGATTTGGCCTCTTTGATGGTGCTAAGTCGTCTACCATTCAGATCCCTGCATGAGTCATTGTTGCTAGTTTTCTGACTGCTCATACGACCTCCAGCGGCCCTCAGCTGACTTCCAAAACCACCTTTCCCTCCAAGTAAATGGGGTGTAAGGCGCAAAGTAACCAGGGGTGAATCATCATCAGCATGCAGGGAGGAAAGAGGTTGGTTGTAGTTGGCGATTGTTCCGGCATGAGTTGAGAGTGTGAGGACGTCACTTAAATGAGGAGGGAGTGAAGGGTATCGTTCGCAGAGACAGTCATAAACGTCAGAAATTGGAGTAGATGATGGTACTGTAAGGGCCAAAGAGCTGAAAGGGGGGAAAGCACTGACAAGCAGAGTCGTAGAATCGTCGTGAATCATGGTCATTAGGAGACTCTAAAACAATATCAATATCGCCAAATAT
>Ga0157368_1000969_pt1 | contig 12698 bp, 13 predicted proteins | sample AttbisABBM3_FD_113146 | JGI IMG/M metagenome (GOLD analysis project Ga0157368, IMG submission 113146) | Fungus gardens microbial communities from leaf cutter ant in Botucatu, State of São Paulo, Brazil - Atta bisphaerica ABBM3 | ecosystem: Host-associated > Fungi > Mycelium > Unclassified ...
AGTTTGTGACAATTACATTGTAATTCACTAGTCTGAATAATTCAAGTGAACTTGATCTTAGTGTTTAATAATAATACATCATATCAGCATTTATTCCCTTTGGACTTTGATTCATCTCTTAAAGTTGTGACTATATAGCAAATAGATTGTGCAGCATATAAGCTGAAGTAAAGGTCATTCTGGAAAGTCTGCATTACTGAGCTCTTCATACAGAGTTCCTATACTCAGTATATTCTTGAGCCAACCCTGTGAGCTTTTGTCTCCTAGTGCAAACCACACCTAACATGAATACTAGACTCAACTCAAATTCAGATGAAGCAGAAGACATAACACTTAGAAGCTTCTTTCTGAAATATATAACCAGTGCAATGTATAAATATACAGCACATAAGCTAAAGCCAAATATCACTTGACTTTCATATTACAAAGAAAAAGAAAAGTGTTAGGTATGGTTTACATCTTGGTAATTAAAATCTGTAAAAGATATACAGAAGAGTGGATGAAGCATTAGAACTTATTTCCTTCCTTCTTTCATTTATTTTTTTCAGTATTTAAGTCATAATATACTACCACAGCCCTGTCAGAATAAATGACAATAGACTGAATTCTTTCTATTATTCTCTCTTATTTTCTTTTTCTTGTTCCAGAACAATGATAGTATAACAATATAGTTATCATATATTAGCCTTATGTAAAATGTATAGCCTTTAGGGTAGGTTAGATGTAGTCATACATGAACCATTAACCTAGTATATATAAAGTAGATACTTTGTACTAGAAACTCCATTGAGTTTTCTCATGTTAATCTGATACTAGATTTATCTTTCACTCCTATACTTAAGCTTGAGTTGTAATAAGCCTGTTTATGCACTCCATGTAATATATAGCACCAGCCAGATGTCAAAGCTTGACATTGTGTACTTTTAGCATAACTAATTCAGTGGCTGGTCTGTTCCTAATAAGTATAATATAGTAGCTAATGATCAAATGCAATCCACCTTCAGGAAAATTTCAGAGAACAGGATAAGGTTTTCTGAAGGTGGCTACTATTCTAAATACCCTACAATCCATTGCAATCTTGCGGAACAATGCTGAACTAACCATCAGAATGATGGCATGCAGATGGTCAGGACCCAGGTAGAGGTATCTAGAACATTACCCGAAAAGACTTGATAATGACAGGAGAGCAACTAGCGATGATCTTCTGAAGGAACAGTATACAAGCATGGGGTTTGGTGGCTATTGGTGAGGGAGTCCATGGGTGTTGCAGTGGGGATCAGCAATATTGTGAGACAGGTAGGGTTCAGTGTTGAGGGGCTCTTCTGGAACAAACGGAATGAAAAGTCTGGAAAGTCAGATCTCCTTACAATAACTAAGTGATAATGACTTGCAATAGATTACTCAAGTATCATTTGTTTGTAGTTACCACCCTTTTAGCACAAATCTGCAGGTCATGTCTAAGAATTTCATTGGATATTTCATCAGGGATAACTGAGAATACTTCATACTATCATGTGTTCCATAATTAATCATGCCATTCATATACTCTTGGTGGTGATAGATAGCAAGGAAAAGACTTGACAGAGAAGCCTGACACTACATTACCTCTCATGATCCAAGGAGGCCTGCAAAATCCATACACCAACCCCAACACCTCGACCTAGGAAAACACTTCCAACATCACCCACAGTTTTCCTGATATCCCTTACTATTCCGCTCTCGGTAGCCTCCCGACCTCCACCAGCATCCTCTTGCATCAGCTCCTTGAGCTCGGCTTGATGACTTTCAACAGCCAAGCGGCGAGAACGCCCTGTAACAATAACCACTCCGATCTCTGCGATAGATGAGGCAGAAGTGTTCTGCATATGACACCGCTGTAGCTTGCTACCATTTGATCTCTGCTGAAGGGCATATGCTTCATCCAAAGCTGCGTGTAACGGTTTATCGGCAGTAATCTCCTTAAACGCTACCCGAGGTACGGTTGGCGACGAGGCTACGTTAAGCGAGGAGCTGCCAGATCCTAAGGAAGTCGATGGAGGAGTCGCATATCGAGTCCAAGCGATGTCATCTGCGGTGGCAGACACAAGTCTAGTCTCTGTATCTGCCTGTCCATAGATGGTGTCGGGAAACCCAGAAGCGCTCTAGTGTAGGATGTAATGTCAGCTTCACCCATATAAAACCACAACGACACCCACAGAGGCAATGTTGGTGGCACCAAACTCCTCGTTCCTACTTTCTATCGTTCTGCCCTTTTCCTGAACTTCTTTACCAGGAACGATACCATCTGCGTTAATAGGTCCACTAGCATCAACCCTTTCCCCAGTTTTCCTTAACCTGACAACTGTCGCCCGGAGACGTTCATTCCTCCGACACAACCCAACAACAAATCGCAGGGCGAATCGATCATCAGGTCCTCCAAAGAAGGGGAAAAATACATGAACCCTCCCACGTCCTTTATCAGCTTTGTTAGGACCCGCAACTACATTAGCCATCGGATCCGCAGCAGGGCAAACACCAGTTGCTGAACTGTCCTTGGCAAACTGAGAAGAAGAGACAATGTCGCTTTGATCAATGTATAATCCGACATCGATGCCCGATAGAGCAAACACGCTCCGAATATAATGCGAATGGACAACAGAAGCCCCAGAAACCAAGTTTCCAAGTCCACCGTGCACGAGCGGTGCGATGGTTTCGTTTCTCACCCCTGTCGTGAATAGAGCATCGAAAGGATTATAACTGGCGTTCCCTCCTTTGGGAGTTTGCGGCACATCCACACCATTGACCATGAAAGCATTACTTGAACTATGAATGATCCAAGGGATTATAATCATATCGGCACCGAACCCGTTCGCTTTGTCGAGTGTACAGCCAACCATCTCCTCTTCGGGTACGACTTCAAGTTCACTAGAGATATTAATGCCCTGTAAAAGCGTGAACATGCGGTATATGGACAGGACAGGGTCAGAATGAAGAAGGGTTGCTGTGTCATAACATTTCATCACCGCAGAAACACGATCGGAAAGCTTGATGAGACGCAGGGCATTAATCACAGGAGATACGATTATTGAGGGAGATGGAGAACTGAATGAAGTCGCAGAGGGCGCAGGGGAATGTCGACCAATAATTTCCTTCACTTTAACTCTGTATTTCTCAGATATCTTGTCACTTGAAGAGCCCTTGTCATCATTGCAATGGGAATTCTGATTCCCATTAACACCATCCTCGAATTCATAAGTTGATGGATTGAGAAATTGAGCGACGGCCATTGCACCAGAAAGATGCTCGATCTTATCAAGTACGACAGTAAACCGAATCTTCTCCTCTTCAACTCCATCCTCGCAGGGATTATCATGAGGCTGAGACACTTGTCTGCCTCGGTAAGGGCGTCCGTGGGGTTTCCTCTCCTCCGGAAGCTTAGTGCCAACGGTACCGGTATTGTTGTCGGTCATGTTAAAGAAGTTGGCTCCTATCCTCGAGATGCGAACACGATATTTTGGTGGATACAGTGCGGTGACAAGAGGGGTAGTCAAGAATGTCAGTACGAGCGCCTCTAGTACAAACATCGAAAAGACACGCTGGTTCAGAATACCAGCCGACAAGCCGACATTGAGAACAATCAGCTCCACAAGGCTGTGAGAAGGTACGAGCGTAAGGTGAAGGACAGCATCAGAGAACATATGGACAGACCCTTTACAACTCATAAGGGACCCAATTGTAACAGACTCTCGCCAGTTGAATCGGGCAAGATAATGAGCTGCAAGGGTACAGCCGCCAAACTTTCCTGTAAATGCGAGGGACATGATAGCAATGGTAAACCCCCAGGTAATGCCTGGCATCAATTGAAATCTACAATGAGCACAAATTTGAGAATAAACCTGCCCACCATCGTTCAGGAGACCCAAGTCCGTGGATAACCCAGATAGAGTGAAGTACTAGGAAATCAAAATATTAGCAGCCATTACCCAAGGGGCATCTGGAAAAACATACCAGGGGTAAGAAAATGATAGCCACCATATCTTCTAGCTTTTCGGTAAGGGCAATCGTTAGCCCACCCTCTCTGGGAACAATGAGTCCAGTGATGAACGCCCCTAATATAGAAGAACCTCAGTTAGAGTCGAAGATGGCGGGGCAGTGGCGCAGACAAAACTGTAAAATGTCAGAAGAACGTACATACCAAAGATAGCATGGACACCAATGATGTCAGTAAAGAACGCGGACCCAAACATGAACATCATTGTTATAGTCATGAAAAACAGGGTTGGACCGCTTTCGACTAGAATAAGCGGTACAAAAAGAGCATGTGACGAGAAAAGCAATCAAATGTACATCAGTAGGACGGGAAAATTTCGAGTGGCGTTGGCGAAAGAAAGAACTTACTCGACCCCGTTTGTTTCGCAAGCCACCTGAGAGCATACTTTACGGGGAAGAGAAGAAATATTGTCCATCCTACACATGTGAGAAGGACGTAAAGTGCCATGAGACCAGAACCTGCGTTAACAAGTGCGATGCTGAGAGCCAGGAGTGTCCAGCCAACTAATTTTTGAAAAAAAGTTATCAGTGAGGTCACTGGGACCACAAAACCTTACCGATATCATTTCCAACACCCGCAGAAAGTACTACAATTCCTACTGTTGTATCCAACAACTTCAACTCAGTCAAGATCCTACAAAGGACAGGGAACGCCGTGATCGAATAAGCGACGCCAGTGAACAACATGAAATGGGTATACTGAACGCTGTCAGGTATGAATTGATGGTACAATGGTTTCGAAAGTGCTACTCCAAGTCCAAAAGGGAGTGCCATTCCAACAAAAGCGATAGTGACCGAGAGTTTAGCATTGCGTTTGATTATACCTGAGTCGATTTCAAGGCCGACAAGGAAAAGGAAGAGACATAAACCAACGTTAGCCGTCAGGTTTAAGAATGGTCGCGAGTCATCGGGAAAGATATGCTGAGTGAATCCCGGAATTCGACCTGCATAGTCGCAAAATTGAGTTTCAGAAAATAAGCTCTGGAATTAGAGACAAGACAACAGCAGCACTGGCGAGAAAAACATGACGTAGAATAAGGTAAATAATAAAAGACACACCAAATGCGGTGGGTCCTATTCGATTTGTTCACGAGATGTCAGTTCTCTGGTTCGTATAGTGCCTCTTCAAGAGCCATACCAAGAAGGATGCCACCCAGTACCTCAGCAATAACTTTAGGCTGTCGGATCTTCCGCAACCCGAGCGAGAGCAAGCTGGCAGTAGCGACAATGATACCTATAATGGAAGGCAACGTCCAACATGATGCATCATCAGATTCAAACAACTGACCAACTTGGATAATCCATAATCGGAAAGGATCAGCTGGGTTGACCACAGTTGGATCATTTCCGCTCAACAAGCCTCCCTAAAGATCAACAGAAAATGTCAGTAAAAGCAATCACAATCACACATGGATGACCAGGGAGATGTTAGAACGATATTAGAACACCTGATCGGAAACAGCCCGAGAGAGTGTGATAATCGTGCCGGAAAACTCTGGCATAAAGAATACAAGTAAACCCTTGAGGCAACGAATTAAATAGCCAGTGAAAGAAGCAGCTAGAAGGAGATATACAGTGACTTGTGCAATGTGAAACACTCGGCTTATCCCAACCGTGATCTAGTCAATCATGTAACTTCCACAGTTATGAATCAGACAAAGACAAAATTAAGAGTTCAAGTTTTTTTCTTTTGGTTGAAAAGAATCGGGCGAGTATGGTTTGACCTTGGTCGCAAAGCGAATGCAGAAGATGATACTTGTCACGTGCATGATACAGGTTCGAACGATACCAAATTTGGGACTCGGCGACTTGCTAACAAACTAAATAAACGTGTTCACTGGGGTTCAAATAATGCAGATGTATTGGATCAGACTCGAAATTGTAGCACCATGGAGGCACTCAAAACTCCTCGAATATGCACAACAGACACATAAGAAACTGCAGAGTGGCAAATGCAAACTTAACGCCGTGGAAGATAGATCCCCTATTTTGATCTGATTCATAAAAACCATTACCTGCCCCTCCATTTTCACTTAATTAGCGGAAACTTTCTGTTGCGCAGGCTGCTGACCAGATCGTGAAATTGCAGCACCAAGGGCTTGCGTGCGAATGGCGAGGCCGCGAGTCTTTTCGATGACAGATTGATAAACAGGTAATGCTGGCCTATTGATCTCGATAATATTCTGAATTGTCGTCGGAAAGATAAAAATAAATGCGTAAGTAAACAAGGGAAGAAAGGGTAGAAAGGCCAACCTTCTCGAGATCGATCTTCACATCTGTACCCATCCGAGTTTCCCTAATAAGATTGACGATCCACTTTTCACCTTCTTCCTCTGAGAGGTTAAGTCGTGCGGAAAGGTCCCTGCGGAAAATGAGAACAAGATAAATACAGAAGAGAGGTCGAAACTGTCTCACCTGATGTCGATTATATGATGAATCCTGCAATACAACTCACAGATCAGATATCTTGCGTTGTCCAAAAACTCTTCTCTAAGGTCTCCCAAGAAAAAATCATTCTTCACAACCTCCTCGGCTCTCCGTAACTCACTTTGTGCAGCCTCAAAATCAAACTCTACGTATAACTCCTTCAGAAAAGCAGTGACAGGGTCTTGATACTGATACTCCTCCATCTGAATAACCTTCACGACTTCCCTGATCGCATTCCGAACTCGGGCGGAAACAGGGTTGGAAGAAGACGAAACTGAAGAATTTTTTCGTGATAAAATGGCTGCGACAGTGAGGTAACGCAGGATCCAAGGGCATGCAGTCTGAATGGTATTCAGGTAGGTTGGTGAAAGGAAAGTCTCGAGGAGGAAGACACGACCCTGTTCATGGTTGAAATAGATGAACAAAGACCAGTGAACGAGCCATGTCCTGGAGTACAATAGAACTAGTGCAGGTTCGATTCTGTCAGTGGATACGCCTGACGCATTTGTAACAGTAGCAGCGGCAACATTTGAAGTTGGTGATTTAGAGTCGATAAGATCCCGTACAGTGTTCAGTTCTTCGAGTGCAGTGTCCCATTTTCCTGTCAAGATATCCGATGCGAGCTTTCCCCAATGTGCAGAAGTAGTAAGGTCTGGATCAGTCGAGAGGATGCAGAAATGATAAAGATAGTCGGCGGCACCACTATAATTGCCGTATGAGTATTGGAATTGCCCGTGATTATACAATGCGGTGATTTGTTCGAGTGTGAGCTAGGAAACGACGTTAAGATCATGACAGTAGGTTTCTTTAGGTTGAACATACTTGGTAGTTGTCCCTCAAGTATTGTAGATTTTGGTTTTTGTCCTGTCGTAAAGCCTGAGCAACTTCAGGCTTCTCTATCACATCCAAAACGGCCTGGGCCTCTTGCTGCAGGCGCTCATGTTTCGATACTGCATTCTGTCTCTTTTCCTCGAATTCTGCCACGAGAAAACAATGAACATGAGTTTCAGTAACAATAGTACAATTTTGTACCAGCTGGAACCTCTTGATCAGGATGAAGTTGCTGAAAAAGTCGCTTGGCATAATCAAACATGTTCGTGCCCTTTGAGAGTTCATATTGGGCTTGTGTAACTTCCTCGACCGGGAATAATTGATATTCTGCAAGATGTGTGAGAAGAGGAAAAACTAAATGGCGGTCAAGATAGGGAATGATAGTTTTTGAGAGGTCATGTTCTGCCATCCTGTAGGCGTAACGTACAGAACTCGACCATCAAAAAATCAACCACCAATTAAATCCCGTGATATTCGCAACAAATGCTAAGCCGTGACTCAATCAATCCATCCAATTGCTACTCATAAATAGGCTGAAAGTCTTACAACATGACTCACAAGCACCGAAATACCCGGGGTATCAGTACACGAAACACAGAAAAAGTAGAAACACAGAAAAAGCAGTCATCAAGAAACAACCATATGGATAAGTGTCTCGAACGATACCCCCAGTACTAGGAGAAGCTACTCACTCGCTTTGAGGCGACGAGTTCTAATGATTCCACCCCAGGTAAACGCAAGCAGTCGATTGGGATTAAACCTTGCTCAGACTCTCTCCCTTTTCCTTTCACACTTGCTGGCCCATAACATGGATTTTTCTCCACCAACGCCCAGCCATCGTCAAACAACTGCAAAATCCTAACTTTGTCTCCCGGAATCACAGCCAACTCGTCGTCCAAAGAAGGATTGAATGGCCGCTTAATGCTTTCAAATTTCATGAATTCAGAATTAATGGTACAAGGCACTGGATCGGCGAATGGATTGATTGAATTGTTCGCAACGGCCTCGTGGAGTGGAGCGTCAGAACTGCCAATATTAGTGATAGCAGCGCGGGTTGCTGTAGCAGTCGAGTAGATAATAAGAGGACTGGGGTCATTGAACGGATTCGCCGCAGGAACAGGTAAGGCAGGAACTTTCTCCTCTGCGATACTAGTGTTTGAAGTATATGAACTGGGAGGCCGGGAGAAGTTCAGCCCCCAATCGCTAGAATTCTTCTCAGTTGGTGGTCTGGGGAAAGCGAAGGTCTCCGTAGGAGAAAACGGCCGAACAGACATGGGACTGCTAATCTCAGGAGCGAGATGATCCTCGTTGATAACGAGCCATTGACTGTGGCCATCGCTGCTAATGCTACTGAATGTAGCGCCTGAGAATCGGTTTTCACCCTTGACGCTCGGTAAACGTGATAGGGTCGCGGGACCAAATGAATTGTCGAGCAATGATGTACCCCGGAGCTCTGCCATTGGAGGAAAGGACGGGAAATCAAGATCCTCATCCAAACGCGGCGTAATACTATGGTCCACAGTTGTCTCAAAGCTGCTCCTGAAACTCTGCCTCTGCTCTCTAGCAACACCAGCAATTCCACCACTGCTGCAAATTTCACCGCCTCGATCACCATAAACATGGGTAGCCTTGTCATGAGATAACCACCACCATTTGCGACGTTCGCCGCGGTGTTTTTTGAAACGAAGACGGAGCAGAATGACGGTGACTGCAATGGCGACAACGAGAACTGCGATGACAATCCCAGCGATAGCACCTCCCGACAATCCATGTTCTTGTACCCCACCCGTGCTGATAGTATCTCCGTTCCGGTTACCGTCATCCCCAGCTGGTACGACTGCAGCTGTAGGCACGCCAGTCCCACTAGGAGCACCAGTACTGATCCTCGTATACATAGAATCACCATTTCCAGAGTCGGAACTTCTGTTTCCGGAGCTCAAGCCTCTATTTCCAGAGCCCGAGCCTTCAGGCCCATTTCCAGACCCAGAACTTGGTTTCTCACCCGGATCCCCATTCCCATTCCCGCTACTAAGTGAAGCCGAAGCTGATCTGCTCCCACTGTTGGAACTACTACTATCGCTGGGATCATTCTCCGCATCCTGTGGTGTGTTCCTATCGGCCGAAAAGTTTCCACTGATGGAGAAAGGCGTGACAACACTGTTGGGGCTCCGTGTAGTGGCAGGCGCTAGGCCGATCCCTGAACTGGTACCTGTGACAACACCATCATTCTGTACATCTCCACTCCCAGGAATGCTCTGAATTGTATGCATAGACTGCCCCAAATCTCCATTCCCGGGCTCAGGGCCACCTTCTGTTTGGACCCAGCCTCCACCGTTGTTGGTCGGCATCTGCATTTCTTCACGTGATGGATCAATTCTCTCGAGTGGCAAGGTCTGTGTTTTTTCAGGCGACGGAGTCATGACCTGTGTTTCTTTGATCGGCGGGTCAACATGTGTCTGCGGTTTTTCACGCGATGCGTCGGTCACTTCAGGCGGCGGTAGAGAAGGCGACGGCGAGGAAGGTGATTGAACCGGACTCGATAATGATCGATGATCAGCGGCCTGAATAGGAGGTATGAGGCTGGAATTCGAGGTTGGAACTGGAGGTGACGGGAGGGGCAAGCTAATAGGTGTCGATTCACGAGCACTCTGACGACGACCATGGTGAAGAGATCTGCGAGTTGTGAGTGCCGGCATTTTTTTCCTCATCTGTTTTTCCCAGAAGGGAGTCGAAGTATAAGAGAAAGAGAAAATAGAGTTGGAAAAGGATTAATAATTAGGTATCAGGGTTAAAGGAATGTGGTGTGACGGTTACGCCAGTATTATATAAATTTGCGCGTCGAATGGTGTAAGAACCAACCAAACAATGCGGTGGTGATTTGACGAGACGAGGCAATAAGGAAATAATGAGGAAATGCGAAAACGAAAGTTCAATCTCTGAGATCAGTATCCACGATAAATATCCCACACACACCCCTCCTAAATATCAAGTCCTTGCTAAAAATACCTCATTATGTGGCCCTCCTTTATGGAGCTAACCTGAATTGAGGTGGCAGACGTGGAATCAAGAATGTTTCAAGAATATTACCAATGGATGCTATTTTGCCTTTCCTGCCCGTTGTAGCCATCTAGAGTTCCCTGCGTCAGGAGCAGTGTTTCTCGTCGATAGTGTGGATCCGAGAGAGCTTTAGATGTAGTTTATTCGGCCCGGCTTCGTTATGAACCCGGGTTCAAATGTGGTTGAAGTTCAAGAAAGTACCCACGACCGCTCTCCCCTGAAAATGACTAATAGGCCATCATATGAAGCTAAACTCCGATCACGGATTTATCTTGAACGAAAAGCTGGGAGGCGAGGGGCCGCACTATAGCTCATGAAGAAGCAGAAGAAAAAGTTTGACCAGCAGAACAAATTCAATGTCCAGGCAGCCGCAATTTAGTGCAGCTTGTACCACCACCACCACCTGAATGGTGCCACTGGCGAAACTGAGTACATACCCGGATCCGATCCCAGAGGTCCAAATACGCGAACCAATCTGAAATTGTTCGCTGATTAGCCAAGCTGTGACCTTTTCTGAACAACTCATGACTATCCCAGCATACTCTATGGTTGGCCATGAAGAGATGTTGAGAATGGTTCTAATTAATCTTAATGATTAATTCAGTGTGCATCTTTGATCAGTGGCAAATAAATAAGCCACAATGACTGTGAGACTCCTCTTCAAAAAGTAAATCAGATACCCTCAGCAGATTATCAAAAAATCAATAGAGAAAATAATCCCATGATCAGAATAGACAGTTATGGAAAGTATAAGGCAAACACCTGTATAACATAAGGTAATAATCATTACAAATATGTATTGTTTGAACAACTAAGTATATATCTTATCTTTAGGAAAATTTCAAGAGAATAGAATAGAGTTTTCCAGAGGTAACAGCTACTCTAAGTACCCAAGAGTCCATTATAATCAAGTGGAACATCATACAGAACATTCAGTCACTTAGCTACAGAATTGTTACAACTTAAGTTCTAGTATAAGGACAAAAGAACAATCTTGTATTGCTTAACACAAAAGAACTCAGTAAAGTTCCTAGTATAGATGAGTCTACTCTATTGTCAGAATTATGAACAGTAGACTTTTTTTAATTTTATTTTCTCTCTTATTTTGTATTTTATTTTCCTTTTATTTTCTATTTTTGGGATCTGTTGTGGCAACTACTTATCACAATGACAAATGATAACACAAGCAAGTAAATCTCAAAGTGGATATAATGTGGGAAGTTCACAATGTTATGAACTTAAGTCCTTAGAGTGGGACAGAAGATTAACTCTTGTATTGAGTGACACAAGAGAACTTGATAGAGATCTCTTTATAAACTAGTCTACCTTTTATACTACTACCAATGGTCCATGCTCACTATTGTGCACCTGACCCTAAGTGACCATATATAGAATATGAGGCCAATATGTGGTGTCTATGACGTCATTGGTTCTAGATCTTTCTACTTCGTTTCCTGTGTCTTGTGACCTAACCCTAACCCTATGTTCTAAAATAGAAAAATAAGAAAATAAAATGAAAAGAAAATGAAAATGGAAAATGAAATAAAGAGAAACTAAGTCCACCGTTTGTGAACTTGACACACAAGAGAACTCAACAAGGAGTCTTTGCTAAATTAGAGTCCTATATATACAGAGTACACATGGTCTGTGCTACATCCTCATGTCTGCCTCATTTCTTACTTAAGGCTACTATGTTGTATATATGTGTCCTGATATTATCTTCCAGATCCTTCTACTATGTTCTAGGCCTATGATGTCACATCATGTGACCTGTCATGTGACTGCGATGTCACTAAAAAGAAAAAGAAAAAGAAATTCAAAAGAAAAGAAATATAAAATCAAGAAAAATAGATAAAAGAAAAAGAAAAAGATTAGTGTCCAAAGTTTTCCATAACAGAATCTGGGGTTAGAGTTAGCATAATGTCACATGTTACTGTCATATGATGTGACACTGAGTCACACAACACTGTCACTGTCATACAATCACATGTCATAATAGAACATAGTAAAAGATTCAGGAAGTGTTATTATAATATGTTTAATATATATTGACTTTATATGTCAAGATAGCAGAGAGTGGACTTAGTTTCTTTTTATTTTCTTTCTCATTTTTATTTTATTTTTGATTTATTTTTGATTTTTTCTATTTTTAGAACTCTGGGGTATCATATAACATGGACACCACATGTTGGCCTTATGCTTTATACATGGTCATTTAGGGTAGGGCACACAGTGTTGTGGCAACCACTAGACACTCAAGGTCCAATGATCTCACTAACGAGTAAACCTCAAAGGAGAAGTATAATGTGGGAATTCACAAGAGAACTCGACAAGGAGCCTCTTCTTAATTAAGG
>Ga0157368_1000971_pt1 | contig 12685 bp, 11 predicted proteins | sample AttbisABBM3_FD_113146 | JGI IMG/M metagenome (GOLD analysis project Ga0157368, IMG submission 113146) | Fungus gardens microbial communities from leaf cutter ant in Botucatu, State of São Paulo, Brazil - Atta bisphaerica ABBM3 | ecosystem: Host-associated > Fungi > Mycelium > Unclassified ...
CCAGCATCTATTTCTATAGCTAATACATTAAACTTGTTGTAAGAATCTAGTCGAGGGACTCTAGATTCTCCACCTCTTTTAAATTGTCCAAGTGTTTGTTTTTTCCCTCTATTTTTCCCTCTCTATATTCCAGCCTCATACCCTTTGCTATTCTTCCTCTCTGCCCTCAATTCTTACAATGACGAGCCATATGCTTGAAACCTCCACAGACATAGCAATTCCTCCCCTAGTCTACTTCCATCACATAAGAGTCCCTTCTCAGAGGGGCCTCCATCCCTGATCCTCATACCACTACTGCATTTATCCTCTCTACTCCCTGTTATCGCCTGCTGAGGGGGCATTTGTCTCCTCTACCAAACTAATGGTCATGGTATTATTGTTCTCTGCTCCTGCTTTGGAGCTCCTCCTCCCTATTCTTTCCTCCCTCTCAATCTCTCTTCTTCTCTCCTGTTTTCCCTCCAGTTCCTATCAAGGGCTGTTGCCTTTCTGTACTATTGCTTGATTGAGCCTGGTTAATTCTCTACTTCCATCAACTTCCTCCTAATTGCTCCGTTCATCCCCTCTTGAACTCTTCCACTAAAGGTCTCCCCTTATACCCACTCCCTCTTGCTGCTCTCTTAAATTCTTGCACAAACTCCTCTATTGTTCTTTCTCCTTGCTCTAACTTTCTTAACTCCACTGCTTTCACTGACTCCTCTTCCCCTCCACCAAATTCCCTTTTCAGATTTGCCAAAAATTCCTCCACTGTCTTGTATTCTACTTCTTCTGCTTCTAACTCATCCATTGTGTTTTCCTTCCACACATCTGCTGCTTCTCCCTGTACATATGATAAGACCTATTGTACTTGCCCTTCCACCGGCTCCTCTCTCATTCTATTCCTTATGTATAACTTGCACGCTATGACAAATCCTACAACCTTTGATGATGTGCCATCAAAGATTTGAGGTTTGGCTACCTTCATCTCTCTTCTTCCTTCTTCTCCTGTTATCCTTCCTCCTGCTACTGCTCCTCCTGCTAGCAAGGCTTGTATTTGCACCTGCATAGCTGCCAACTGCTCCTGCTCCTACTAAATGACTTTATGTAGGTTAATTTGACTCATGTTGTAGTGTGGTGGAGAGTCAATGAGGGAGAGTAATAATGATAGTGGTGGTGGTAATGGTGGTAATGATGTATATAAGGGAAGAGTGGAACCTGTGCTGGTTTCACTCTCTGACTCGTACTCTGAAGATGACAGTATCTTAGTATATGATAGCGGGCCCTCTTCTTGTCCTACCTACACAATTACTGACTACTTTGTCCACTGACTACTGCCCTAAGAAAAAAATGTAAACGATTTTGTCCTAAGAAGGATGTTCTACTCTAAACAGGATTTTTAAGAACACCTGTTATTCCTCTGCATAGACAGACCACAAGGGGGCCTGTAGCACAAGGTTGATAGTGGAAAAGATAACAAACATATCCACAAAAGGCTATATGTCTGAAATGCACCAGTGAGCTTTGATACAAACTGATGACTAGAATTCGCCCTTCTATTCTAGTTGGTATACCCCTTGAGCCTAGGGTCTGGCTATATCTTCTTGACTAAAGGACTGTGTTGTCCCTTGGTTGAGGATGAATAGAGAGTAAGAGTAAAGGGAGGGCTCAGTGTTGAGCAGTTTCAGGAAATGGAAATCGAGTTCTAATATTATAGACTTAAGTTCTTAGATTTGGACGAAAGAATAAACTCTTGTATAGGAGTAACATAAGAGAACTTGATAGAGAGCTCTTTTACAAAATAGTCTATCTTATATACTCCTACAGATGGTCTGTGCTAGCTACTGTGCACCCTACCCTAAATAACCATATGTCAAGTATGAGGCCAATATATGATGTCCATGTTGTATAATGTCACTTTGTTCTAGAACCTTCTATATTCTTCTATGTATTTCATGACTCATGACCATCACTAACCCTAATCTTATGTTCTAAAAATAGAAAAAGTAGAAAATAAATCAAAAATAAAAATAAAAATAGGAATGAAAATAAAGAAAAACTAAGTCCACTATTTGTGAACTTGACAATTAGGTGATAGAAACAAATAAAGATAACTGCAGATTTTGACTCAAATAAAGCTAAATAACTGTGGAAATTTGATGGAATTAAGTCTATTATAAAGTACCAAATGACTGATGGAGTTTTGGGCACAAATAAAGCCAAATAACCATGGAGATTTGATATTGTATTAAAGTTAGACATATCTTAGACATGTTTTGGAGTTTGGAATATGACAAAGTCTTAAGTTGTGACATTTAGAATATTTAGAATAGTTACTGTTTTTAGAAGATCTTATTTTGTTCTCTTATGTTTCTCCTGGAGATAAGTACTATATGTATCTTGTGTAAATAATAGACTTAGATTTTTCTAGAGCTTGAAGTATAAACTCTATATCTATTAGATATGGTTGATACTCCAGCAACCAAGATTCATAGCAAACTCTTAGAAGATGGATAAGAGTGGTACTTATCCATAATATACAGAATGTGGATGTTAAATGATCTTTAGCTTTAACTTATATACTGTACCTCTACTTATTATCTTAGTTACATAGTATACTTTGATAAGACTGGAGAGGTTTATTCCACCTAAAGAATAAAAAGGTATATTACTGTTAATACCAGAAATTTTTAGTTTTAGTTGATTTTCAGAATAAGATTTACAGTATAACTATTTGTATTATGATTTAAGTTCTTTAAGTTAGAACAAAAGATATACTTTTGTATTGAGTAATATAAGAGAACTTAATAGAGTACAAGCTAGTCTACCTTATATACTATAGACCATAGTCTATGTACACACTACAACTAACCTATTCTAAAGTCTATATACTTTCTATAAGACTAATATATTATTACTATATTATATAATATTACTTATTCCAGAATCTTCTATGATTTTTTCTGTATTATGTGATTGTGTAACCTATGGCTGTGACACTGCATCCTTTACCTAAGTCCAAAATAATAAAAATAAAAATAAAAACCAAAATAGAATAAATAAAAAATAAAGAATCAAGTAAGAAAGAAAGTCCAATATTCACAACTCTGATAATCTGTCTTATATACTAATATACTCTGTTTAAGATAATAACTATAAAATGAAAACTATACATAGTTTATTCTAAGTCTGGTTAGTTCTTAGATATTAGAATAGAGTTCTATAAAGTTACTGAGAAGTTTAATAAGAATATTCAAGAAATGATCAATGTAAAATAGATGGAGTTGATCTGTACTGAATAATAATTGAGATTATAGATGTTAGATACAATTCATATCTTATTATCTGAGATCTAATATAAACTCTTAGAAGTCTAATTTAGCAACTTGTATTATCCAAGTATGTGAAATATGAGAGTTGCAACAATTTTTGACTTTAGCTTGTGTCTTTACTAGTCACACTAGTCACATATTTTGAAAGAAGTACTCAGGATGTTCTAACAAACAAGTCTATCAGAAAATAGAAGATATGTTAGTACTAATACCAAAAGATAGTAATAGTTTTAGTCAATTTTTAGAATAAGGCTTTTACAGTGTAACTACCAACTTATATACTAAGTATGTTATCTAAAGTAGTTATCTAGAAATAGAGACTACTAAGCAAGTTATTCTGGTTTTAATAGATATTTAGAATAGAGATTTATAGAGTTATTAAGGGTCTATCAAGAATATCTAAGATAGAGTAAAGGTTGTGATTCATATTAGAAGAGAACAGAAAGTATAAATAAGAAAGAAAGTATTATCTAAAGTTTAGAATAAATATAGCCAGATCAGAATATAATAATAAATAAGAAGGTAGGTATTAGTCTAGTATATATTTTTGTCTTAATACTAAGACTTAAGTTGTAACAATTTCTGTCTCAGTTACTCTAATAGGTTAGATCTTAGACTTAATAGTATCAATTATTATTATTATCTTTGATATTCTGTATTATTATTATTATTTTCTTCAATTAAACTTCTAAATCACTTTCAACTTTTGTTTATCTCAGATTTAGATACTACAAATGAGTGAGTAGTTATTTTGTAATAGTATTGTTATGTACTTTGTGACATTATATCATGTAATATATTATATGCCATGGTTATGTATTTTTTATTATCAAAATAAAAGAAAAAGTTGAAAATAGTTATAAGAATTCAGAGTATATTATAACAATGCTGTTTGATAAAGATTATAATTCTTTGGAGAAAGCATGTAATATTAGTGCTATTATTTGCTAAGTAATAATTCATGTCAAAGAGAGAAAGATTGGAGTAAAGTTTCTATCCTATAAATTTGGATTGGCTGGTATATCAGTACTATAGAGAATTGTTATGGAAAAAGTATTGTTATTGATATATTTTTGATGATTCATGTTAAGGACTTATATTTATGTTGTTGTTATATTATGTTATGTTATTGCTTTGTGTCTCTAGGATGCTTTATGTTACTGGGTTAGAGAAGACATTTTCTACTTTTATTTGGTTAGCTTAGGATTGGGCTTCTGTTTTTTCTGCTTAATTCACAGAAGACTTTGTAAGAACTAACTCATTAAAGACACTTTAGTCAGATGTAGTGGAGTTTTCTTGAGAGACTGAATGATCTCTTGTAAAGTTGTCAGAATTCATGATAGAATTTCCTTAGATATTTTTAGTGTGAATGCTGGAAGTATTTGGAAGATTCTCAGAATTAGAAATTTTTCTATTAGACACTACCATATAAGATGGTGGTATAAGGGAAAGAAGCAATTATATGCTTGAGTAACTTATTGTGAGTGCTGTCTATCATTATCTTAGTTATGCTGTGATGATCTCATGGATATATAAATGTATGGTAGCACTTATAAGAGAATTAGCAAATACATTGTTTCCTAGTACTACTAAACACTTACTATCCTCTTTGAAGGCTCAAAACTCTTTCAACATGGATATGGATATTGACACAGACATTCTTAGAGAAAGATCAGTTTTCTCTAATAATAACAGCTCAAGGGAGTCTTTAATGCACTCAAAACTTCATCTATTTCATACCATATGAGGATGGAAATACAAAGTGACAATCCATTGTAGAGTAAACAGATGGAAATCAAAGAGAATAAGAGGTTTTCTCTCTCATATGCAACATCCATAAAGGAGGGAGATTCACTAGCCAAACTAGTAACAGACAATAGCCTCAAAAGAAGGGACCAATATGAAATCAGTGTGGTATCTGCTCTAAACAACACATCTGCTTCTTAAGATGAGAGTGAGGCCATTAATAATACTGATATGTGCCCTTCTCAGGAGTTTGAGAATGTTTCTCTACTATATGACATATATCAACTGGCAGTTGAACCAAACACTTGAGATGGTGAAGCCCATTCCATTTCTATTTACAATATCATGAAAATTTTGGACATTAATACAAAGAACATGACAACTTTCTTACTTTGCATGATGAACTTCATCAAGAGCCAAAATGTAGACTGAAAACACATTAACAATGTCCTAGCTTTAAATGGGTTTGGTGAAGCTGCTTGGCTTTTTATTTCTTTAATATATAAATCTAGTTGGGACTCATTATACACTAACAATAAGAAGACAACTTTCAGACAGAAAGTATTGTCCAAGTTTAGCCCTAGAAATACTGGTGTCAAACCATTGCCAAACAGCCAAAAACCTAAAAATAAACCAACAGAAATCATCAAACTCCTCTCTCCTATTCCCGCAAGACTCTCAAAGAAAGTTCTGGAAAAATTGAAATTCTTTAAAAGAAAAGGTAAAAAATTATTAGAGAAGGTTAAACCTAATAACAAACTGTCATATGCTCAAGCATTGGCTTCTAAAGTTACTGAAATCCTGAAAATCAAAGAAAAATTCTCCAACCTATTAGCAAAAAAGATTGAAAATATACATAAAATAATCAATGATTTGGATAAGGTAAAGCTTAGAATCAACATAACTACCAAAGGCCCATTACAAAAACAAATCATTGTTCCCATAGATAGTGAAAACAAATCCAAGTTTATAGCATTGTCAAGTGAACATATCACTAATTTAAACAGTGTACTCAAGAATATCAAATTGGATGTGCTTGCATGGATCAACATGGAATTGTCATTACTACAAATAAGGTGGCTTCTCTCTTGGACCTTCAGACTATTGAAAGATATGTAAAAAATACAAACCATATTAACTCTGATGCTATTAAGATGTCCTATCTTTCTCAATTGAAATCATATTTAAAAATAATAGATGTTTCTTACTTGATGGAAAACACTAACACACCCATAAACTCTAGTGTCATTGAAACCATACTCAAGAACAACTATATTTTTAACAATGTGTTAATTGTGTTGAAACCTCATGTCATTAAGATGTCATCCAAATTAGACATGGCAATAGTTTGGCTAGACATATGAAACATTCAAAGCAGTAGTAAGGCTAAAGGTTTGATTAACCAGTGTTTCAATATAGGAAGTTATATCACCACTATTCAAGACACAAACATGAATCTGGATATTTTCTAATGCAAAAACTACTGAAAATGGGAACACATAACTTTCACTTGTCATATTCAAGGGTCAAAATGCACTAAGTATAGTAGACCTCACAAGACTGAACATTATCATCACTTCACCTGGTATTGTAAGGCAAATTTCAAGACCAACCCTCCTAGATTTGAAACTAAGCAGAGCAAACTGTACTCATATTTATTTAATTGCTTAAACTATAAGGGCAATCATCAAGCTAATTTGAACACTTGTTCTTTTTGGAAGCATCTCTTTAACAAAGAATGGCACATGAAGAAGTATCAGGAAATCTGGAAAACCAGGAAAAATTCAATTTACTTAGCTATAAGTACTACTCAAACATGATTATCAAAAGTCTCAAGATATTCTCACAGAACATTTGAAAGAACAAAGCACTCACAGGACTGATACTAGAAAAAGGAATAAATTTTAAAATTCTCTTTATTCAAGAATCTCCATGATTGATCATACACACCATTCCAAGCTCTTTTAACAAAGAGGAGGGCAAAGTTGTAGAGTCCTCTAACCATCCAAACTGAATGATGTTTTCCAGTTCAAGTCACAATAAACATGACTATTCCAGGATTGTCTCATATATAAACATTCACTTAATTTCCATGCATTTTTCTTTACAAAAGGATGTTTTTAATCATGTTCAATTTTCTTCATGATTAATGTTTATTCAAATAATAATCATTCTGCTTTAAAGTATTTTAAGGATACTGAAGCAAATATTCATAATGTCCTAATCATAGCTGGTGATTTTAACATTAAAGACAGTAACTGGGACTCTTTATACCTTTTTCATTCTTCTTATAGTGACAGTTTAGTAGAGATTGTGGACTCTTTTGATCTCACTTTATCTTCTTTCATTCAACAGGTTCCTACTCAATATTCCAACAACAAACACAATTCCAATTCTGTTATCGATCTATTCTTTTTACAGTCTAACTCAGCAGAACTCAATAGCCACAAAATCTATTCAGAACTTCAGTTCTCTTTAGATCACACATCCCTCACTGTTGATATTATAATTGAGAAAGAGTTCATTCAGCATAAAAGATGCACTATTATAAAGAATAGCAAAAAAGAATCTAAATTCATAGATGACTTCATAAGGAATTTCCAGAATATTGACATAGGGAATATTATCACCAAAGGATCTTTTGAAAGCATAGTCCAAGAATATGCTAGCATATTGGAATCAACATGGCAAGTACATTCTCAACTAGTCAATATTATAAAATAATCCAAAGACTGGTGAAACAAGAGATATCAGGAAAAACTAATAGCTTACAGGGTATCTAAATGAGTTGAAGAATGGAAGGACAAGAAAATGGTGAAGACTATGAAACATATATTTTTTGATGACAAGATTCAAGAAATCACATCAAAAAACCATAGACCATAGAACTTTATGAATTGGGTCAAGAAATGAAAACTGCTGGCCATTGAAGCAGTTTAATACAATGAACAGCCATATATCAAGATTGAAAACCTTTGGAAAGCTCTACATCAAATATTCAACTCAACTCAAAGTTGACAAGTGAATATGTCTTTATTAGAGGAACTTCCTTTCAAACCATACTCAATATGGAATTCTTTTTCAAGAGAGGAATTTATAATGGTCATCAGCAAATGTGACAATTCATCTACTTCTGGACCAGATAAAATTTTGTGAAAGCACCTCAAGTTAATCTTTAAAGACAATAAATGTTTGGAAAACATTATCAACATAGCTAATACATGTATCAACCTAGGTCATTAGCTATCACACTTCAAGGCATCTTCATCTATAATCATCCCTAAGCTCAACAAGGTTGCTTACAACTCTTCAAAGTCTTTCTGCCCCATTGTCTTATTGAACACTTTGGGTAAATTGATAGAAAAAGTTATCAGTAGACACTTACAATTCCATTCATCCAAATCAACTTGGAGAACTCAAACAATGTTTCACAATGGATGTAGGAGTTGCCTTAATGCATTTAATCTGATCTGGATGGGTCAAGAACCTTCAGACAAGCATGTTAGCTTTTGACATTGCTCAATTCTTCCTATCTTTAAATCACCAACTAATTCCCTTAATTCTTAAAAAAGTAAGATTTGATTCAAGAATCTCTTATTTCTTCTCTGACTATCTAGTGAACAGAAAAACTAAATACTCATGGGATAGTTTTACATTCTCTTTTTTTACTGTAGACATAGGTGTTGGTCAGAAATTATCTCTTTCTTTCATTTTGTCTGCTCTCTTTATAGTTTTTCATGTCTTTGAAAAAAAATAAAAAATCTAAAAATACCCATATCTCTTCTTTCATTTGTAAATAATAGAATTTTTATCTCTCAAGAGAAATCTTTTGACATTTCAAACACTAACTTATTTTGTAGCTACAACATTATGTTGTCTCTCCTAGAATAGTTTGGACTTATAGTAAAACATGGGAAAACTGAAGTTTTCCATTTTTCTAGGCCACATGGCACTTTTGACCCCCATCTTTGGATATTAGTCAAATCTGTGGTCCTATTCTCCATTCTAAAGACTCTTGGTGATATCTTGGGTTTATCTTCAATAGAAAACTTACATTTCATCAACATATCAAGTTTTATACTAACAAGGCTCTATTTACTGTGTATGAAAATGCTCAGCAACTCTATATGGGATCTTTTACTATATCAAAAACATCTACTCTATAAAATATATGTTTTTCCAATTTTCTTGTATAGTTTTCCTCTTTGGCACTTGAACAAAACTTCATTATCATTCTCTCTCAAAGAGCTCAACAAAATGATAATAAGCAGCTCTGGATTCTAGGTGTCTTTTGTACCTCTCCTACTATGGGAATAGAGGCTATAGCAGGTCTTATTTCTATACATCTCCATTTTCGGAAGCTAAGTGGTAGAAACCAATTACAAACTGCCACTCTCTCTTATAACCATGTCATCAAATTAATTCTTGAGAAAAGACATGCTCCAAATTCTCAATCACATTATCTAGCTCTGGAAAATGTAATGTCTAAGCAAAAATTCAAAATCAAAAGTTCTATTGTCAACACAAATAATTGACTAAATGGAGTTTTTACTTCTTTCAATTCTTTAAATCCTGAATTTCATCCAGGTAATAGATTAATTGACATTTTCTATAGTCATATATCTTTCTATAACACTAATTGAAGCTCTAATGAAAGCAAGAAAGCTCATTGCAAGAAACTTGATGAAATTATTCTCGAATTATCATCAGATCCAAAAACTATTGTCATCATCACAGATGCAAACAATAAAAATAATGTTGCCTTGTTTATTGCTCATATCCATTTCTTCAACAACCCTCTGAAGAAAACACTTCATCATGCTATCAACATTACATCAATGGAGGCAGAATTATTTGCAATCAGATGTGGAATTAATCAAGCCATTTAGATGCAGGAAGTTTCACATATCATAGTCATCACTGATGTTATCCATGTAGCAAAAAAAAATTTGATCCCTCTGTGCATCTATATCATCAACAATCAATTGCAATATCTAACAAACTCAGAGTGTTCTTCAGCAAACACAAGAACAATACCATAGCATTTTGGGACTATCCTAACAATGAATGGATTCCACATAAAGCAGTAGATAAGGAAACTAAATGCTTCAATCTCGTTCCCTTATACCCAAGCAAAGAGCCATGGGACTTCAGCAAGAAAGGGAGTGTGACAACCTCATTGAAGAATGGCATACAACTTTCAAATCATCAGATCTCAATTTTCTCCATTTATTGAATAATGACCTATCAGAAATCGAACCTTCCTATACAAAAGGAGGCCTATAGATAGAATATCTTGGTTTCTCAAATTTGCTATGTGCTCGAGCCACTAGAGCCATTACCAATCACGCACCAATTGGAGAATATTAGTTAAGATTTTTCCCTAGAGAAGAATTCAAATGTCCATGCAGATCTTATCCAATCGAAACAAGACGCCATATCCTCTATGAGTGTAGATGATTCAACAATTATTAGAACCCGATGAGAGAGACAATGAATCATTTTATCTCTTTCTTAGAATACAACCCAAATGCTTTCTCATTTGGAGAAAGTATTACATGAGCACTTTCTGTCTTCAATTTAGGATAGTTCTTCTTTACTTATTTTCCTTCTTTTTTTCTCTCTTTCTTCTTTCCTTCTTTCCTTTTCTTTTCTCTTTTTTCTTTTTTCTTTTTCTCTTCTTTAGTCCTACTTAATGTAGTTACGAAGTAGCTACCAAGGCCTGCCTTCGCGCCCCGTGTAATAAATCGTTGATTTAAAAAATAAAATAAAAACAAGTGGTACGCCATGGCCTCTACAACCCAGCCAGCTGACAATGAATATGTCCTCATGTGATTACTATGTTATCATAACACGTTTTACAACAGTTGTCTCTGCATTTGACATTAATTTTTCTCACGCGCCTCCCTGTCAATGTCGCCGGTAGTCGTCTCATATTTCTGGGCCCTTCTCTCCTTCACAACTCTGTTGGCTCTCTATATCTACACTAATGACAAAAAAATAACTCGCCTACCTAATAACTGGGAGTTATTTACGACCAAGACACGCTGCACGCCAGATCAGGTTCGCGCGACGGCTAAGCGGCTGGCTGAGCACCCACCAAGTATAAATAATCAACTTCCTCCAAAGACCGGTAGAAGATATATAGTAGTTGGTGGTGTATGTCCCTCTCCATCTCCTTGTATTGTAGAGCACCTTCTTTGACTTTCTCAGGGAGGTTTCCTCGGTGGTTGGATTACTACGCAGTTGTTAGATAGAGGCGAAGATCCTACATATATTCGTCTTCTCGATATTCGTCCACCCCCAAACAAAGCTCTACAAAACGCTCTCAAACTCGGCGTGCAATTTATACCAGTCGATATTTCCTCCTCTTCCTCCGTCCTCTCCGCCTTCTCCTCTCCATGGCCATCTTCCGCCCCCAAAAGCCCTGAAATCACCATCTTCCATACTGCAGCCAATATCCGCTTTTATGAACGTTATATCTGGCAGTTGCCTTTATCTATGAGAGTTAATGTTGACGGTACAAAGAATATCATCAGCGCCGCAAAGAAAATTGGTGCTACAATATTGGTTTATACTTCCTCTGGAAGTGTTGGTATCCGAAGTAATCGGTTCCTTCTTTGGCCTTGGGAATGCTCTCCGAAATTCCACACCCAAATCATTCGTGACGAAGATCAAGAGTTCTGGACGCATGACGCTTTTTTCTCCAATTATGCAGTGAGTAAGAGCATGGGCGAACGTCTAGTACGAGGTGCAAATGGCCAACCTGTACAATCGTCCGATCCCACCGATGACTCAGGTTTGTTACTACCTACACTTCCCAAAATATTACGCACGGGCTGCATACGCCCCGGAAACGGTATTTTTGGTCCTCGAGGTGATATGCTTTGTGGTGCCTACGTTGCTCGTAAAACCAATCCAACTTGGATCCAAGCTCTTATTTCTTCCCACTGTTACGTCGAGAATGGTGCACTTGCTCATCTACTTTACGAACAGCGTCTTATCGCGCTTTCTTACCCACAAGATAGTAAATCTTTTCCTGACATAAGCGGACAAGCATTCAACGTCTGCGATCCAGGTCCAACGCCTACTAATGGTGACATCTTCACTGCTCTTACAACTCTCACACACTCTGAATGTATCTTTCATTTCCTCCCACCGACTCTCATGCTCCTCCTCGCGTATTTCATAGAATTCTACTACACTCTCCCTTCATTCTTCTTCACGCATCTCAAATTTCCTCGCATCATGGGTAATTTGATCAACCTCCAACCCTCTCTTTTTTCACTCACACAAGTACACCTGATATTCGACGATTATCGTGCGAGACTTGAACCAGATAAAGGTGGCCTGGGATATCAAGGTGCCTGGACGACACTGGAGGCGCTACATAAGACTGTGGCGGAGCATTATAAGAGTTTGGATGATGGAAGTATCCGAGCCGACAATGCAGGAATTAATTTGAATTTCAAGTTTGGACTTGGATGGGGAGGAAGAAGACTAGGGATAAGCATCGCTTCTTTTCCTCTTACCACCATCTTGTATGGTAGCGCCTATTGGAAAGTTAGCGAATATAACCACTCTTTCTACAATTTTCAGCAACTCAACAACGGATTCCAACAACTCTAACCTAC
>Ga0157368_1000972_pt1 | contig 12684 bp, 9 predicted proteins | sample AttbisABBM3_FD_113146 | JGI IMG/M metagenome (GOLD analysis project Ga0157368, IMG submission 113146) | Fungus gardens microbial communities from leaf cutter ant in Botucatu, State of São Paulo, Brazil - Atta bisphaerica ABBM3 | ecosystem: Host-associated > Fungi > Mycelium > Unclassified ...
CTACTGCTACTGCTACTGCTACTGCTGCTACTGCTGCTACTGCTGCTACTACTATGGCAGCCAACACGGTCCCTGTCTCTGTCACCAGCACTAGCGCCAGTGCACAGGCATCAACTTGCTCTACTGCATCCCAGTCACGACCTCAGGCCTTGGACTTTCTCAACGACTTTCCCCCAGTGTACCACATCCCCAATCTGCCCCCGGAGCTCGAGGCACGTCGCCGTACATCCGATCTCCATGGTGGAAACGCCACCAAGCCTAGGGATGACTTCGTCGGTTCTCTTCGTCGGTCAAGTGATCACCCCGAGTCCTGGACATCCACCACCGCTGTAATCGACACCGATCTGCAACGTCCTCGCAGTACATCTATCAAGTCCAACCAGGCTCGTATGAGCCCTAACCCTAGCAACACCAGTCCAAGCAAATCCTTCACCCTTGACCGTTCAAGGACATTGTCTGACCGGCATATTGCTACCTCGCCTGCCAGTGGCAAACATGAGTTCTGGAAACCACAAATATCCCAAGAGGAGGATGCTGCTTCTGCCAACAAACACTATTCTATGGGCCGCAGGAGCAGCAATGCCAGCATGGGATCAATTGGCTCCACGAATAGTGCTCTTCGAACCGCAGAGACAATTCCAGAACGAGTCGATGACACCTGGGAATCATCGGGAGACAGCAAAGTGAAAGGAAGGGAAAGGTCTGGTTTTTCAGCCGCTTCGGCTGCAGCAGCAGCAGTTCGGCAGCCTTTGTCAAGCTCTCCTATTTCTGTTAGCTCGGCTTCATATCCCAAAATGCCTCTTGTGGATGAACCAGCCTCCTACAGCACGCCTCTGCGCACCATAAGAAACTCACATTCAACTATGAACGGTAATGATGAACGATACCCCCCTCTTTCTTCACGAACACGCAATCTGGATTCTGACGATGGAGCTGGAGGATCTGATTCACTCAACTTTATGAACGACGGTATTGCAGGTCCAGATCTCGATTATCATGAATCCGTGCCATATGTTCGACAGTATCATGAACGCCAGAGCCTTTCACGATTGACTTCCGTCTCTCGCCTTCGGGATGATCACGGTGGGCGTGACGGTAAGTCGGTCATTGTTCACTCGCAGCATTCCACGTTTTTTCAAATGTTTGATTGACAGAAGCTTATCATCGCAACTACACCTATGCACCTTCTCCCAGTCAACCCGTTCCTGTTCCAGGCCGTTCACCAAATCCAGATCTCCATGAATCAGGTGGCCCAAGTTCATCGTTATCTGGGGCGAGTGCAAGTTGGCGAGATTGGGCGACCAATTCCCAAGCTTATCATATACAAGATCGGGATCGACATGAACGTGCTGGATGGCAGAATTCATTGAGAGCTCGACCGTCTGATTCGTATATGAGTGGGTATATGGTGGGTGCTCGAGATAGGGAACGAGATAGATTTTTCGGGGATGAGTTTGGTGAGGAGTTTGATGATGGTTTATATCAGAGTAATTCGTTTCTGAGAAGGCGTTCGGAATTGGAGTTGAGGAAATTTGAAGAGATGAGAAAGAGAGGGGATGATGGGGTAGTGAAGAAGGAGGAGGAAGAGAAGGAGGAGGAGACGGAAGAAGAGGAGGGAGCGTTGACGAAGAGGGAGATGGAGCTTGCAAAGCGAGAAGGTGGTGTTGAGAAAAGAGAGAGTGAAATAAAAGAGAAGGAAGTTGAGCTTATGAGGCGGGAGGGTGAGATCTTGAAGAATGAGAATGAGATTGCAAAGAGGGAGAGTGAGATTTCGAAAAAGGAGAGTGAGATTGCAGAGAGAGAAAGTGAGATTGTAGAGAGAGGTGCGGAAGTTACCACGAGGGAGGTTCGTGCTCAGATCAAGATTGAGAGGAGAGAGGCAGATCTTTCGGTGAGAGAAGAAGAATTGAAGAGAACAAGTGCGGAGGTCGAACAATTGAAGAAGGATTTGACAGTCAAGATGGAGGAGTTGACGTCTCGAGAAGAGGAGGCGGAGAGAAAGGAAGAAAAGTTATGCGATCATGAAGATCAACTTGGTCAGCAGGAACGGGATATTGAGAAATTAGAGCAGGATCTTGTCATACGAGAAAGTAATGTTCAGAAACGTGAGGAGTCGATTCAAAAACGTGAAGACGGTATCAAGAAACAGTTTATAGAGGCAAAAGTGTTGAGAGAGGAGAATAACAGGTTGAAGCAACAGGCTACGATGATGAAAGAGGAAGCTGAGGCGAAGGAGATGGAAGTTGCAAAGCGAGAGGAAATATTGAAAGAGTTGGAAGGTGCTGCAAAGACAATACAAGCAGATGTGCAGAAGAGAGAGAAAGGGTATGGAGAGAAGGAAGAAAAGTTGAACGAGAGGGATGAGGCGTTGAAAATCAAGGAAGAAGAAATGAGGAAGAAGGAAGAGGATTTGAAACGAAGAACAACAGAAGCGAAGAGGAGGGATCTCGAATCAAAACATAGAGCCAAAGATGCTGGTGATAAAGAAGAGTCGTTGGCAATTCGAGAAAATGAATTGAAGAATAAGGAAGAGGAGTTGAGTAGGCGAGAGAAAGAGGTTAGAGCAAAAGGGGATGAAGTCACGCTTGCGAAAGAGGATTTAGATGAGCAAGAGAGGGATTTGGAAATTCAAATGGTCAGGTTGGAGTTGCGAGGAAAAGAACTTCAGGAGCTTAAGAAGGTTCTTGATAACCGTGATGAAGACGTCCGGAAGAGGGAGGTGGATTTGTTGAATAAAATGAACATCAAATTGGATGAGGATGGGATGGAGAAGGAGGATGAGAAGGAGAGGGAAAAGGAGAGAGAAAGGCGGGAGAAAGAATATAGAGAGGAGTGGGAGAGGAAACAGAGAGCACAGCTGGAGCGAGAGAAAGAAAAATGGGAACGTGATTTGAAGGAGCAAACGGCGAAGCAGAGACAGGAGTTTGAAAAGGTGGAGAAGGCGAATAGGGAACTTTGGGAGAAGAGAGAGCGGGGACGAATAGAGCATGAGTTACGGGAACGTGAGGAGAGAGAGAAGAAGGAGCAATTTCGACGGCAGCAGGAAGTCGAGAGACAGAGAGAACTTGATGAACGGGAGAGACATCGCGAACGAGAGACAAAGGATAAACAACGGAGAGAGAGAGAAGCGAGAGAAGCAAAGGACAAGGAGGCAAGAGAAGCAAGAGAGAGAGAAGATAAGTCTCGAGACAAGTTTAAGGAGTTCCAGGAACAACAAGCACACTTGGCTAGTGAATTTCAGAAGAGGGAAGAACGGAAGCGTCAAAATAGTGCTGCCGGAGATAGTCCTTGGCCAGGTGTGTCAGCCAGTCCTGGCCCTGGTACAGGTCGTGTACCGCCGACAAGGGCCAACACAATTGTAGGTGATGGTTGGAATAGTTCAGGTAGTTCATCCGGTTGGAGTAGTGCTTCTGGGGCATATGCTTGGACGTCTGGACGGACAACTTCAGCAAGTTTTTCTGCGTCTGGTAGCACTTCGAGACCGAAAGGACCACAGCGACACCCTTCAATAAACACTGGTTCATACGCCCCTCCTATGACGGAGGCGGAGCGACAGCGGAAGGTGGAGGAGGAAAACCGAGAGCGACAGGAGAGGTTCCGGTTGGAGCAAGAACAGAAATCCAGAGAACAACAGGCGAAGATAGCGAGGGGTAGTCTCTCGGTGCATGATATGATCCAGATATACGCGTATCATGAAACTCAGTGGGTGAATATCTCGAATCGAGACTTGGACCTACGATGGGACAAATTTCCCTGGCCCATGTTTTCGATGCCTTCCAATCCGGAGGCTATCAACTGTGGGGCCATTCTTGCTTATTTGAGCGCAGAGTGCTATCCGGACAAGATGAGGTTGTTTAAGGATAGGATAAAAGATCAGATTAAGAAATGGCATCCGGATCGATTTGAGACCAAGCTACTGCCGAAAGTGGCGGAGGGTGAACGAGAGTTGGTGAAATTGGGTGCTGGGGAGGTTGTGAGATATCTCAATGACTTGATGGCGCTGCCGTGAAACTCCCCTGAAGAGGTTCTGGTTCTTTTTTTCTCAGTTTTTCAGCGTTTATGAGAGAAATCTATGGAATTTGTATGTATGTATACCCCAGTCATCATCATCATGTTGTACAATTATCACACTATATGAATGGATATGGTCTTTTGCTGTTGTGGATGTAAATGGTCGAGGGAGTTGCCATTGTTAATGATCGTCCATCCAGCTTTATTCGTAGCTAGTCGTGGTGATATCAGAACATGACCATGCCATTGCACCTGATAATAGGACTTGCATTGCATTGGTGCACAGGCACCCGCGCTCTTGTTCAGTTGCTGATGAAGTGAAATCATCCTCAGGGCCTATTAATTACCCCACAACGTCCCATCTCTTCGCTCTGCTGGTGAATTTTGAAAAGAGTTCAGGCAAGGACTCACCCTTCTGATACGTAATCGCTCTGAACTAGATCAGCTCTAACTGCAACACGGGGATACATCATCTCTCAACAATAACTGGAACTCACCTTCTTCCTACTTTTTTTTGGTTTCGACAACATGGTGAAAAAGAACACTTTCGGAGAACCTGGTTCCGCCATTGAATACGATCAATATGGAAATATCGCCTCCCTTGATAAATGAATGATTGACCCGTAGTACGGTTGCAGAGAGAGACACAGAGACAGAGACGAGTTTGACAATGTCCTGTCTCGATCGCGGTAAACCTACCATTGATTTAGCACGGGTATTCTCGTTGAGATAGGCAAATTTGGCGGACTTTCTGATACTTGGTGCTCATAAGCCAAAATAGCTATGAACACATAGAACCAGAGTTTTCTGAACAACAGTCCGCGACTCCATTCATGAAGCATCTATCATCTGTGCGCGATTTGGAAAAGCTGGAGGATATATTAAGTGACCTTGTTTTAGAGTCTTTGGGTCAACACTCGGTATGGCCAAGTGAAGATAGTAGAAATGGAAAGAAGCTGAAGGAGTATAGAGAACTAAAAGAAGTGACAACGGGAGAGCGAGGAGAAAGGAAGGAAAGAGCGTGAGGTCACGAGAGAGGAAGGTACGATAGAAACGATTTCGACGGCAGAGAAACCGATAAATAAAGGGAGGGACCATGAACGAGAAGTAAATGCACATGTAGAGGCTTTCGAAAGAAAGAAGAGGCTGAGAGAAGCAAAGGAGAAGGAAGACCTGCCTCGTGATATGTCCAAGGAGTCCGGGAACAACAAGCACGCTTAACTAGGTGAATTTCAGAAGAGAAAAGCCAGAAAAGCAAGATGGAAAGAGGCACGAGAAAAAGCCTCGAAGCGAGTTTACAGAGCAGCAAATGGCTAGTGAATATCGGGGCCTATTTGCAGCACTGGCAGGAAGAATCGAGGTTTTAAATCACCATTGACGGAGATGCCAGGATCTAGCCCTGGACATGGTTCCACTTTCAAGGCCCAGGTTTCCTACAGGTGACAATTGGAATTGCTTGTGTAGCTTGTTCATTCGAAGCAGTGCCCATAGCCATGTTGAGATGGACAACTTCAGCAAGCTCCTCATGGATCTGTATCCCGCACCACACCGAAGTCAAGGGCATTCTATGACACCCTGTATGTATACCCTACCTCCCGATATATCAGAGACAGAGCATCAGTCGAGGGTGGTGAACGGGAAACTGAGAGATTCTGATTGGAGCAGAGAATAATAGAGGAGGATACCCTTCAACATTTGATATATATGCGAACCACCAAATTAGACAAACAAGTATCTCGAATTCTGACTTGCGCTGGAACAAATTTCCCTGTTCTGGACGCCATCAGTGGCGGAGTAGTCTTTGCTTGTTTGGGTATCCAGACTAGACAAGATAGGGATATTGAAAGACCGAATCAAGGATCGAATCAGTCAAATCAAGAAGCAGGATAGGAAAATGGTTGCCGAAGATGAAGAAGGATGCACGAGAACTGGTGACGTCAGACGCTAAAACGGTTTGTTGCCCGTATATACTCAACTTTCATGTCATGAATATCTATGGCATTTGTCGTTCAAACGTGCTATCATGATTTCGCCAACTTCTTGGATTGGTAGAAATAGGACTAAATCATGATCCCCATTGCCAGTTTGGATGGTACACGACTCAAATCAGACAAATTGGAGTCTGACTGACCCGAGGCCACCACGCGGTGTGACATGATCACGAGTCACATTCTACGAGCTCCCGACCCTCGATGTTTCATTAAAAAGCATACCTGTACTTACTGAGCATATACAGTCCAGTGTCACAAACGTCACACCGTCAACTGTCATGTGACATCATGACTTGCCCTCTGGCAAAGAACGATATCTATATCTAGTCTTTGAACTGGATGCACACACACTACTGTCCCCTCCCCTATGTTTTTTCTTTGCATTGAGATGGTTTGGAATAAATTAAATTGTTCCACATCACTGGAAATAAATATTTTATCCAAGCTTCGTGATATATCATCGCTTACCAACGTTCAAAGTATTCGGCAGATAAGCACTGGTGACGGAGCTTATACGATATCTGATGGCAGGACCAGATGGATCTTATCTACGCTTGAAGGCATGTGACGTCATTGATGCGATCAATCATTATATTTTGAATTTTGAACAAATAAGCCAATGCGTCGAAGTTTTCGAAGGGGCGAGCAAGCTACGTAATACTGCAGGTATATAGCGATATTGACATCATTATTACTATATATACAAAGATTCAGGATCTCATTTTGGGCGCTAGAAATGCCCAGTTAGCTGTATGCCTCCAGCCAGTTCATGGGCGATAGACTTGCGCTTTGAATTTGCAAGCTACTCCACGAGCAGGCAGATATTTGGGTTGCAGGTCGGCGTTGAACGCAATCCAGTCATATGGCCTTGTATGAGCATTACGCAGATCAAGCGTTAGGTTCGCGGCTCGTAGCCGGGGAAACCGATTAACCAGTACGGCCTCCAACATAGTAGCAAATTTCCGCATCCAGTCGTGTAGATCTGTTGGCCAGGGAAAGGGAACAACGAAGCTGAATGTGACGTGGACGATCTCGAGGAGATGTGGGGAGGGAAGATTGGAAAGGAAAGGGAAGAGCCATTTGCGAAGGGACGAGTCCATCGAGTCCATCGTTTTTTCGTGGGCTTGTGGGCTTGCTCCAAGATGGAGATAGAGGCGTTTTAATGAGGTTAGGAATTGAAGATCGGATTGAGCGGCTTGAGGGCCATCAAAAGAATCTGAAGATCTGAAGTGTTAGTCATGTTTCGGGTGATGGTCCAAGCGTGATGAACATACTATTTTGCCAGTCCAAAAAGTGAAACTCCTCAAGGCAGTCAACTATACTGCCAATTTTGAGCAAAAAAGACCCAAGGACTCTCATCACCTCCTGCGGTTTTGCGCCACTGTCTCTCCAGCTAATATTACATCGAAGACAGTTGATAAATCGTAGACACACTTGGGCCCTGTCTGTCTGCCATTCAATAAAAGTTCGAATCTCCTGAATGTTCCGCGCGCCGCCAACCATCATATCTCTGAGGGCGCCACATTTCCTCGCCTGAATATCGGCTGGGAGCAAAGGCATCACTGATGTTACAGTGGTGGTTGCTGAAATACATAGCTTCCTCCCCATGAAATACTGCAAAAGACAAAGAGGAAAGTTGACCGATGCGAGGACTTGAAGTTCCATCAAAGAGGGAAGGGAGAAGAGTCGTACAAACGCTTGAAGGCCTGCCTCTCCGAGCTGGAGCCAATCAAGCGCCCGCCAATGAATCACAAACATCTCCAGAGCATGCAAACGTGCGAGGAAGTCTATGAGCTCGGAGCGAAGCTCGCCAGAGGCAGCTTCAGTAAAGATAGTGAGACGTCGGATGTGAGAGGCACGTTGGTCGTCTTTGATAAAGAGAAGAGGTTGTTTTGCATCGTACGGATTGATGGAGTGTGCTGTCGATGGTTCGAATGTCTCGGCCATGATGATGTTGATGATAAAAATGGGGATCAGAAATCAATATGGGTGCATCTCCCTCCTCGCCCGGGAATTGACCAGTTAAATACTCGCCCGGACGGCCCCTGGAGCGACCCTTGGTAGTTTCTGTGGCCTCCTGGAGACAATAATGTGAGTGTGTTTTGACCATCGCGTCTGGTCTTGTTTGATGTGGACTAGTGGATGCGTCCCTAAAATATCGACCCCTTGAGACGGAAGAGTAGCGTGGTCAGGGTTCAAGTCGAGCTGCGGTTCAAAAATATTCCCTTCCTCAGAGTAAATAGTTCCTATAAATTCTTGTCGGACCCCTTTCCAACGTCTGATTCTTCAGACTGATCCCGTAAGTCCACTTCATTGTAGCTAAGAGTATCTGTTTTGACTCGGCCTTTGACATTTCACAGCATAGATCGTGGATCTCGGCATCCACAACATCCACAACTTGTTGGGGCAAGGTCCAATCATAAACACATTGAGGACGCGTGGCCTCATGGGCTTACTCAATGGCACGAGCCGCCCTGATTTCCATGATTCAGGGCTATGAACGCGTAAACTGTTGGTAAAAATCCAAAACTGAGTCCAAGCGCAATAATTCTTGTGTTCAGACCAAGCAACATGAATATGCATAACATGAAGCCGGTCAATCAATAATCCCCCGTGGCTTATTGAATTCCTAACATGCCATAAATAGACAGTGTCCGATAGCAATTCAATGGAATCAGTAAAACGCCGGAATTGATTTACCGGCGCAGCAGTAGAGAACAACACAATTATTGTGGAGGATTAATTTGGTACTGATAATCTTCAAGTGTCACGAACCCAAAGTGAGCAGTCCAGTCCTCGCTCGTTGAGCTGCAAAGGCTGATCCTCGGCGTTGAATTCCATCCATCGCTCATGCCCACCTACCCCGTGAAATTGGAATCCCAGATTTACCTACCGTAATTTAGGAAGCCTATGAACGAGATATCCATCCAACTCTCTCCACAACTGCTTCATGCTTTAAACCAAAACTTCCAAACACGGTGGTGGCCATGTAAACAAGACTTGGTACGTGATGTCAATAGAAGCGATATGAGAGGATCCGGTCGATAACAGTCCAGATAGTAGTGATGTGAACCAATCCCTGAACGCGGAATATACCTCATGAGGACTTTCAACATGCTTCACGCACAAGTGAACTTCGATATTTTTTACGTGCCGTACTGAAGGAATATCCTGAAACCCGAGGCCATGTCCAATCATGGAGCCTACACAATTCAAAAGAAAATACCCAGACTTCCATGTTAGTCCTTACAGGTCGATCAAAAAAGAAATGGTATCTTACGCGGTCTTTCGTCTTGCACTCTTAGTTCCCTGATCTTCGATCCATCAAGGAGCCTCAGAAAATGCTCCAATAACTCAAGGTTGCTTGCCGGGTTAAAATCATCAATGCATGTTACGGATAAAGATTCTAGACTTCGTAATGCTCCAGAAAGACTGGGATCACTCTGGGAGTGTTGCATAAATGCCAAAATATTCCGTTGTCCAGCTAGTGACAACCGCTGAAGTGCTCGGGCGCATTGGTAATCGAGTTGTAATTTGATGAATAAATGCACCGACGAAAGTCAAGGTGTATTCGTGTTCCATCGAACCTCTGCAGAAGGCCGAGAGGGAAATTTTTCGAGGCGACGATCTCAAGTTCGTCCAATGATTTGGGGGAGATAAGTCGTGTGAGTGCCAGCGATGATCATCCTGGAGGACATTCCAGTCGAGTGAGTTCCAGGATATATGGAGTGTCGATATTGATGTTAAAGTTGAAAAGAAGGAAAGAAGTGGAGGGTGCATATGGGGGTCGCCCCCTTCGTTCGAAATCAGCGATAGATGTTCGATCTGCAGTCGTCTTCGTCGACTTTTGATCGAAGATGATGCTAGAAGTGGGAATGAGACTGTTTCTAGACAAGGGCTAGACGGATCGATAATCATTCGTCCGTGCCATGGAATGAGGTGGGAATTAGTATGCTGGGAGTTCAAGACCATGAGAGGATCAGGAGGTTGAAGAAATGGGGTTGTTAATAAGAGAGAGAAAACAAAATAAAGTGAGTCCGAAAGTTTGGGAAACGTTGTCTCACAGTATGAGAGTTTCGGGGTTTTATCAACAGTCCATGAGCGTCAATAATTAAATGGATCGGAAGAGTAAAGGTGTACAGATGTGGGCGGAGTTCCATGTGAAGGTATATGGTGCCCACAAGTGTAATCGGGATTCCTAATTCATTGTCACCACATTCCTCGGTACTTCTGTCGAGGTATATCATGGAATGATCCGCTTCGACATCTTGATGTATTCTTCAATGTGAGATTCCGAATTTTAGCTCTCCGTGTTGACAAAGCGCTCGGTCCCGTTTGGACTCAATCGAGGTAATCGTCCTTGGCTGAAACCATGTATGTCATCAGTCGCACTCCTTGAAAACCGCTCCAAGACCGAACTTACTTTGGTGGGGCCTGTAGGATAAAACAGCATGAGGGCTGGGGCGGCAGGACCTCAACCTCGTAGTCCATAGTCCAGCAAATCCTCTACATCATAACCGCAGTACCTTGAAAGCACCTGCCAACATCAACAGAAGTAGAGTGTTGTTACAGCGCCTCCTTTTCCATATACGTTAACTCCGATGCGGAACCTTATTTATTTCTGTGCGTTGGTTCGCTCATTTCTACAAGTCCTGAATCGGTGGATTTGAGTTTGAAGAGTGATATGTCAGGTGACATAATGATTAGCTACTCCCTATGTAGAGCCGCACGACAGGATATCATCTTGAGTGAGAAGGGAGTTATTCCCAAAGTATCTACTCACCGAGTCCACTAGTAGCAGAGGAAGAATTTTTTCAGTATAGCACATGTGGCAGGAGTATATTTGAGATCACGTGTTATGAAAAGTGACTGAAATTTTCTGTTAGAAAGAAATCTGGAAAGAGCGAAGGCTGAACCTGAATTTCTCTCAATATGCCAATGGAGAAGGATTTAGGACTGTGAAAGAATGTTGTGAGAAATGCGGAGTATTTCTGGCTTGCCAGTATCTTTTTCATAATGAAATACATTACACAATCACATTTGCCAGATGTCCAAATGGCAGATCTCATAGTAGTTTATAAAGAAAGTTCTAGATATTGTGTTCCAGTAGCTTGCTTCTAGAGATCACTAAAACACTTAAGGTCTCTTGTTGACCAGAGAAGTTTAATTAAAGAGTACTACTACCAGTACTTTTAGATCAATAATCAATAAATCAGTCACAAGAATGTTGTGGCAACCACTGGTCATGATAACTCACTACATAGTCTTATAAAGCTCTTAAGAAAAGTTGACATGAAGTTCTTACTGTATTCACCTACCATGTTATGACTTAAGTCTTATAGAGTGAAGACAAAAGACAACTCTTGTACTGGAGTACTTGATAGAGTTCCTTCTATAAGTTGGTCTACCTTATATACTTTTCTATCATGGTCTATGCTAAGCTATTCCTAACCTACCCTAAAGACTATGTGGTAATTGTAAGGCCAACATGCTGTTACCATGTTGGATAATATCATCTTGTTCTGAAACTTTCTACACTCTTCTCTCTGTCACCTGATCTGTGACAGTGTCACACTTTTTATCTTCTTTGTTCTTTTTCTATATAAGATAAAAGAAAATAAAAGAAAAATAAAATAAAATCCAAATCTATTGTTCTCAATTCTGATATACCATTTATATGAACACATCATGGTCTGTGTTATCCTACCCTAAACCTACATATGTTCTCTATATGACCATAAGAAATTAGTAGAAGATATTAGAATGATAGTGCTAGAATATATGGTAATAGCATGAAAAACATATTTTTTCTCATTCTTATCTCTATATTGTTTTTTTTAAAGTTAACAATTTATTATACAGGGCACAATGACAGTCCATGCCTATAGGAGATTATTTATGGTGTATTGAACTCTAACTTTACTTATGCAGTTTCTCAACATAAAGGATTACTTGGGAACTAAACCCATAGCCTCCAGTAAGTTTGAAGTAGACATAATATATGTGGATGGAAGGTTTTTCACTATGCCATCTCTCTCCCATCTCTATATTGTTATAGTCTGTCTTAGACATAACAATTATAATAATTATAAAAAATTGGACTTAGATAAGACTTAGCAAAAGTTATAGACAAGATTAGAAGTAGATGACAAAGGTGTTATGTTATAATTACATGATCAAATATAACATAATTAATGAAAAGATAATTAGTAATATAGAATTTATAAAGACTTAAGTTATATTACAGCAGCTAATAATCAAATATACTTATCTTCAGAAAAATCTAAGAGAGTAGAATAAGATTATCTGAAGGTAACAAATGTTTTAAATACTCTGCTATTCATTGCAATCTAATAGAATAATACTGAGCTAACATTAGAATAATAGTATGCAAGTAGTCAAAAATCTAGATCAAAGTATTTAGAACATTACCTGAAAAGACAAGGTATGTTTGATAGTAATAGAAGGATAGTATTGTATATCCTCTGAGCACATCTAATATATCTAACTATATTACAGATAATGATTACCTAAGTTCTGCTCTGCCCAAAACATCTGTAGAAGTGGGTATTCTTCTTTCAATCAACATACTACTTCTAGTATGGATCAATCTGGCTCTATTCCATATTAGATTACTTTATTACTGATTACATAGCTCCTTATGATGTTCATGGAACTCCAG
>Ga0157368_1000973_pt1 | contig 12681 bp, 7 predicted proteins | sample AttbisABBM3_FD_113146 | JGI IMG/M metagenome (GOLD analysis project Ga0157368, IMG submission 113146) | Fungus gardens microbial communities from leaf cutter ant in Botucatu, State of São Paulo, Brazil - Atta bisphaerica ABBM3 | ecosystem: Host-associated > Fungi > Mycelium > Unclassified ...
AATCTAGACTTCTCTCGATCCTTCTAGACCATTCTAGATTCTATCACATGACTTCCAAGTCATGTGCTCTCCATCCATTGTAGACTAATAATTACTACTGTCCTATATCTGTCCTAACCCTAACCCTAGCAAAGTCTGTCCATACACTCGTCTTATAACATACTTTATTAGTATCATTAATATTGCTAATGTATATATTGTCAATTTACCAAAATTATTTTAATCTATCCTTCTTCTTAATATACTATGAAAGATAATTAAAAAATAACAAGCAGTCAACTTCAATCTCAATCTTTTGATACATATTATTTACTCAAGATAGATAAAAAATCTCAAGAGATCTTTCTTTAACTTTAAAATCAACTAGTATTTTTCTTTTGAACATTGCTCAATTATCTCCTTCTTTAAATTATCTTACTAACTATAGTTCTCAGTTCCTTTGAAACACATTTACTTTATCTTCTTTTTTTCCAGATATTGGAGTTGGACAAGAGTTTATCTTTCTCCTATTCTTTCAGCTCTGTATATTGCTTCTATTTTCTATATTTTTATTAAAAAATCTCAATCTATCTATTTCTACTTTTATTTCTTTTGTTAAGAATAGTCTTATTATTTCTCAAGAAAAAGACTATTTAATTTCATCTACTAATTTTTCATATAATTAGTTACTTTATCATTTCTTTCTGTTAGACATGATTTATATCTCATTATTTAAAACCTAATAGCAAGTTCTTGGAAGGTCAATCAGCAAATTGTGCTATCTGAATATATGGAACACAGATGTTAGAATGACCTTTGGCTTCAGCTTATATACTATATCTCTACTAGTCACATTGGTTGTAAATTTTGGAAAAGATACTCAAGATATATAGTAAACAAGTTTACTGGAAGATGGAGAAGTATTGTCAGAGTTGAAGATGATGGACTCTATTTATTTTCATTTTCATATTTTTATTTTTATTTTCATTTATTTTCTTATTTTTGGACTTAGGGTTAAAGTTAGTATAACATTACAAACTATCATACAACATAACACTGTATTACATATCACACAGAAGAATGTAGAAGATTCTAGAACAATGATATCATACTACATATCAACAGCATATAGTATATATGCTCTTTAGGATAGGCTAGGTTTAGTTTAGCATGAACTATTAGCTCAGTATATATAAGATAGACACTTTGTACTTGAAACTCTATTGAGTTCTCTTATGTTAACCTAATACAAGGTTTCTCTTTTGCTTTATCACTTGAGCCTAAGTTGTAAAAGGTATGTTATTACTAATACTAGTCTTAGTCAATTTTCAGAATAAGGCTTTCTAGTATAACTACCAACTTATATACTAAGTATGCTATCTAGGATAGTTATCCAGGAATAGAGACTGTCAAGTAAGTTACCCTGGTTCTGGGTAATCTTTGGATATCTGGAATAGAGATTCATAGAGTTGTCAAGAGTCCAGTGAGGATATCTGAGGTGGAATAGAGACTGTAATCTACAATGGAAAATATTAGAAAGTATAGATAAGGAAGAAAGTATTATCTGTGGGTTGAGATAGATGTGACTGGATTGGGATATAACACTTCTCTATTTTTGACTTGTTATCCAGCATAATAAGTCTGAAGTCTTTTACTTTGCAAGATCAAAGAACAACCTCAACCTTTTATTAAATCTTAGGTTGGTAGGAAGCAACATCTTATATTCCAAAGAAATGTGGAGATATTTTGGATTTTGCTTTAACAGAAGATTGTCATTTTAATACCATACACACTTCTATGTAAATAAATTAATTTCAACCATCAAGGCCATGAAGATACTAGGTAATTTGTCAAGAGAATTATTATCTTCAAATAAGCATCTTCTATACAGAACTTGTGTTCTTTTCATAGTGCTTCATGAATATCAGCTATGGTATTTCAATAGTATTCTAAAATATTATCTCCTTTCAGAATTGAAGAAAATGCAGAGACAAACAGCTCTATGAATCATAGGTGCCTTTTTCACATCACCTATAGAAGGTGTTGAGGTATGCAGGTCTCATTCTAATTAATATTTATGGAAAACATGCTAAAGATCTTATTTTTCATTGGCTAGCTGCAAGCAAATTGATGAAGAAACAAAGACTTAGAAATCACAAGCACCATTGTGGATACAAATAGTTGTCTCAATATGAATTTTGACAGTCTCAATCCTCATATGTCTCCAGGGTCTCAAATAGTTGACATTTTCTTTGATTACTATTCAAAATCTCTCAAGATCATAATAATACAGCTTTTGTCATAGCAGATGTTGGTACAAAGAATAACATTGCCACAACAACATTTTGTACAAGTTACACTTTAGTCCCATGAATATTACCTTGACTGAAGCATAAGAAGCAGTCTTACATGCATTCTACTAGACCAAAATATCAAGTACATTACAGTCTGCACCAATGCCTTACACACTGCAAGTTTTTCCAAAGTCATACCATTGCAATAGCACATTTGCTTGAAGAATTTTTCAAGACATCCAGAGAATAAAATTGAATTCTGGAAATGCCCAAGTGCAGACAGATGGAGTCATCATCGTCATGATGCAGACAAAGAAATCTTTGTTTCTTTGTTGCCCCTTTTCTCTAGTAGGATTTCAGCAGGAAAGAGGAAGCTGACAACATTATCAGACAGTGGCAAATGTGTCATCAAGCATCCGAGTTCAAAGGAAGTCAATTTTTTGTACTCAAAGACTCAAACGACGCTGACCTTATACCGACTTATACCAAAGGAGATACATGGCTCTTCAACATGTTGGACATTCAAATACGCTTTGTGCTCACTTAACTCGGCTCATTACAAATCATGCACCAACAGGTGAATACAGACGTAGATTCTTTCCTCATGAAGAAAACACTTCTCCAAACATGAACGCATGTCTGTGTGGCTTAGCAGACTTAGAAACATGAGACCACATCCTCTATGAATGTCGCAGATTCAAAGGAGAGTCAAAATTTGACATCATCAGATTTTCGGAAGAAAATCATGACCCATTCTGTTTTCAGCTTGTAAGTTGTATATGCTCTTACAGTATAGTATACACTTCTCTATTTCTCTTTCTTCCCGTTTCTGCGCCTATATCTTCCTTGGTTTCAGTATTTAAGTAGTGTTGTACTACCACGGCCTGTCTACGCACTCCATGTAATAAATTACTGATTAAAAAAAAGATTGAGTCGAATGGTGGAGATCAGGCAAAATGGAAAATGAAACCGCGACAGCGTTGTCCATGTATGAGAAAATTTCGATTTGTGGTCACTCTACCATCGACAGGGCATGTTGATATTCAAGTATAACCTGACATGAATATTGGTACTTTAAGAGAAAGTTGAATGAATGAGTTCCTGCGTCCCGAGCAATTGATTCCTGACAGCTCAGAAGCAAAATAACGCATTGACCCAGAGAGTAAAAGAATTCTTAGTTGTAAATTATCGAAGACCTTGATCTACGACTCCTGCGTAGAATCAACTTCACCAGAAGCAGTGATCATGACTGCCGCTGTTGGTTTCCCACTTTGAGAACCTTGGTTTTCAATCACCTTGACGATTTCCATGCCCTCGACGACTTCACCAAAAACAACGTGTTTGTCATCCAACTGGCCAGAAAATCAATGAAGCAGCGAAAAGTATGCTACCGCGAGCTTACCCACGGGGTGCGAATGGTAGTTATGAAGAATTGCGATCCATTGGTGTTCTTTCCAGCATTCGCCATGGAAAGAAGACCGGCTTTGGTGTGTTTATGGATAAAATTCTCGTCTAAAATACGCCATAGGTCAGATATCTTTCGAACGGCGCGTGTCCGTACCTGAGAATCTGTCTCCATAGATGGACTTCCCGCCTGTGCCGTTTCCTTGCGTAAAATCGCCACCTTGAACCATAAACTGGAAACAAAAAATGAGAATGAAACCACCAAATTGAGGAAGATCAATGAACACCGGGAATGATACGATGAAATTGGCTGCCAGCATAGCCAAATCCATGTATACCAGTCGCAAGTTCGCGGAAGTTCCGAGAGGTCCTAGGAACCTCCTGATCGTAAAGCTTGAATATAATACGCCCGCTTGGTTTTTGATTCACAGCGATGTCAAACTAAGCGGCGGATGTGAGAGTGAGAGTGAGAAGACGCGTCAAAATAGGGACAGCAGTACGTAAACTTTGGACCTGTTTTTATTGTTTTTGGGTGAGTTTCATGTAGTGGGCACAGTAAGAAGTATGTACAGATTTTTGCGAGCAGAGGCAGCAATTGCGAAGCGACGAAGGGATGTTGTAGCCATGAAAGATAGTCAAGTCACATGTCACAAAGTCTGTGACACATCACATAATTTCAACCACCTGAATTTCTAGTGGCAAGACTGTAGCCAACACCTCAGTCTTCAGTCTTCTGCATAAAATTATATCACTCTATGATTTCAAAAATGATGGTGAATGAGGTGCCAGAGAAACTGTGGACACATCTGCCAGTTGACTTTATCACAAAGCTGCCATTAGTAGTAGGGAAGGATTACTAGTATACAATAAGCTGTTGAAAATGACACATTTTGTAGCAACAACAGAATAAATGTCAGCAGAAGGGTTAGCAAGATTGTTCAGGGATAATGTGTGGAAGTTACATAGGTTGCCAGAGAATGTGATATTGGATAGAGAACTTTAGTTTGTAGCAGAATTGATAAAGAAGTTGAAAGGAATGTTGGAGATTGAGACAATGTTGTCAACAGCATTCCACCCACAAGCAGATAGGCAAACAGAGTACATGAACCAAGAGTTGTAACAGTACTTGTTTGTAGATTATAGGAAGGATTGACTGGAGTATTTGATAAGTAAAGTTTGTAATAAACAACCAAGGTTTATTCAGTAACTAAGATATCTCCATTTATGGAAAATTATGAGAGAGAGTTGAGAATAGAAGTATGTTGGTCTTCTTAGATCAAAATTGTTTACATTCTCCCTAAGGCAGTAGTTGGTAGCTTAAGTAGTCAATAGATAGTATGATGTGAAACTGTTACATACCTCTGACATCCACACCTCTGGATCAGATAACACTCCAATCCCAACTGATATCAATCCAAGAACCAAAGACCCTGACCTTGCATGCCTCATTAATCCATGGAGTCTGAATAACAATCTCTAAGGTAACCAACCATCCAGAGTATATACAGAGTAATTATTATTAGATTGTCATTTCTGTATTTAAGAACATAGTTATGATGTATTGTTCTTCAGTCTGATAATCAACTTGAATTGTGCTTCACTTATGCTCCTTCATGCATACTTTCCCTTTATCCAAAATTATAACCCTATAACACTATTATGACTTAAGATCTTATATAAGGGCAAAAGACAACTTTTATATTAAGTAATATAAAAGAACTCAATAGAGTTTCAAGTACAAACTAGTCTACCTTATATATTACAGACTCTGGTCTGTATACTTACTACTACTAACCTATCCTAAAGTATATATGCTTGCTAGTTAGTGTTATAGTATACTTGAACTCTTATATTTTATTTTTATTTTATTTTATTTTTATTTTTCTTTATGTGACCAAGATCACATGATGTATCACATAACATGATGTTATAAGCCTACAAACTGAAAGAAAAGGCTAGAAGAATAATATCAAGATGTATTACTTTAGCATACTATTGACTATCTTGGTTAGTAGTTGCTACAACAGTTGGAGGTTAGTGTGATGTTATACATAACTGTTACAAACTGTTATACATCTATCACAAGTCATGATAACATGATCATATATTGCACAGAAGGATATAAAAGGTTCTAGAACAATGATGTTATATAATATATTCATCATATGTTGATCTTATGGATTGTATATAGCCTTTAGGGTAGATGAAATAAGGTCTCACACAGACCAACTAGCTAGTACATATAAGGTAGACACTTTGTACTTGAAACTCTATTGAATTCTCTTATGTTAATCTAATATAAGGTTTTTTTCTTGACTTCACTCTATAAGTCTTAAATTGTAACAATAAGTCAATATAACCAAGTAAAGCAGTTGCAGCTCTTAATAAGACAACAGGCAGAACAAATGGTAGTAATATAAGTATAGTTAGTAGTAATAGTAACAAGAGTAAAAGAAAAAGAGAAAAACACTCCAAGGTCTAGAACTAGATATCAGACAGAGATGGAAAAATCATCTTTGTTTAATAGAAAAGCAGGGCAAGTAATAGGTTTCATGACAGTATACAAATATTTGAAAATAAGAGATATAAAAGTAAAAGAACAAGTGTAGTAGATCTAACATATATATAGAGAAGACTAGCAAATATTTGAAAGGAACATATTTGGAGGCAAGAGAATTGGAATTTATATTAGCAGAGTTGAAGACAATAGACTTTACTTATTTCATTTTTCTTTCTTATTTCTATTTCTTTTATTTTTATTTTTTTATTTAGAACTTAGAATTAGAGTTAGTATGATATCATATGTAAATATCACAAGGTTGTCACATAATCACATGACACATAAAAAGTTAGAAAAGGTTCTAGAATAAATAACATCACATAATATATATCATAACTTAAGTTCCAAAGTTAAGACAAAAGTATACTTTTGAATTGAATAATACAAAAGAACTCAATAGAGTTCCAAGTACAAGCTAGTCTACCTTATATACTATAGACCATAGTCTATGTGCATACTACAACTAACCTATCCTAAAGTCTATGTGCTTTCCATAAAGCCAACATATTATTACTATACTATATAATGTTATTTATTCCAAAACGTTCTACAACCTTCTCTGTGTTATGTGATTGTGTGACTGTGACAGTGACAGATGTTACACCTTTGTCATACATAGCATCACATCATACTCTTTACCTAAGTCTAAAACCAAAACCAAAATAAAATCAAAGAAAAATAAAAATAGAGAAATAAAATAAAGTCAAGTCCAGTGTTCACAACTTTGACAGCATGGTTACAACATTTTTGCCTTATGGAAAGCTCATGAACTTTAGTGTAAATTAGTTATAGTATGTACATAGACTATAGTCTGTAATATATATAAGATAGAATAGTTTGTAACAGAAACTTTATAAAGTTCTCTTGTATTAACCCAATATAAGGTTCTTTTTCTGACTTAACCCTTATTCTTGAATTGTAACACAAAGTAGCTGAGCTCGAAAGAGTAAAGCAAGAAGCAAGAACAATAGAAGAGTTTGTACAGAAGTTTAGAAGAGCAGCAAGAGATAGTAAATATGAAGAACAAGTATTAGTGAAAGAGTTTAAAAGAGATGAATAGTGTTATCAAAAGAAAACTTATAAAGGTAAAAAGACCTCCAAAGAGTATTGATCAGTGGTATAAATGTACTACTAATTTGTATATACATTGGAGAAAGTGTCAGAGAAAGAAAAAAAGGCTAAGAGAAAAAAAGAAAAGTGGAGATCAGAAACAGAAATAAATGTGAATGGTGAATAGCCAAGAAGAGTTCAGGTTATGATTTCTCTTATCTCAGATCTAACCAAGAAGGCTGGAAGAACAGCAGATACTAGTAGGACTTGCTCTAATAGAGAAGGTAGAGAGAACAAATATAGTGGTAGTTAGGAACCCTCTATGAGAACAAGAAGAAAGGAGAGGAGGAATGAGGAGAGATCCATATGCAATGAATGTGTATAGAAAGAGAAGCTGTTACAATTGTGGAGGCTTTGGTTATATGGCAAGGCATCGTAAAAGTTAGAGAATTGTGGAACAAGAAAAAAGAATTGAATACAGAATAATAGGAAAAATTTAAAAGAGAAGGAGAGTCTGGTAGTTCTTGACTAGACTCTTATAATAGATTTGATATACTTGTTAGTCACATTATGCAAGTTAGTATTCCAGATTTAAAAAAACCCCTAAAAGAAGTAACAGTATAAATTAGATCAGAAAGAATTGACATGTAGGAGGGATTAATAGTGGAGGTATGTTTAAACAGTAGCACTATATTTTTGGTGCTCAGAGTTTGCAAGATGGCAGGGATTTAAGTTGAAGAGAATTGAAAGACTCATATATATAAGAAATGTAAATGAAATAAAGGAGAGATCAATAGAAAACACTGGAAGTAAATATATTTTATAAAGAATATAGAGAGAAAATAGAAATTTATATAATTGGAGAGTAGAAGTAGAATGTAATTTTGGGAATATTGTGGCTTGCTCACCACAATCCTGAGATTGACTGGAAAATAGAGGTAAATATAACAAGATGTTCAGAAGAATGTATAAAGCAGTAGAGGCCTAAACAAAATAAATTGGGGTGACAAAGACAAAAGGAAGAAGAAGCAAAATAAGAAAAGGAAAAAAAGCAAGAAGAAAAGAAACAGAGAAAGAAAGAAAATAAGAAGAAAAAACCAAAAAAGGAGAAACCAATGGAAGTAAAGAAAGTAGCAGAGGAGTGGGAGATTTGAGATGAGAAAGAGAAGATGGCAAAATGCAAAGAAGAGACCAACAAATTGGTACCTCTAAGGTTTCTTAAATGGATCGATGTATTTGGAAAGAAAGCAAGTGAGCAGATACCAAAAAGAGGATATAGGATCATAAGATTGAGTTGAAAGAAGGGTTCAAACCAAGGAAGGGAAAGATTTATTAGTTGTCAAGAGAAGAGAGAGGAGAGGTACATGAGTTTATTGATAAACAATTGAGAAAAGAATATATTAGACCCTTAGAGTCATCCCAGACAACATCTGTATTTTTTGTAGGAAAGAAGGACAGTAAGAAGAGAATAGTTCAACACTATAGATATATAAATGAGTGGACTGTAAAGAACAATTATCTTTGTTATAATAATATATGAATAAAGGAAGGCAATAAGTAGAATGTGGTATACATAACTCTGGAAGAATTGTTTGAGACAACAATAATGTTTTTTGGACTAGCAAATTTATCTGTGATATTTTAAACAATAATGAATGAAATTCTATAAGACTTAATCAACACCATTATTGATGATGTGATAATATGAACAGAAAAGGAAAAGGAATATAATGAAGTGGTAGAAGAGACAGTGAAGAAATTAGCAGAAAAATAATTTATGTATGAAGGTGGAGAAGTGTAAGTAGAAGGTGAAGAAAGTAGAATTCTTAAGAGTAGTGATAAGACTAGAGAGGATTAAAATGGAAGAAGAAAAAGTAAAGGTAGTATTAGACTAGTCAATTCCTAAGTATCAGAATTGGAAACAATAGACTTGGTTTTATTTTGAACTTAGATGAAAGTGTGAGGTGACAGTCACACAAGTCACAAATATGTGACAGACGTCACATTGTTGTCACATATGTCATAGTCATTGTCATACAATTATATAATACAAAAAAGGCTATAGAAGGTCCTAGAACAAATGATATTATATAGCATAACAACAATATATTGGCCTTACAGCAAGCATATGTACTTTAGGATAGGTTAGTAGTAATATGTATACAGACCAGGATCTGTAGTATATATGATAGACTATTTTATACTTGGAACTCTATTGAGTTCTTTTGTGTTACTCAATACAAAAGTTATCTTCTATCTTTATTCAAGAACTTAAGTGTTAGGCATGGTTCACACCAGAAGACAAAAGCCTATAAGGTTAGCTCAGAGATGCATAAAGTGTGGAAACTCCATGCAATGAGCTCAATGATACAGACTTGTCAGAACAACCTTGACTTCAGCTTATATATTATACTGTCTGTTTGCTGCATGATTACAACTTCAGATGAGTGGTTGAAGTCTGAGATGAAAGTGAGTGCTGATTTGGTGTATCACCATTGAACACCAGAGATTGAGTTTAATAGAAGCTATCTTCATCAATCATCAGACTAGCAAATTATAGTATAACTATACAAGTTAGATATACAGGAGATGCTCAGGGTCTTAGTATATCATCCCAAGTAGAAGTTTTAGTAGTTTGACACCAACAAGAGACAGATAGGAGAACTCTGCTGTAGAAGACCAAGTTCAATAGGAGTATTCCCATTATAGAAAACTAGATATTTAAGTTATTACATTACTTCTATGGGAACATGTTGTAAAAAGAATGGCTATTATGGAAGACAGGCTTGTCTCTGAGATGTTATAATAATAATACTGCCATGGAGACATATCTTTGGAATGGGTGGACTTGACATATGACATTAAGTCATAATACTAAGGAAATCAAGAATATGCAAAAGTTTTTAGAACTCATTATTAGGGTAACTAAGCAAAGTCCATGAGGTTACATGAAGCTTGTGGTCTTCAGGAAAACCTAAGTATGTATTATAGAATATGCTAATCAAGTACAACCTATCTTTAAGAAGATCTAAGAGAATAGAATGAGGTTTTTCAAAGATGGCTACTATTTTAAATATTCTACTGTTCTTTGCAATCTAGCAGAATAATGTTGAGCTAACTATTGGAATGATAGTGTGCAAATAGTCAGAAACATGAGTAGAAATATCTAGAACATCACTAAAAAAGACAGAGTGAACTTGGTATTTGACAAAGAGTAACTAGTAATGATTTCAGAGATCTTTTAGAGGGACTGTATACCAGTACAAGGTTTGCCAGCATATAGTAAGAAGGTCCAAGAGTTCTATGGTAGAGTTTAGCAATGTTGTGAGAAAAAAAAGTCTGTAAGAAGAACTGTAGGATTTGGTGTTGAGAAATTTGAAGAGTTCAAAAAGTCAGATCCTCTTATACTTGCCAACTACTATAGGTGATTAGTTACAAACTTTGCATTTATAGCTAGGCTATTATATAGCCTGGTGAAAAAGTAGTAGAAGTAGAAATGAACAAATAGACAGGAAGAGATATTTAGAGAGTTAAAGGAGAGATTCATAAAAGAACTAGTGCTAGCTATACTAGATTTAGATTTAAAAAATGAAGATAGAAGTTGATATGTTAGATTATGCAATAGAAGGAGTTTTGTTAATAGAGTGTGAAGATAGACAGTAGAAGCTAGTAGTATACTTGTCAAAGTTTTTTAATGAGACTGAGAGAAATTATGATATCTATAACAAGAAAATGTTGGTGGTGATTAGAGGGTTGGAAAACTGGAGACATCTATTAAAAGATACTAAATACAAATTTAAGGTATAGATAAATCATAAGAATTTAGAGTACTTATAAAAGTGTAAAAGTTGAATTATAGGCAAGTAAGATGGGCCTTATACTTGTCAAGATTTGATTTTAGTTTAAAACATTTACCAGGCACAAAAATGGAAAAGACAGATGGAATGAGTAGAAGACTGGACTGGAAAGTAGAAGTAGAAAATGACAATGAAAACCAAAAGTTAATAAAAGAAAAATAGGTTTGAGATTTAATAGAGATAGTAGTAGAAGGACCAGAAGTAGATATAATAGAAAAATGAAAATAGCTAGAAGAAAAGATGAAGAGGTAGTTATGGTAGTAGAAGAGATGAAGAAGACAGAAGTTAAGATATTGAGAGGTAATGAATGGTAAGTGAAAGGAAAGTTGATGTTAAAGCAAGAAAAAGTATATGTATCAAAGGATGAGAAGTTGAGATTATCCAGTTGCATAATAATATATTAGTAATAAAATATAGTAGAAGGTAGAAGACAATAGAGCTGGTAACAAGAAACTACTAGTGGCTAGGAGCAATAAAGGATATAAGAAAATATATGGATGGGTGTGATATATATCAAAGTATGAAGAATTATACAAAAGTACTAGTAGGAAAACTAATGGTAAATAAGGTGCTGGAAAAGCCATGAACACATCTGATAGTTAATTTTATCACAAAATTACTGCTAGTAGCAGAGAAGGATATGATTTTGGTAGTATGTAATAGATTGTTAAAAATAGCTCATTTTGTTGTAACAACAAAAGAAACATTGGCAGAGAGATTAGTAATATTAGTAAGGCTGTTTAGAGATAATGTATGAAAGTTGCATGGATTACTAGAAAATGTAATTTTTGATACAGAACCACAGTTTATAATGGAATTAACTAAGAAGTTGAATAAAATTGGAATCAAAACAAAGTTGTCAACATTATTCTATCTGCAAACTGATAAACAAACTAAACACATAAATTAAGAGTTGGAACAATACTTGAGATTTTTTGTAGATCATAGACAGAAGGATTGGCCAGACTGGTTAGCAATAGTGGAATTTGCAGTTAATAACAAAACCCACTTAGCAACAAAGATATTACTATTTATGCCAAGTTATAGTAGGAAATTGAGAATAGAAGTAGATATTAGAAGAAAAAGAAAAGTGAAGAAGAAAACAGAGGTTTCAGAAAGAATGAAAAGGGTTCAGGAGAAAGCTGGAGCAGTGCTAAAAAAAGCACAGTGTCAATATTGCAAGAAGTAGACTTAGTTTTTTTTTCTTTTTGATTTATTTTCCTTTATTCTATTTTTAGAACTAGGGTTAGGGTTAGAGTGACGAGATCACGCTGTCACACAGCAGGTCACATCAGATGACATGGTCACAAGTCACATGACACATAGAAGAACATAGAACATTCTGGAAGAAATAATGTCATACAACATGTAATACACATGTTGACCTTAAGGCATACACATGGTCATTTAGGGTAGGCTATAAATAGCTCACATGGACCATTATGTATTAGTATATAAGGTAGACAATCCTGTACAGAGTTCCCTATTGAGTTTTCTTGTGTTAACCCTAATATAAGGTTCTTTCTCTTGTCTAACT
>Ga0157368_1000974_pt1 | contig 12678 bp, 2 predicted proteins | sample AttbisABBM3_FD_113146 | JGI IMG/M metagenome (GOLD analysis project Ga0157368, IMG submission 113146) | Fungus gardens microbial communities from leaf cutter ant in Botucatu, State of São Paulo, Brazil - Atta bisphaerica ABBM3 | ecosystem: Host-associated > Fungi > Mycelium > Unclassified ...
ATATCTATTACTACACCAACAAAGCCTTATCCACTATCAAGTGTCTGAAGATGTTGGGGAACTTGACTAAGGGACTTTTACCTATATACAAATGTCTTTTATATATAGAACATGTGTACTTCCTATTACTCTATATAGTTTTCAGCTCTGGTATTTTAAGAGAGTTCCATTATATCAATCTCTCAAAAAGCTGAGGAAAATACAAAGAAGAGCTGCTCTCTGAATTATGGGAGCTTTTTATATATTGCCATCATAGAGAGTTGAAGTTATAGCTAACCTCATTCCTATTCATTTCCATCTTGACAAAATTAGTAGATGACATTACCTATGAATGGCAACACTTCCCAAGCAACATGTGATCAATTCACTGTTAGATAAACATCATTCCAAAAAGGCTAAACTGCATTGCATGGCCACAACTTATCTTATACCTAAATAACATTTGAAAATCAAGAGTCCTATAATAGATACCAATAACTGATTACATAAAGTATTTTCTTCTTTTGACAGTCTAAATAAAGAAATTCTCCAGGTTTTCATTTGATAGTGTCAGGCACAGTTCACATTAAAGGGCAAAAGTCTACAAGGTTGGCTTAGAAATGTGTAAAGTATGTAAAACTTCTTGTTAGAAGCTTGATGATACAGACTTGTCAGAATGACCTTGGCTTTAGCTTATATACTGTACCATCTGTCTGTCACATGATCACAATTTCAGAGAATTGGATAAAGTTAGAAAGGAAAGTGAGTACTGATATTAGTGTGTTACTGTTGAACACTAGAGATTGAGTTCAATAGAAGTTTATCTTCATCAATTATCAGACTAGTGAATTACAGTATAACTACTAGTCTTATATATAAGTCAGATTTATAAGAGATACTGGAGATTTCAGTATATTGCTTTAAGCAGAGGTTTCAGTAATAAAACACTAAAAGAGATCAGATAGGAGAACTTTGTCATGGAAGGCTGAATTATATAGGAATATCTCTATTATGAAAGACCAGATGCCCAAATTGTTGTATTATCACTGTAGTGATATATTTTTGGAATAGGTGGACTTAATATATGACAGATAAACATTTTCTCTGATCATTTTTCTTTTATCTCAGTTAATCAAAAAGATCCTGAAGCTTTACTTGCTCATTAGAATAGACTTGATAACATTTATAGAGATTTCCTTGCCAATTATAACACTGTGCTCATAGTTTTGGACACTAATATCAAGAACAATGTTGCCATCTCAACTTCATATATTTATAGAGGTTAAGAAATAATTACAAAGACTGTTCATTATATAATGAATATAACTTCTTTGAAAGTAGAATTTTTCACTATCAGACATAGTATCAATCATGCCACTCAACTACAAGATATTTCATATGTTATCATCATTATAGATGTTATTTTTGCTACTAGAAAAATCTTTGATTTGAATATCCATCCTTAACAACTTCACTCTATTGCCATATCAAAGAATCTTAGAGTATTTTTCAAAAAGAACTCAAATAACTCAATCAATTTCTGGGATTTTCCAAGTAGTATTAAATAGTTCCTACATCTTATAGTTAACAAGAAGTCAAAATGGCTTCAAATTGATCCTACTCTCCCTTACAAATCTTCATGAGAGTTTAGCCAAAAAGAAGAATATAGTAATATTGTTCATAAATGGCAGATGACTTTCTAAACATCAGAATAAAAAGAAAGAAGCTTTCTTGATCTAAACAATAGTGATAATCAATCCATTTACCCAATGTATTCTAAGAGTAGTATATAGCTAAAACACTTTGGTTTTTTAAATTTAATATATATACAGAGAATATTCTATCAAAATAAGAAGGTATATTTCATTTGATTGTATAAGGTATAAAAAATCTTAGAATCCTAAGAGAGAATCTTTCAAGAATATTCTTACATTTCTAGAGTTTAATCCTAGGACATTTTGCTTTCAAAAAGATATTACTTAGGATAACTAGTATAATCAATCTTGTTTTTATTTTACTTTTTCTATTTTCTATTTTTTTAAAATCTAAATAATTACATTGTGTAATTATTACAGTTTACCACTGTATTCTGTGTAATAAATTGTTGATTTAAAAAAATCACCTAATAAGCCACATAGTACAATTATGTAATATAGAACTCAGAAGAATATTCTAGAGAGACCAAAGCAGCATGTATCAAGGGCTTATACTCTTAGCTTATCTATTTTACAGACAACTTGACAACTAGAACAGCAAGTAGAACAATGTATCATAAGTATTTTTCTCTTTTACCAGTCAACCTTGGGATTGTGGAATTTTAGCCATGTGAACTCCAGAATAAGATTTTTCTTGTTTTTGCTAAAGACTGCAAACAAGATCTGCTTTATATATGTCTTGTATCAGAGGACAATGTTTACTATCTCTGATATCTGGTATTAAGAATAGACTAGCCACTGAACCAGTTACACTAAAAGTACACAATGTCAAGCTTAGCTTTAACATCTGGCTAGTGCTATATATATACTTCATACTGTACTCCTAACATCTAGTCTGCTTTGTTGAAAGTTTCATTCACTTTATAGACTAATATAGGCCTGGAGAGTTTGTAAGTATTCAAATGGTATTTTCAAAAAAACTTCCATTCACAAAGATACTAGTAGCTCCAGAATTGACAAGTGCATATACTGAGAAGAACTGGGAGATACTAGTAGTTTTTTTTCCCATTTAAAGTAACAAGTAGAAAATAAGAGAGCCAGAAGTAGAATTTTAGGTATATCTAATAGATTACTATTTGTGTATTCTTCTACAGACAATATAGTGAACATATTATTCAGTAACTGGAATATAAGTTACTCTATGCAAAATACTGACTACATACAGATTATCTTTGTCACTCTCCTCTAAGAGTTCTTATTGTTATTTCACCTCCAAATCTATCAAAGTATTCAAGTCTTCTATAAGCTCTTCATACTACTCTGCTATTATTAGCTAGATATCTAATCTGATAGAGTACTTATGAACCAGATAACTTGTATTTCCATACCTATAGCACCCTCAACCAGATATAGAACAGAGTTTGCATATATATCACATTCTGGATTCTGACCACATCTATCTCAACCCATGGATAACCTTCTACTCTCCATCTATACTTTCCAACCTCTTCCAGTGCAGATCAAACATCTCCATTTCACCTTGGATGTTTTTACTGGTCTAAGTTAACTCTATGAACCTCTATCTTCTAACATTTAAGAATTACTAGAAATCAGAATAACTTGCTTAGTAGTTACTCTAGATAGTTACTCTAGGTATACTAACTAGTATATAATCTGGTAGTCTACACTATAGTAGTTATCCTGAAAATCAACTAAAACTAGCACATCTCTTCTAGTGCTAGCAATGATGTACCTTACTATCTTCTAGTAGATCTCCACTTTCTAAGTTCCTAAGTTCTAATCTGAGATATGTGACCTATGCAATTCATAAAGGCATAGCATATAAGCTGAAGCCAAAGGTTGTTCTGATCTATCTTCTACATTCTTAGATAATACATAGTTACTTATTTTGAACTTCTAAGATACTCTCCCAGATCTTAGACAATAAGGTGTGAACTACACCTAGTAATATAGTATGGGGATATCTTGTAAAAGTACTAATACTAGTTGATGTTAGAATACAAGAGGAATAGAAAGTATTGAACAAGAAATAGAAATAATCAAAGAATCTTAGTTGACTAGAATATAAAGATTAGTAAAGAAGTAGGGATAATTTTTTAAGTAAACTAGAATGCTTTATATACTTGATTTATTTAACATGTAGTTTTAAACCATATGATAGAATTAATGTCTTCAGATCTTTCTAACAGAGTCATGATCTGATTTTAGATCACCATCTTAAGTCTATAGTGGAATTTAACTACTATAGTATGTAGATCAGTATAGCTAGCCTTTAAGATTAAAGTTTGAAACTTATTTAAGTAGTCTTTTACTATATAGTTTTTCTAGTAATATGCTTCTAGCCAGTGAACTGCTTTGGTAATACTGTTGATAGGAAAGAAGAGCTGCTCAAACTCCAGCTATAATATAATTGGAAAGGTTCCAGTAGTCAATTATTTATGAAAGATGTTTTCTAACTATTTTGAGACATAATCACTTTTAAAGAAAGACAGAGCCTAGAGAATCTTACTCTGTTACAAGTGAATTGATCTGAAATAGCTAAATATAGAGAAAGCAGATGCTAAAAAGACATAGCCCATTTTGTAGTTCTCTATAAAGTCTATAAATAGAAATATGTTGAGTCTGGAATAGCATAAAAAAATCCTGGATGCTAGGTAGTCTATAAGAGAGTAAGATCTAGAAAATAGTAAAAGTAGAGATATACCTATGAATGCTGGGATGAGGTTAGATACTAAAGATTAGTCAAAGCTTTCCAGATATATTAGCACTTGGCTACTTCTCTTAAGTAGTGCTGAAGGAGTTTTAAAATGTTGTCTGTGTTGATAAAATTTATAGGATGTTCACTTGAAACAAATATTGTTTGAGAAAGGGAGAGAGATTCAAACATTAGGTGGTTGACCTGTAACTATTAGACCAAAATACTTTGAGGTTTCAGAGAGAAAGATTCTGTTCTGTTATTAAGGTCATTATAGTAGAGATACAGGGTTTACACTTCAAGCTCTAGGAAGAATCTCAGTCTATTGCTCATAATTACTTAGTATATGACTTATCTCTAGAGAGAATCTAAGAGAACAGAATGAGGTTTTCTAGAGACAACAACTATCTTAAATATTAGGATAGTCCATACTAATCAGATTAAGTGGAACATTACTAACCTGACTCTAGAATGATTGTACTAGATAGTCAGAAACTCTAATAGAAATATATATAATATTAGCCAGAAATAGTAGGAGCTTATCAATTGATACTAAAGAGCACAGGATAACAATATAATAATAGCATTTGATAGAGTTTGGGAGTGGTGGTGAAAAAGATATCTTAATTAAACTTCATAGAGTTTATAACAGATAGCAGTAGTATTTATATCAAACTCTATGTAATTGTAGTAGGATTTAAGAACATTATCAGTATAAAATACAATTTCTTTACATCTAAGTTAGATCTTCTTACAAGATAGCTATTATATGTTAAAGTCTAAACTCCAAGTATAGATATTTTTTAAAGTAGAATCACTCTCATCCAAACTCTGTAATTATTTCTAGATCAAGATAGTCTTATATCTGGTTTGGAAGACCTTGATAATAGTGATGGTAGAAAACACTGTTGTTTTATCTGAGTTATAAGATATACCTCATAAATTCCATATTATAGGTGGAAAATTTGTTACTATGCTTCATTTGTAGGTTATTTAGCAAGTTGGTAGTCTTGCTAATAGAATTAGATTGTCAGACATGACTTGCACTTAAGATAAAGTTCACAACTCTATATTTTTAGATAAGTTCCTATACTTGATTATAATAGACTAATAATTTGTTTTGTAGAGACTTATTTATATTGAAACTCTGTAAGTATATCCAAGTGTTTTAGATACTTCTCCTAATATTTAAGAACTTATAGATATATTGTAATTTTTAGTCTGATAATCAGCTATAACTATTCTTATTACCAAACTCTAATGTTAATAGCAATATATTTTATATTAGTACTTGCTATCTTGAACTCTATTCTCACTATCTGAAGTTACAACCAAGTAATAAGTAAATGGTATAGTATATAAGCTTCAAACCAAGATTATTTGTAAAAGTCAAAAACTCTGTATTTTTGAATAAGTTTCAAACACTGTTTTGATTTTGCAGACTTTCATCTTAAGTATAAACTGTATTTGACAATAGTGGAGACTTTTTATTAAGTTTTCTTGTAATATATCACATTCTAATCCAGCCACATCTGTTCTTCTCTAGTACAGATTACAACCTTTATTCTATCTCAGATATTCTTACTAGATCTTCAACAACTTTATAGATTTACATCCCAAACATCTGAGAATTATCTAGAACTAGAGTAACTTGCTTAGCAGTCTCCATTCCTAAATAACTATCCTAGGTAGCATACTTATTATATAAGTCAGTAGTTACACTGTAGAGCCTTATTTTGAACATTGACTAAAATTATCACTATTTTCTAGTATTAGCAATGATATATCTTTCATCTTCTAATAGAATTATTGGCTAACAACATCTTGAATACCTCTTCCAAAATATACAACCAGTGTGAAGATGTAGTATACAAGCTAAAGCCAAAGATTATTCTTACATCTATATTCCACATATATAGATAATGAAAGTTGCTAATTTGGACTTCTGAGAACTTACTATTGGGTTTTGAATAACAAGATATGAACCACATCTAACATAATATCTTACTAAAGTGTCTTAAATGAACCTGTATAAGTATGCTATTAAGTCTAAAATTATTCTAAATAATGGTAGTTACAACAAAGATAGAGGTAGATGTATCATATGCCAAGTCTAATTCTGACCATAGCCTATTCTCTGTAGTAGTGTTATTTCATTCCAACCCTAGTAAACTTTACTATGAAAGACTAAGTACTTGTAAGATTTAGAACAGAGTATAATACTGCCATAGAAAACAAGCTTTTATTCCTTTCCAACTTATTCTTTTACAGTGGAGTTCTCTTTTTTACTTGGTCTTCATGACTGTCATATACTATCTAACTTTATCTGATATCTGTACCTATTAACCCTCTTCCAATATGAATCATACTCCATTCTAATCAATCTAAGAACCAAACCTCTTCATTCTTCATCAATTTCATAAAGTTCTGAATGATAACTCTCATAATGCCTAACAATCCAGAGTATACATAGCAATAGTATTATTAGAAAAGACTTTCTGTATTTAAGAATAATAATCATCATATAGATTTTTTAGTCTAATAATCAACTTAAATTGTGCCACACTTGCTCTAAGTCTACTTGAGTTCTCTCTTCCAAAATATAACTACATGATCAGGTTAAGCTAGATACAACATCTTTCATTAAAGCCAAAGTTATTCTATCTATAAAGTATTACTTCTAACTCTCTTCCAATCCTATCTTCTATCCTGACACATTATCTATTATGTCTTTCATACTACTTGCAGATAATCCTTGTGAGTATAAATTATCTTTAACAATGGCAGAGTTTCCCTATCCTAATCCCTATCAGTGTTTCACCACTAAAACCTTCATTTGAAACTGTACTCTAAAACCCTCAAGTTCTTCTGTTAAGAAAGTTCATAACACCATGTACTTTGTATGAGTTTCTACACTTAGTATAAACTCTAAGCCAATCTTACAGACTTTTGTCTCCTGGTGTAAACCATACCTAACAAGATGAGAAGAAAGAGAGCAAGAAAGAAAGAAAACTATAAAAGCTTTTATCAATTATTAGACTAAAAAATATAGATTAACCACTGGTCTTAAATACTGAGTACTGTATTTATATCAAACTTCAAACTTCAAGTATTAATATTTTCTATAATATCAGAATTTACCCAAATAAACTCAGCCATTTTTACTTTTTACTTTTATTTATAGTTTAGCTTCTTTTTTTTCCTTATATACTTAGTCTGAGAGTACAACATAATAGTCATATATGTCACAAAGAATAATAAAAGTATGATATATTATTACATAGATATCACATCTATTATATTTATAGTTATGTAATTATGTAATCTAGTAGAATATTGAAGAAATTTCCAGAACTTGGTTAGTACTTTAGGGTAGGCTAGTGTATACACATTGTCAAGATCGCAAGAAGTAGACTTTATTTTATTTTTCTTTCTCATTTTTATTTTTCTTTGGATTTACTTTTCATTTTTCTATTTTTAGAATGGTTAGGGTTAGGGTCAGAAGTGATTGGTCACACAGTCACATCAGTCACAATCTGATGGTGTGGTCACAACATTAGTCATGAGACTTAGGAGAATAAAGTAGAAGGTTCTAGAATAAATAATGTCATACAACATGGATACTACATGTTGACCTCATGTTCTACACATGGTTATTTAGGGTAGGGTGCACAGTAGTGAGCATAGACTATTGGTAGTAGTATAAAAGATAAACTAGTTTGTAAAGGTATCTCTATCTAGTTCTCTTGTATTACTCAATACAAGAGTTGTTCTTTTATCCCACTCTTAAGGATTTAAGATCATAACACACATGGACCAACAAACTAGAGTATTATGAAGTAGACTATCTTGTACTAGAAACTTTTCTCTTGTATCCTCAGTATACAAGCAACACTTTTGTCTTAACTCTTTGGACTTAAGTTATAATAGTTTCTTCTTAGTTTGCTATATCATCTAGTATAAAGGACAATATATCTAATTCTATTCAAATAGAGGGCTTAATAAAAGTAAGAAGAATAGAAGGATATTTAAGAGAAATATGAATAAAAATCAATATTGAGAAGATTAACATTTATAAAAAAGTAATAGTTACTATTAAGATACTTCTGAATTTTAAAACAACTAGGCTTTTCATATGTCCTGAGTTTGCAAAATAACATAGTTTTGAATTAGTTAAGTTAAAGTGACCAGTATTAGTAAAAAAAATATAAATAGAATATATAGCATAGAAGAAGCAATCAAGTATAAGATAGAGGTAAACTTATACTATTAAAGATGTTAAAAGAGAGTAGAGATAAATGTATACAATATTAGAACTACTATCAGGTATAGTTTATACTAAGAGATGAAAGCCCATAAAGTTGGCTTAAAAATGTATTGAGTATAAAAATTCTGTATGAAGAGCATTGTGATATGAATTTTTTAGAATAATTTTGGCTTTAGCTTATATGCTGTGTGTTATGGAACACTTGAATACTAAAAATTTTTATTCTCTTTTCTTTTATTTTTCTGATTTTATATTGATTTTATTTTATTTTTATTTTTATTTTTATTTTGGACAATGAAGAGGCATGTGACACTGAAGTCACATGACAGGTCACATGGTGTGACATCATAGGCCTAGAACATGGTGAAAGGATCTGGAAGATGACATCAGGGTACATGTATACAACATGGTGGCCTTGAGGCAGACATGAGGTTGTAGCATGGACAATAAGACAGGCTTAATTATTGGTAGCATGGACTAGGCATGTTTTGTATATATAGGACTCTAATTTAGTAGAGACTCCTTGTCGAGTTCTCTTGTGATTTTCCCCACTTGATTGCCTACTGAGAGCTTTACTCACTTGTGTAGCTATTGGACTTTGTATCTAGTAGTTGCCACAACACTATGTAGTTTGTCTACTATATGGTTATAACTCTAGGAAGTAGAATGAAGTCTGAAGAAAATAAGTACTAATGTGGTATATTGTTATAGAATACTGAGAATTGAGTTTCACTTGAATATTTGATTATTAAACTAGTGAATGACAGTATAATTACTAGTCTTATATACAAGTAAGAATAATAGAAGATATTTAGAGATTTTAGAGTATAGCTTTAAGCAGAAGTTTTAGTAGTGAAACACTAAAAGGGATTGATAGGGAAACACCACTATAAAAGACCAAGTTTGATAGGAGTATCACTATCATAGAAGACTGAGTACTTAAAAAGTTTAAATTTGATTGTATTACCACTATAGAGATATGTTATAGGAAATATAACTATCATAGAAGATAAGCTTTCATCAGGAATTGGACATAATATTACTGCTGTAAAGAACTGTCTTTGGAATAGGTGGACTTAGCATATGACAACTACTCACTTATTTGTGATATCTAAATCTTGAATAAACTTTCAGACACATAAGTTTATTATATACAAAAAAAATAATAGTCTATGTACAAGCTGTTGCTATCATATGATTACTACTCACTATTTCTATCTAATGGGGATGGCAGCTGTTATAACAGCTATTAGTAGATAACTAGTTATATCATTATATTGATATACTTGTATTTCTGTAAATACTTGTTAGATATAGTTCACATCTCTTTTAAAACCTGATAGTAAGCTCTTAAAAGTTCAAATTAGCAACTTGCATTATCTACATACATAGAACAATTTTTGGCTTCAGCTTATATGCTACACCTCTACTAATTACACTGGCCATATACTTTAGAAGAGGTACTCAAGATGTTGTTAGTGAATAAGTCAACTAGAAGATGAAAAGTGTGTTATTGCTAACATTGAAAGAAAATGATAGTTTTAGTTATTTTTTAGAATAAGGCTTTTACAGTATAACTACCAACTTATATACTAAGTATGCTACCAAGGATAGTTATTTATCAATAAGAACTACTAAGCAAGTTACTCTAGTTCTCAAAGCGATGTTCAGATGTTTAAAATAGAGATTTATAGAATTGTTAAGAATCTAGCAAGAATATCTAAGATAAAATGGTATTATGACTTAATGTTAAGACTTAAGCTTAAGAGTGAGAGCAAAAAAATAACCTTGTATAGGGATTATATAAGAAAACTCAATAAAATTCCTAGTATAAAGTATCTATCTTGTACTTATATATGTTAGGTTAATAGTTTGTACTATACAAAATCTATCTATTCTAAAGACTATAGGCTATCTATAAGATTAGTATGTGTAAAACATATTATATAATATTATTTTGGAAACTTCTATACCCTTCTATATATTATATGATTGTGTGATAATGATATGTGTAATTGATATGTGATATCTTGTAACAGTTATATGTAATATTACATTACACTCTAATCTTTAGTCCAAAGTAATAAAATAAATGATAAATAAAATAAAAATAAATAAGAAAGAAAGAATAAATAAAGTTTATTATCTTTAACTTTAACACTTAAAGTTCTAAAATTTGGACAAAAGAAACTTGTATTATTTAATATAAAAGAAATTAGTAGAGTTCTTAGTATAGGTAAGCCTACTTTATATACTTCTAGTATATGGTTTGTATACACTTTACATCTAGTTTATTCTAAATGTTATGAATTATGTATATAAAAGTTATTATATTATATAATGTATAATATTACCCTTTTTATGTATTATATGACATTGTGACTATGACTGTGATATATGTGATATCACATTATTTCTCTTTACTAGGTTCAAACTAAAAAAAGAGATAGAAAGAATAGAAAGGAATTAAAGTAGAAAAATATAAGAAACTTAAATAATAGAAGAGAGATAAAAAAGAAACAAGTTTACTATCTTCAAGTCTGACAAATAAAGAATATGATCCACATCAGAAGAGATCAGAAAGTACAAGTAAAAAAGGAAGTATTATTTATGGTTTAGAACAGATGTAACCAGATTGGAATATAGTAGTACTAATTACTATGCAATATATCATATATTACTAGTAATAGTTTGGTGAACACTTTCCAATAGAAGTTAGACTATATAAATCCATTTTATTATTCCTAAGATAATAGTCAATAAATCTTATAGTTATTGATGATTTGATATCTCAGTAATTTGTTGTTACTTTTGTACATCCCATATATGTGCAAATAGCTCTTATTTGAGACTTTCCAGTGTAACTTGGTTTGTAAGAATCAGTCTACTGATTGTAAAGGTAGAAGTTAAATAAAGTTTATAACAAAAAGTAAAGATAATGAGATGCCTGTTAATATGTAGATACAAGGTGACCAGTAGAATTGCAGATAGTAGAGGAATGATATGTGTGACAATATATCATGTTTCTATTACATTTGACATCATATTATACACTTGATATTATGAATTTAAGCTTAAGTGTAAGAGCAAAAGAATAACCTTGTATAGTGTTTACACAAGAGAACTCAATGAAGTTCTAAGTACAATCTATCTACCTTATATATGCTGGGCTCATGATCTATGCTATGTTAAATCTAACCTACTCTAAAAAGTATATATTTATCTTAAAGTAAACATATGTAATACATACTGTATAATATTATTGTTCCAGGACCTTTTATGATGTTCTATGCAACATATAATTGTGTGACAATAACTTGTGACATATGACAGTCATGTTAAATTCTAACTCTAAGTCTAAAATAAAAAGAAATAAAATATAAAAGAAAATATAAAAGAAAATGAAAAAAGTTAAGTGTACCATCTTCAACTCTGACACTTGGACTAAGTTTATATAAGAAGAGAAGAGAAAACTAAACTATGAAATAAAGAAAAAAAGAAAAAAGAAATTAACTAGAGTTGGTATTCTCTTTTATATTAATATGTCATAGACTCACTTCTGAGATATCCAAGACATCTACTTTCTGACTTCTAGTTAGAACTCTAATTACAACTGTATTGTGGCAACCACTAACTAAGATAGTCAATAGCATACTAAGTAGTCCTACAAGTAAGAATCTTATAGAAATTACAAGAGAACTTGACAAGAAATTCCAATATATTCCTACTCTATATATACTCAAAGTACATAGTCCATGCTAGCAATAAATAGCCTTACTTTAATATCTATACATCAGCTATAAGTGTACTATATGTATATCATAAAATAAATATGTTGTTAACATATACTTTAATTTCATCCTTCTAGCTTCTTTTTTTATATTCTAGGCCTATGACATAATGTTATGTGACACATTATATGACCACAGTCACATACCTCTTTTGGTAAACTACATTATCATTAGAGTTCCTGAACACTTACAACTTCTTATATAAGACAATCATCTTACAAGCAGTAAGCATCTCAGGAGTCACCAAGTAAAGGTAGACAACTGAGGTGA
>Ga0157368_1000975_pt1 | contig 12674 bp, 9 predicted proteins | sample AttbisABBM3_FD_113146 | JGI IMG/M metagenome (GOLD analysis project Ga0157368, IMG submission 113146) | Fungus gardens microbial communities from leaf cutter ant in Botucatu, State of São Paulo, Brazil - Atta bisphaerica ABBM3 | ecosystem: Host-associated > Fungi > Mycelium > Unclassified ...
TCCAGACATTTTCCAGACATTTGTGGAAGTGGCGACAGCGTCTAATAACCTGTCGATGACTAAGCAAGCCTGATCCTCAGATTCGACACGTCGACTTTCAACTTGGTCGATCCTTGGCAAAGATACTGCTGCCTACGCTTTGACTACTGTTGGCCATGCCTACGGCCTATCCAGTACCTTCAAATGTCGCTCCAGCCACTGTGACAAATACCGCGTCGCTCATACGCATTGTTGCCCTTGCTTTGATCTCTGGCGCCGCCATCGCTTCGCGTCTGTTTGCTGTCGTCAACTTTGAAAGTATCATTCACGAATTGTGAGTGCATTCCATTATATTGTATCTGTATTTCTTGTTGATGGTGATGGTGTTGGTTCTACTCAGCGATCCATGGTTCAATTAGTGAGTGGACTCGTGATTTTCGAATTAGTCTTGGCTAACTTACCGTATATAGTCGAGCCACGCGCGTCTTAGCTTCCAAGGGCTTTTATGTGCATTTGCCTTCCTTTACTTCCAATTGCTATGCTGATGACTTGGGTAGGAATTCTGGAATTGGTTCGACCCAACAGCTTGGTACCCCCTCGGACGTGTTGTTGGTGGAACTGTGTATCCTGGCCTTATGGCTACCAGCGGCGTCATTTACAACTTCCTTCTCGCAATAAACTTACCCGTCGATATCCGGAATATTTGTGTTCTTCTGGCGCCTGGGTTCAGTGCTTTAACGGCGTGGGCAACTTACATGTCAGAATGAGCTTCTGATGTTTTCACTTCAGTTACCTCACCATGTTTCCTCCGTATCTAGGTTTACCAAGGAGATGAAAGACTCAAGTGCAGGTCTTCTTGCTGCTGCATTCATCGGTATCGCTCCCGGTTATATCTCCCGTTCCGTCGCCGGTTCATACGATAACGAAGCCATCGCCATATTCCTCCTCATGTTTACCTTTTTCCTCTGGATACGTGCCTTGAAAGTTGGCAGTGCACTATTCGGAACACTCGCTGCTGTGTTTTACTTCTACATGGTTGCCGCTTGGGGTGTGTTCTATTCCTCAGCCCAGATAAAAATAGACTAATCCAGAACAGGCGGCTACGCTTTCATCACGAACATGATCCCCCTCCATGCTCTCGTCCTTATTCTCATGGACAGGTTTTCAAGTCGGCTGTATGTAGCATATTCGTCCTGGTATGCTATTGGAACGCTCGCTAGTATGCAAGTGCCCTTCGTGGGCTTCCAACCGGTCAAGACCAGCGAACATATGGCTGCTTTGGGTGCGTCTTATCTCCTATGTTCGCTGGCACATCCTTGTTCATGAGAAATGCAGCCGTGTTTGGTCTTATCCAAATTGTTGCTTTTGCTCAGCTGGTGCGGTCTTACGTCTCTGACCAGCAGTTCAAAAATATCGTCAAAATTGGTGCTGTTGTGATTTGCCTTGTTGGAACTATCATGTTTGGCCTCCTCACTTACAAAGGGTGGATTGCGCCTTGGACTGGTCGCTTCTATTCCCTTTGGGATACAGGCTACGCAAAGAAATACATTCCTATAATTGCATCTGTATCTGAACATCAACCAACCGCCTGGCCATCATTCTTTATGGATCTTCAATTCCTCATTTTCCTCTTCCCCGCTGGTGTCGTTCTGTGCTTCCGCCAACTTCGCGACGAACACCTGTTTGTCATCATTTATGCGGTCATGGCTAGCTACTTCGCCGGGGTTATGGTTCGATTGATGCTCACTCTTACTCCTGTGGTCTGCGTAACAGCAGCCATCACTCTTTCCACTGTTTTGGACACCTATATTGATCCATCTGAGCCTGACGTCGCTGATGACAATGGGAGTGAATCCACTAGATCTAATGTGCCAGGTACTCCTGTTGACGGAACCTCACCGGCAGCCACATCAAAGAAAACGAAGAGACCTGCGTTAGCTCAGACAGCTCTTGCAAGTGCCATTAGTGAACTTACCACCCCCGCGACATCTTCTATCAACAAAAAATCTAGGAAAGGTATCTTTGGTATGGACACCCGTCTAGTTGTCGTTTCACATACACTCTTCATGCTTGCTTTCTTCGTCTTCCACTGCACCTGGACCACATCCCATGCCTACTCCTCTCCCTCCGTTGTTTTGGCTTCCTCCAATCCGGATGGCAGTCAACACATCATTGATGATTTCAGAGAGGCGTACTACTGGTTGAGGCAAAATACACCCAAGGATGCCGTAGTGATGAGCTGGTGGGATTACGGATACCAGATCGCCGGTATGGCTGACAGGCCTACTTTAGTTGATAACAATACTTGGAATAATAGTATGTCTTCTGAAACCATCATATTTGCCAATGAGGATAAATTGCTCACTTTAGATACACAGCCCATATCGCTACTGTCGGAAAGGCAATGGCAAGTAGTGAAGAAGTTGCTTATCCTATTCTCAGAAAACATGACGTCGACTACGTTCTCGTCATCTTTGGTGCTTTAATTGGCTATTCTGGGGACGACATCAACAAGTTTTTGTGGATGATTAGAATCGCGCAAGGCGTTTGGCCAGATGAAGTTCAAGAATCGAGCTTTTTCACCCCAACAGGAGAGTACCGAGTAGATGATAGAGCGACAACGACAATGAAGAATAGTTTGATGTACAAGATGAGTTATTACAGGTACGTCTATTCCTGCAATAAGTTTGCAGTGGCTGAGGTACCAATCATACGTACGATTTTAGGTTCGAGGAGCTGTATGGTGGTGGACAGCCTGTTGATCGTGTGAGGCAGCAACACCTACCTAAACAAGGCCCTACACTTGACTACCTCGGTATGTCATTTCCGACCTGTTGAACTCGCTTTAACTCATCTCGTTGATTTAGATGAGGCATTCACATCAGAAAACTGGATCGTAAATCTTAGATATTATCACTCATACTCCCTTTCGTGAGCTGATGACGGTTACCTTCCCAGGTTCGTATCTATAAGGTCAAGAAGGAAGACCCATTAGGTCGAGATCTTAAAAGTGCAAATGCATTTGAAAAGGGCAAGAAACGAAAGCGCTCCAAGCCTGTGCCGCGCCGTAAATCCGTTGCTGTGTAACGATGCTTGATTCGTGCGTTTGCGGCAGATTAGCTAGCTATTTATCGTTTTCTACAACGGTTAATTTCAGATTCCAGTTGACTGGCATGAGGATGTATAAGTTCCCAGAAGAAATATTTTCATGAGTAACAATACTAGTGCCTCTTCCCATATGACCCTATGCCCCTCCCTTGTCATGGGCCCTGAGCTGTGAACCAGGATATAAGATAGATTTGTCCAAGAGATTGTCTATAAGCAAAAGCTTGTAAAACATTTGCTGTCGAAGAACGAGGCCAAAAAAACCTGAGTTTTCAGTAGGAAATCCAAGCCCCCACTGGATACAAACGTTTGGTGCTGGTTAGCCAGTTTTCCCTTTAACGAAAAGAAATAAGAAATAAAATACTAGTGATAGTTTGTCGAGGGACAAGGACTTCAGGTGAAACATCCGAACTCAATTTCTTCAATCAAGGGAATCAAGATGACTTCCTCAAGTGTCAACAATTGACTAACACAACCTGTTGAAAGCTTGTTGGTTTTCTAGACACTGGAAGGAGCTCTCATTCATTGTCTAAATAGTGCAGTGACATACCAGATAACACTAGGATCGGAACCGAACACTCATACAAGTGAATAGGAAATATGATCTATTTATTATAATGAAGGTAACAGCGCGATCTACCAATTAGATAGCCTTGCTCTTGACGAGTCCTATACAAAGACATCAGTGTCCAGTACTTAGGAAACCTGTTACAAGTGGGACCCACGTTCCACTTCAGTGACAGCACTAGCAAGGATTTCCTGCTGGGTCTTGGGCTCTTTGAGGTTTTCAAGAACCTTGTTTACAACGGTCTTAGTAAGGTCTGCCTGTTCACTCTCCTTCTGTTGCTGCTCGAAGCGAACCCAGCTGTCAAGGACGCTCTTCAGCTCAGAGGCAAGTTCGACCTTCTGTTTTTGAACGAAAGTCTCGGACTCCAGTTTGGCGGTTTCCTGATTCAGTTCAACCCTCGGGAAAGCTGGCAAACAATCATATATACCACACCTTGGATAGTTCAAAAAGAGATTTGGTAAGGGAGACAACATCCTTCATCTGGCCAACAGAGTCGATGCGCTCTTGCACAGCTTGTGTATGCTCAGCACGGGCACCGTCAAGTACCTTCTTGATACGCTGAATATGACCCTCCGCCCACTGACTGTACGGCTCACGTGCAATCTGTAGATTGAAGGTAAACGCTACATGCAACGTATAGATGGAGGTAGTGACACATACCTTGCCAATGTAGGTGAAGACAATGATGGAACCGATGAGAAGAATGGTTTCTTCGTTCACCACGTAGAGTTCACTCGAAATAGCAGCAGCAGCGAGTCCAGTTCCAAGGAGAGCAGTGCCAGTCTTGGTGATGATACCAGGCTTGGAAGGGAGTTTCTCAATAATTTCATCTGCACGTTGAGAAGGGGGAGGTGTTGCGAGGCCACGGCTGTGATATTGGAAGAAATCCTTCTGTTGATTTTCGTTTTGCTTAAATGGGAATAGCAAGTGGATACATACGCATGAACAACAGGGGCAAGAATACGGGGGCACACTAAAAAAGAATGAAGTTTGGTTAAAGTTTCAAGGAAATTGAACAAAAAGCAGAGCTTACTGGCTGCCCTGAGTGAGCTTGTAGCAATTCTCGAAATGGAAGCCATGCCAGACGTGATTTTAGACAGAAGAAAGGAATTGGTCAACGGGTTTGCTGGACCGTGGGAACATATCCCGACTTTCCACGACATGTCTTCCTAGTTGAGCATGAACATACCAGAGAAAGCTGCAAGTACAGTGGCAAAGTGAGATAGACTCATATCCTTGTACAACTGATATAATGCCTGCTTTCCATCCTTTGAGTATTGCTATGGGTGGATACTCTAATATTGTTTTGATAATTGTTACTTCTAATATTCTTCAGTAAAAATATTGCATAGGTGTTATTTGTTTCAGCCTTCATGGCTAACACTTCAAATTTGATCATCAAGTTGGTGATGTGCTTTGTTCTCTGTCTAAATGTCTTGATCTTTCATTCAGCATCTGTATCAGAGGTGGTTCACACTGTTGAAGAATAATGTGTTTTGGTATATGTAGGCAGATGTGATTGAAGAATGTATATTGCCACATGTGAAGAAAAATTGTAATCAGTAAATTTTCTTCTATTATATAAAGAGTATTATCTTGTATGCTGAAGTCCAACTTTTCATGTTGAATCTCAGGTATGTTTTGTATTCTGCTAATATACTGGATTGTATCTAATAAACAATAGTAATCTATTCTCATAATGGTGAAAGACTGTAAGGTTAGTCTACATGTTGCTCAGTCACAATTTCAGAAGTTGAAGTAGAGTTCAACAGAGAAAATACTGACGAGAATAAGTATACTGACTTAATACTGAAGATCAGTGTTAATAGTATGGAGACTATGGTCAATTATCAGACTAGAGATTTACAAAATATTTACCAGTTCTTAAGTACAGAAGAAAATGTCTAAAATACTTGAAAACTTAAGCAGTGCAATTACTACATAATTATGCAGTTATTTACATTAAGTAAGATCAGTGTCTAGGCCTAGCTCCAAGCTAGATAGATAGATGTCTAATCAAGTTAATCTACAAAGAGACACTAACTGGATATAAGATTGAGATAAAAGTAAACTCTACTATGAAAGACTGAGTACTTGTAGAGTTTAAACAGGGAAGTAACACCACTGTAGAAGATAGGTTATATATCGAGGTATTATAAAGGAATAACACTGCCTATTGTGGCAACCACTAGTCAAGATGACCAATAGACCACTAAGTAAACTTATAAGCTAAGTATCTTGTAGGAATCACAAGAAAACTTGACAAGGAGTCTCTGATGCATTCCTATACTATTTATATGAAGAGTCATGGTCCATGCTAGTGATAAATAGCTTTACCCTAAAGTACACATGTTGTCTATAAGTCCACTATACCATTACTACAAGGCAAACATGTCTCTGATATCATTGTTTTAGCTCCTTCTACTACATTTCAGACCTATGACATCACATCATGTGATTGCAGTCACATGCCTCTTCATTGTCCAAAAAGAAAAAGAAAAAGAAAATCAAAAGAAAAGAAATATCAAATCAAGAAAAATAGATAAAAAGAAAAGAAAATCAAAATAAATTGTTAGTATTCAAGTGCACCATAACACTGCTATGGAAGATGAGTTTAGTTATAGGGTTAGGCTTGGTATATAATAGTATTTCTCTCTTAGAACTAAGTCTTAAAAGTTTTATTGAGTTTATCTAAAGAACATATAATTATACTATAATATAAGAGAATCTGTCTTTGTACAAAATTTGAGTGCTTAAACTTCACTCATATTTCTATTGAATTATATGGAGTTCTTAATTAATACTTTCTGAACTCTGTAGAATTCCTCAAGCTAATACTGTTGCTTTGTATTAGATGTGGTTCACATCTCATTATCCAAGATCTGATGAAATATCTTGGAAGTCCAAATAAGCCAGTTGTGTATTATCCAAGAATGCAGAAGATAGGATCAGAATAATCTTTGGCTTCAGCTTATATGCTATACCTGTTAGAAGTGATTCATACTTGCTGGATTTATCTGTGAATGTAGTATAGAAGATGAAAGCAGAAGAGTAGACTTAGCAAATAATACAAGGGACTAAAGATAGTGCTATACAGATAATTAATCTTGGTTTTAACAGAATGATATTATATTTAGCCTATTTGTTGTGCAGTCAGAATTTTTGGATGATAGAAGTTTGGAAGGACCTTAAGACAAGTGTGATGTTATGACTCAAAGACCTTAGAGTGGGTCAATGAATAAAACCTTATATTAGGTTAACATAAGAAAACTCAATAGAGAACTCGATACAAGACTGTCTACCTTATATACAAATACTTAATGGTTTGTGTGAGCTATTTCTAGCCTACCCTAAATAACTATGTATATGTCTTAAGGTCAATATATGTATCACATGTTGTATGATATTATCTCTTCCAGAATATTCTACGTCCTTCCATGTATCTTGTGACTTGTGACTGTCACTGTCACTGTGTCATTTGATGTGACTGATATAGGACTGAGTGGTGTTACTAACCCTAACCCTAAGTTCTAAAAATAGAAAAATGAAAATAAATTGAAAAGAAAAAGAAAATAAAAATAAGAAAATAAGAAAAAACTAAGTTTACTTCTTGCAATCTTGACATGTGGTACAAGTTTAAGTTGATTATTAGACTGAGAAATGGTACATAGTAGCTAATGTTCTTAAAGATAGAAGTGTAAATCTAATAATACTCTACTACTATACATACTCTAGGTTATTGGGCACTATAGAATAAAGAACAGTGAATATTTTAGAGGTTTCCAGAGTATAGAATACAACTATATTTATCTAAAGAGTAGTGAATATCTATAACACAATTGTAAGTATAGGTGAGATAAAATGAAGTACAAAAAGTTTACTTCAAAGGCTTCCAAAGTATAGAATACAACTGAGATGAATATTGGCCAGTAGTCCAAGTATATATTATATCTAACAACAAGAGAGTGAAACCTTAGTTGTCTAAGGTCTAAGTATAAATATGGTTTAATTTTAAACAGGAGCCAATAAGATGATGTATTGATCCATCTTCAACATAGAGATTGTTGTTGATCTTGAAGTATCATGAGTCTGATAGTCTTAGATTATCCACTTTATATTTCAATTTTTCTTCTCATTTCTCACTTTCTAAATAATATTTGCTCTAAGTAACTATCTCATAAATCCTGTTCATACTAACAAAGCTCTGAACATTACTTGAGAGAAGTAGCTGAGTATCAGTGTGTTTTGGAACATTTCATTAATAACATCTTCACTAATCTTATAACCCAGCTCAGAAATCTACAAGTCTTAATATCTAATACTATCTAAGTAGCTCTTTTAAGAGCACTCCTTCTCCATTAATATTACTAATGAGACTGTTAACAAGTTAGAAGGGACTACCTATTACTAAGGAAACTGTATAATAGAGGATTATTTAAATAAGTTTCAGACCCTAATCTTCAAAGCCAATTATACAGATCTATATACTATAGTGGTCAAACTTTGCTACAGACTTTAAACAGTAATCTAGAACTAGATTGTGACTCTATTGGTGGAGAAACTCAAAGATACTGATTCCTCTACTATGTAGAGAATAGATTAAGATAAACAAGCTAATGAGATATTTTAGCTAATCTAGCATGTTATTCTTGTTTCTTCCTTTAATTTCTAAGTGCTGTAGAGCTTATCAATTATTCCTCCTTTTTGGTTACTGTTCTCTATTGTATTAACATCCTTATACTTGTTATCTTTAGTACTTCTCCCAGATGTTATAAACATAGACATTACTTGTAAGCCTTAGCTGGTACTAGCTAATTAGTATTACAAATGTAGAGATTTTAACCATATGGTTAAAAAGTACTCAGTAAGATTAAACATCTAGCAATTAACCACTGGGTAATAGAATAGAATATTTAAACACAATAAAGAACATTGAAACTTGTCAACAATTAGAGCCTACAAACTTAAAAGATATTAATAATAAAAAAATAAACAAAATTTTGTATAGAGTAGCCAGTGATTTGTATACTCCAACTGCTGATAAATAAGTTTACTGCACTTGAAATAAAAGAATATATAGAAGATAATAGTAACCTCTCTAATACACTTGTTTGTTTACTCTCTATAAGCTCTGTAGTTCTTACAAAGTGCTCTAAGTAGGAAAAAAGACTTCTTTTATGTCTAGTTATTAATGTTCTTAATATCTGTAAAGCTTCTTTATACTTCTTTATTGTCAGAGTCAAAAACAGTAAACTCTATTTATTTTCATTTCATTTCTCATTTTTATTTTCTTATTTTTAGACTTAGGGTTAGGGGTTAGCATGATATCATACAACATGACATGGTGTCACATATCTATCACAAGTCACAGTCACACAATAATGTGTTACACAGAAGATCATAGAAAGTCCTAGAACAATAATGTTATACCATATATTCTTTAGAATAGGCTAGATTTAGCATAGTATAGATTATTAGCTAAGTGTATATAAGGTAAACACTTTGTACTTAGAACTTTATTGAGTCCTCTCATTTTTATTCTTTTAAAATCATCAATTTATTACATAGAATATGATAGTAGTCTGTAGTACTTACATAGTAAGAAAAGAAAAGAGAAATGAAGAGAAAGAAATAGAAGGGAAAAAAAGAAAAAGAAAAGGCTAGGTAATACTAAACTACTCTAAGTAGAGAGGTGACAATGAAAGCACAATTAAGTGATTTCTTTGTGAAAAGATAAAGCTCTCAGATTAAACTTAAGAAAGGCAATGAAATTTTTTAAGAAATCTCTGTTGGAGTTTTAATATTTGTTGTATCTTCTGTATTCATAAAGAATATGACATCTTGATTCAATAGAATAGTTACTGTATGGATATTTGAAAGGATCTTTTGGAAAGAATTTAAAACAATATTCTCCAATAGAAGTGTGATTTATAATAGCTTTTATAGCTTGTGTACATAGAGTATTGGAATGACCAATGAGATTAAGCCAAGTGCCATTCTTTGAATAAGTGGGCTTAACAGGTGTGTGTCAGAGCTGAAAGCAATGGACTTTACTTATTTTCATTTTCTCTCTCATTTTTATTTCCTTTTAATTCTTTTTCTATTATTTTCTATCTCAGAACTTGAGGTTAGGGTTATACATGACATTACAGTCATGCTGTCATGCTGTCATATATCAGTCATAGTCACATGATCATGTGTCACAATAAAAGAGCATAGAAGGTTCTGAAAGGATAATATCATACAGTATGTATAACACATGTTGACCTTAAGGAAAATACATAGTCATTTAGGGTAGGCTAAAATAGTAGGGCACAGACCATGGACTTTTAGTATATAAGGTAGATAATTCTGTACTGAGTTCTCTTGTGTAAACCCTATATAAGATTCCTTTTCTTGATCCACTCTAAGGTCTTAAGATCATAACAGTGTGTTTTTGTCATCAGTTAGCTCTAAGAAATGTTTTTCTTTGTATTCTGATGTCTAGAATATCATTTGCTATTTACAAATGATGTCATTACATTCTTCTTTCTTGTTAAAGTCCCATAATGATTTACATAGGAAAATCAGGTTGATTTTAAGCCACTTAGTTTCTTTGTTGTCAACCAAGTGAAGAGGCTATTTGGTGCTGCTAGGTTAGTCCCAAAAAGCAATGGAATTACTAGAGTTCATGTTAAAGAACAGTCTGAAATCTTGAGATACAGAAATAGAATGCAATTGGTATGGGTATAGCTTGATTTATTCTGTATCTAATCACAAAAATCTTTGCTTCAGTTGAAGTGATGTTGACAGTGTGATGAGTAGTTTTCAATAGGAAATTATGATTAGAGTAGATATATAATATAGAAGTAGTAATATTATTCTTGATGCTGATATCAGAAATGACAAGAATTATGTTTAGATTCAAAAAGTAGTCTTCAAGAAGCTTGTTGAGTAATCAGATGTGAGCATTCATGTTTTTGATATTCTTTCAGTTTACTGTGTGAAATAAAAAATGATTAGGAAAATTATCTACTAAGCAGAACCCAGGTAATAGTTCTTTGTAAAGTCTATTAAAGAAAGGATAGACCTTGTTTAAGCAATTGTTGGTATCAATGATGGAACTCTTGATCTTGAGTCATTGTTTGTTCATAAAGTTACCCATTGACAGACAATGGAGTTTGGCTTTCTTCAAATAATAGTTGTTTAGAAGAGAGTTGATAGTATATTGATTTAGAAGTGTTGCAATTCTAAGATAGTATCTTCCATTGATTTTGTTGAGGTGTAGATGGATAGAAATGAGGCTAGTAATAGCTTCAACTTTCTATGAAGATGAGATACAAAAGATATCTATGATCTACAGCACTACTCTGTATTGTATTTTCTTAAGTTTTTTGAGAAAATAGTAAAAAGGTACTCCTTTGAAATACCATAGTTGAAAACCATAAAGAGCAATTAGGATTATATATGTTCTACAAAAAAGTTACTTTTGTGAAGATGACAATCCTCTAGTGGAATTACCTAAAATATTTATACTCTTGATAGTCAACAGAGCTTTGTTGGAGTAGAAGTGAATATGTTAATGAAAAGATAGCTTTCTATCAAAGATGAATCTGAGATATCTTCACTTTTCCTTTGGTTGAAGAAGAAAGCTTCCTAAAGGTTCTAGATTTAGAGAGAGAGAGAGAGAGTTGAAATTTTCATGGATCTAGAGAAATAAAAGACCTTTGATTTACTGTGTTTAATCATGAGGCCAAATTTCTTGAGAAATAAAAAGACCATCATCAACAAAAGAAAAAGTAGAAACTAAAATAAAGAATAAGAGATTTTGATTTTTTTTCAAAAATATGAAAAATGGAAGCCATATAAAGAGCAGATAGAATAAGGAATAAGATAGATTCTTGATCTATGTCTACATCAGTCCTAAAGGAAGATGGAGTAAAATTATTCTATATATTGAGTTTTCCTATTAATAAGATAATTGGAAAAGAAAGTGGAAATTCTGTGATCTAAACCCACTTTATCTAAAATCAATGAAAGGAGCTAATAGTCAAGAGATAGAAAGAATTGAGCAATGTTCAAAGCAAGAGTGCTTATGTAAAGATCTTTGATCTAGTCTGAATGTATAAGATAGGTCAAATAAAGACTAGCATTAGCAGTTGAACAAAATTTCAAACCTCCTAGTTGATTTGGGTAAATAAAGCCAAATACAATTAAGAGATTTTGGAGTCTTTCACTAATGACCTTTTTGATGAGCTTGTCCAAAGAATTGAGAAGGACAGTGAGGCAGAATGTTTTTGGAGAGTTATATACCAGTTTGTTTGGTTTTGGAATGATTGTAGAAGTCAAATTCTTGAAGTGTAATGGCTAATATCCAAGATTAATACAAGTATTGGCAATGTTCATAATGTTCATAATACTTTTGTTGTTAGAAACCAATATTTTAAGATAGCTCTATGAAATATGATTAGGTCTAGGTATAGATGAACTATTGTACTTTTTAATTATATTAGTGAATTCCACCTTGGAGAAGGGTAGCTACTCAGAAAAAAATTTAGATGGAACTTCATCAAGTAAAAATAGGTTGATGTGCCAGTTTTAAGCTGAATTGAAAGTTATATAAAGTGCTTGTCAGAGATCTTCTAATTCAATACATGAATGTTCATTGAATTAGATGGCTTCTGTAGCTAGTAATCTATGTTTCTTGACACAATTTAAGAAGTCCCATGGTTGTTTGTTTTTGAATGTGATTTCTTGGATTTTCTTATCAAAAAATAAATATTTTGTTCTTCTAACTATTTTTTTGAAGTTTTTCTAGTCCACAATGGATTTAGAGACATGGTATGAGGTCAAGTCTCTTCTACATTTGTCATTTCACCATAATTTGGAGTACTTAGTAATTTTGACCTGTTTGGAGTATTTCTTCCAGAAATTTATTATAATAGAGACAAATTCATATACTGCCTTTTCAACTGACTCACTATTGTGAATATTGGAAGTACCAACATTACCAAAATTATTTCTAAGTTCTTTGATAATGTCA
>Ga0157368_1000976_pt1 | contig 12664 bp, 8 predicted proteins | sample AttbisABBM3_FD_113146 | JGI IMG/M metagenome (GOLD analysis project Ga0157368, IMG submission 113146) | Fungus gardens microbial communities from leaf cutter ant in Botucatu, State of São Paulo, Brazil - Atta bisphaerica ABBM3 | ecosystem: Host-associated > Fungi > Mycelium > Unclassified ...
AAAGTCCGAGTAAATTTGTGGAGTTTGAAGGAGATAATTAGACAATGGAAACAGATGAATATGACCACATATTTTGACTCAAATAAAGTGAAATAACTGCAGACCTTCGATGGAATTAAGTCCATTATAAAGTACCAAACTACTGACGGAGTTTTGGACACAAATAAGACCAAATAACTGTGGGGATTTGATGTTGTATTGAAGTCAAACATGTCTTGGACATGTTTTGGAGTTTGGGATATGACACACTGGCAAAGCCTGTACTAATAAAGAGAGTAGAGAGAATGAATGCAACTGTGGTGAACCCAAATCAATGGACAGAATTGGTGCTGAGGCATGATCCATATGCCATGGAGGTAAATCATAGAAGGAATTGCTATAGTTATGAGGAATTTAGACACTTAGCCAGGAATTGTAGGATGAGGAAGGAGACTTGAGTATAAGAATAATTCAAATAATAGACAAAGTAATTTAAATGGAGAGGAGAGCTTAATAGTCCTCAATTAAGCTCTAGTAATTACAATAAATTCACAATGCTCTCTAGAGTAATAGATAATAAATCCTATTGTAACCTAGACAATGGAGACATGTTAAGAGAGGTTACAGTGAAGATTGGATTGGAGAGAATTGATACTCAGAAAGGAGTGACAGTGAAGGCATTGTTAGATAGTAGGGTAATGAGATTGGTAACAAGTTCGGAGTTTGTAAAGAAGCAGGAGTTTAAGTTGAAAAGAATAGAAAGACCAATATATGTGAGAAATATAAACAGGTCCTTTAACAAGGAGAGACCTATTGAGCATACAGTGGAGGTGAATATTTATTACCAGGGGCATAGGGAAAGAATGGAGATAGATGTGATTAGAGGACATAAGTGGATTATAATTTTGGAAATACCATGACTTGCTCACCACAATCCTAAAATTGACTGGAAAACAGGAGAGGTGAAGATGATGAGATGCCCAGAGGGTGTGGAAAACAGTGGAGGCTAAAGCAGGAAAAATCAGGGTGGAAAAAACAAAAGAAAGAAGAGAAGAAAGAGGAAGAAGGAAGAAAATGAGAAGAGAAGAAGTAGAAGAAGGAGGAAGAAAAGAGAAAAAGAAGAAAAAACCAAAAAAGGAGAGAATGATGGAAGTGAAGAAGATGGCTGAGGAATGGGAGATCTGGGATAATGAGGAGAAAGTGGCAAAATATGAAGAGGCTAAGAAATTGGTACCTTAAAGATTCCATAAGTAGATTCATGTCTTTAGAAAGAAAGCAAGTGAAAGAATGCTGATGAAGGTGTGGGATCATGTAATAGAGACAAAGGAGGGATTTGTGCTAAGAAAGGTGAAGGTGTATTTGTTGTCAAGGAAAGAAAGAGGAGAGGTGTGTGAGTTCATAGAAAAACAATTGAGGAAGGGGTATACTCAACCCTTGAAGTTGCCTCAAACAGCACTGGTGTTTTTTGTAGGAAAGAAGGATAGTAAGAAGTGAATGGTATAGGACTATAGATATTTAAATAAATGGACTATAAAAATAATTATCCTTTGCCTCTTATTTCAGATATTGTAAAAAATATAGGTACCAAGAAAGTATTTACAAAGTTGGACTTGTGATAGGAGTATATGTCAGGCACAGTTTATACCAGGAGATGAAAGCTCATGGGGTTTGGCTTGAAAATATGTAGAGTATGTAAACTCTGTGAAATGAGCTCAGTAATGTGAACTTGTTAGAATGACCTTGGCTTCAGCTTATGTGCTGTGTTATCTATTTGCTATGTAGTCACAACTTCAGATAAATAGATGAAGTCAGAGATGGAAGTGAGTACTGATTTGATATGTCACCATTGAATACCAGAGATTGAGTTCAATAAGAGTTATCTTTGTCAATTATCAGACTAGTGAATTACAGTATAATTACTAGTCTTATATACAAGTTGGATATATAGGAGATACTCAGGGTTCTAGTGTATTGCCCTGAGCAGAGGTTTCAGTGGTGAGACACTGACAGTAAGATAAAAGAATTCTGCTATGGAAAACTGAGTTTGATAGGAGTATTCCCATCATGGAAGACTGGATATCTGGATTGTTGCATCACTGCCATGGAAATATGTTGCAAGTAGGATGGCTGTCATAAAAGACAGGCTTGTCTTATAGATATTGTAATGACAGCATCACCATGAGGACATATCTTTAGAATGGGTAGACTTGACATATAATAGATCACCAGTAATCAGGATAACTCACTTAGCAGTTACATTTCAGATAGCTACCCTAAGTATACTAACTAGTATATAATCCAGTAGTTTATACTGTGGTAGTCATCCTGAAAATCAATTAAAACTAGCACCCCTCTGGTATCAGTAATGATATACCTTGCTACCTTCTGGTAGTCTTTTACCCTCTAAGTCTCCAGTCTCTAATCCAAAGATATATGACCCATACAGCCTATAGAGATACAACACATAAGTTGAAGCCAAAGGTCATTTTGCTCTGTCTTCTACATTCTCAGATAATGCAAAACTACTTAGTTTTAGACTTCTGAGATATCTTTTCTGGATCTTGGATCACAAGGTGTGAACCAGGTTTAACACTATTAGTCTTTTAAATACAGAATTAAGTGTTTAAAACACTTGGAAACTTAAGTGGTGTAATTACTACATAGTTACACAGTTATTCACAATGAGTGAGATTAATATTTAGGCCCAGCTCCAAGCTGGATACATGTTTGATTGAATTGATCCATAAAGAGATATTGAAGAGTTTGACAGAAGATATCATTGCTATAGAAGATGACTTATTTACAGAGATAGACTTAGCATATAACAAATAATGACAGCACATGGTGGTTATCATCTCACAGCTTAGTATTATAAGCAATGTTGCTATTTTCTAGTTGAAAATATAACTCAGCTAATCCATAAATCAGGTTGAATGGTCTAAGTATAAAGGCTTATAATTTTTGGGTACTTTTGAAGGCAGTTTTTACTCCAGAAACTAAGTTCCTACTCTTGTCAGCAGACACATGGTCATTTTGGATCATAGAAAGTTTGTTTGTAGTTACTCTTAGGATAGTAAATGTCTTAGAGTTTAAACCCATGTTCTTCTCCTCACTTTCTCTTGGAGAAAATAAAGCCAAGGCCTTAAGAGAAACATTTCTAGAGGTAGAAGAAACAGAAACACTTTTTAAGAAATGTCTTGTAATATAACAAGTTGGAAGTTTTTTTCTTAAATGCACTTGTTTGCTAGCTCTAGAACTGGCTCTAGAGAGCAAATTAGATGAGTTTCCAGACTCACCAACATATAAAAACTGTTATGGAGACCAGGAGAAAGTACAGGATTTTTCATTAATTTATTTGGATTTTTTGAGTTAATTATAGTAGTAGTTAAAAAAAGAGGAGTTTTTTGCTGATCTCAATCTATAGGACAGAAACTTTGTTCTAATTTCTCTTTTTGGCATGAACCAATTTCTAACAGATGACAGCACCAACATTGTATACTCTCTTTAAAAAATCATGATCTTTATTAAACAACATAGTCTGAAGAATAGGGATATTGATTAATTTTTACAACTCAACCAATTTAGCTGTCTAGAAACTTATTTCTGCTATTTATAAAGCTGGTTGAAATAAGCTTAGTGCTTCAACTGATAGAAATTATATATTTAGGCAATATGTTTTTAAGCAGTTTAGCAAAAAAGTATTTAGAAAAACAAGATTAAAAACATTAGGTAAGGATATTGAGGTTAGTTTATTTTCAATTTATTTTTATATGCTAAATGTCAGAAATCCTCAGAGTAGACTTAGTCATTTTCTATTTTTCTTGTCTTTTATTATTTCTTTCTCTTTTCTTTTATAGTTTAGTTTTCTTATTTTCTTCTTTGAATCTAACTAAGAGAATGTGATATAGAAACTACTAGAAGGACTTAGTTATAGCTTTAGGGTAGGTTGAATGTATACAAACCAACTCCTAGAGGTATATTAAGTAAGCTACTCTATAGTAGAAACTTGATCAAATTCTCTTGTATTACTTTATACTTTTGCCTTAATACTTAGGCCTGAGTTATAATATTAAAACTTAATATCCTTTACTGAGACTGTCTAGTATTTCTTCTCATTCTCAGCCAACAGTACAGCTCTTTAGCCAAGAAAACTAACTGGATACTAGACCTAAGAAGTTAGTAGTTACTACCAAAAAGCATACTTATATTTCTTTTTATATTAGCTTTATACTACAAGTCTCCTTATGAACTGTATATATAGAAGAATGGCAAGTATTCCTAAAAACTCTGTCTAGAGTAGGATGACTTTTTTAGGTCAAAATATAATACAATTTAATTAGAGTAGTAGTCAGTAGTCTAGATAGTCAGTAGGCAGTGCTAGATAGGACAAGCAGAGAGCCTACTAGTATCTACTGAGATTTTGTTAACTTCAGAGTATGAGATAGAAAGCAAGGATAGCATAATTTACAATCTTCTCTCCAGTACCAGCTCACTTTTCCAATCTACCTATATTACCACCACTATTATTTTTACCATCACTACTATCTTACACAATGAGTTAAAAAGCATCTATTGACCAAACAGAGCAGTTGCAACTCTTGATAGCACAGCAAACAGAACAGATAGCATGTTTGAGAAAGCAATTAGTAGCATTGAGTGCTGGAGAAATCATTGCTCCAAGACCCTCTGAAAGAGCAAAGAGAGATAGTATGATCATCTTTGTTCAGTGAGAAGGCTGGGCAAGTAGTAGGACTTGTAACATCCTGTAAGTTATACATAAGAATAAGAGAGAAGGAGAGTCTAGAAATTCTCAACTAGGCTCTTGTAATAAATTCACTGTACTTAAAGTATTTGGTAATGATACATTGTTATCCAGTGATTTCATAGAGAAATCTAAGAGATACCTAAGAGAAGTGACAGTAAGATTGGGCTGGAGAGAATTGATACATAGGAAGGAGTAACAGTAGAGATACTTTTAGACAATAATACTATGGTCTTGTCATGAGCTCAGAGTTTGCCAGAAAGCAGAGTTTACAAGGGATATAGGGAGAGAATGGAGATTGATGTGATTAGGGGGCAGAAGTAGAATGTTATCTTCAGAGAAATATAGAAAGTAGTGGAGATCAGTATAAAAAAACTGAGATAAAAAAATGAAATGAAGGATTAAAGAAAGAACAAGAGAAAGAAATGTAGAGCAATAGAAGAAAAGAGAGAAGGAAGAATACCACCAAAAAATTAAAGACAAAGAAGATAATAGATGTGAAAAGATTAGCAAAGAAGTGGAAGATTTGAGATGAGAAGGAAGAAGCAAAGTCAGAGAAAGAGGTAAAGAAGCCAGTCATAGAATAGTTCTACAAGTATATTCACATCTTTGGTAAGAAGGTAAGCAAACAGATGTCCACCAGAAAAATATGGGATCATACAATAGATTTGAAGGAGAGTTTATTACCAAAAAATGTAAAGGTCTACCTACTATCTTGAGATGAGAGAAGGAAAGTAAGGGAGTTCATACAAGAGCAGCTGTACAAAGGGTACATCAGAGACTGCAAGTTATCTTAGACAGCACCTGTATTTTTTGTAGGAAAGAAGAACAGTAAGAAGTGTATGGTACAAGACTATAGATACTTGAACAAATGGACAGTAAAAATAATTACCCTTTACTCTTAATGTATGGATAAAAGAAGAGAATGAGTGAAAGGCTATATTCATGATGCTGAATTCCAAGCCATAATAAATGAAATCCTAAGGAATCTAATCAACACTAGGAAAGTAGCCAGCTTTACTAATGATATAATAGTAGAAACAGAAGAGAAAGAAGGGCATGACAAGATAGTAAAAAAAGTGGTTAAGAGATTGGAGAAAGACTTGATAGAATCAAGATGAAAGAGGAGAAGATAAAAGCAGTTCTAGAATAACCTGTTCCCAAAATAGTCAAGGATGTTTAGAAGTTTCTGAGACTGGCCAATTACTGTTAGTGGTTTATAAAGAACTTTGCCAAAATAGCTAGGCCACTACATAGGTTGGTAAGAAAGAAGTAGAAAAGAAAATGGGAGGAAAGAGCATTTGAGGAGTTGAAGAGAAGGTTTACAAAAGAATTAGTATTAGTTGCACTAGACTTAGACAAAAATGAGGATGGAAGTTGACACATCAGACTACACAATAAGAGAGGTTTTATCAATGAAATGTGAAGATAGGAGATGAATGTTGTAATTGAAGACTCAAAGTGTTAAGTCAACAAAAGAACCTTGTATTAGGTTAACATAAGAGAACTCAATAGAGTTTTTAGTACAATATATCTACCTTATATACACTAGCTAGTGGTCTGTGTAAGACTAAGACTAACCTACCCTAAAGGCCATGTATTATTCATAAGGTCTATATAGTGAACATGTTGTATGATATTATTGTTTCAAAACCTTCTACATTCTTCTATTGTGACACATGATCATGTGACTGTAACAGTCACATATAACATCATGCTATAATTCTAACTTTAAGTTCAAAATAAGAAAATAAATGAAAATAAAAATAAGAAAGAAAAATAAAATAAACCAAGTTTATTATCTTTATTTCTAACAATGAAGGCCAGTAGCCTACCTTTCTAAGTCACTGAATAAAACCAAACAAAATTATGAAATTCATAACAAAGAGATGTTAGCAGTTATAAGGGGTTTGGAAAATTAAAGATACTTATTAAAGGACACAAAATTCCAATTTAAAGTTTGGACTAACTACAAAAATTTAGAATATTTCATGAAGATACAAATGTTGAACCAGAGACAAGAAAAATAGGCTCTTTACTTATCTAGATTCAACTTTACTTTAAAATATATACCTGAAAAAAGAAAAATAAATACATAATTTAGTAGAAGTAGTAGTAAAGGGATCAAAAATTAGATATACTGTTAAAGCATTAGAGGAAGATGAGTAGGAGATAGATAATGAGTTAGTTTTAAAGAAAGAAAATATTCATGTTTCAAAGGATTGTCAGGCACAGTTCATACCAGGGGTGAAAATCTACAAGATGGGCTCAGAGATATGTGGACTTGTAGAATGACCTTGGCTTCAGCTTATGTATTGTGCTGTCTGTCTGCTGTGTGGTCACAACTTCAGATAAGAGAAAGAAGTCTGAGATGAAAGTGAGTGCTAATTTGGTGTGTTGCTATTGAACACCAGAGATCAAGTTCAATAAAAGTTATCTTCATCAATTATCAGACTAGTGAATTACAGTGTAACTACTAGTCTTATATATAGGTACGTACTATAGAAGATGCTTGGGGTTTCAGTAGTATAGCCCCTATTATCCCAAGTAGAGGTTTCAGTGTTGAGATACTGACAGGAGTATGACTCTGTTATGAAAGGCTAAGTCAGATAGAAGTATTCTTATTATGGAAAACAGAATCTCTGGATTGTTGCACCAATGTCACACAGGTATGTTGCAAGAAAGGTAGCTACTATGGAAGACAGGCTTTTTGGATTAGATGTTGACAAGGGGTACCCTGTGGAGATGTGCTTTCCAGACAGATAGACTTGATATATAACAAGGATAAGGTTTTGAGATTAGTGATTATATGATTATATTATAATAAAGTAATGTTAAACACAAAGGACTTAGTGTTCAAGAAGAGGCTAGTAAGGAAGTTAACAGAATGATATGTTAGCTCTTACATAATAAAAGAAGTAGTGTCAGCTAATGTAGTAAAGCTGAGGTTGCTAGTATTTATAAGAATCCATCTGGCATCAATGTTACTAAGATAATAAGATATAGAGAACTAGTCAAAAAGTAAAGAGTAGAAGAATTAAAGCTAGTAGATGGAGAAGAAGAGTGGAAAGTAGAGAAAATTCTTAACAAAAGAATAGTATGAGGATGTATGAAGTACTTGGTTAGATAGAAGAGCTTTATGGCAGAGCACAATACCTAAAAGAAGATGGTGGACTTGGAGAATACAAAGAGAGTAGTAGTAGAATTTGAAGAGAGGATGAGTGCAGAAGTTAGGAGATAAGAAATGGAATGATAGAAAGTTTGAAGCAAAATATCTGAGGAATTTGGAGAGAAACTAGCAAAGGTGGAAGTTCATTTCTCTAGAGGAGAAATCTTGAAGTGGAGATGATGTCAGAAATCCTTAGAGTAGACTTAGTCTTTTTTTATTTTCCTTGCCTTTTATTATTTCTTTTTCTTTTCTCTTATAGTTTTGTTTTGTTTTCTTCTTCTTTGAACTAAGCTAAGAGAGCATGATATAATATCATGTACAATGATCACAAATGTTACAGTCATATGGTCATGTGACTTGGTAGAATATCACAAAAACTACTAAAAGAACTTAGTCATAGACTAACTTCTAGAGGTATATAAAGTAGCTTACTCTATAGTAAGAACTTTATTGAATTCTCTTATATTACTCAATATTTAAGTATGCTTTTGTCTTAATACTTGGGCCTAAGTCATAACACTAAAAGAGTTTACTAATAGTTTAGAAATAAATCTTTCTATATTTATATATTAAATATCTATCAGAATATAACTGTAAGAAGATCTATTTTTTTACACTTGCTATTTTTTCTATTACTAGATATTGTAAGGGTATCTATTGCTTTGCAAAATCACATAACACAAATACTACTGATGTCTGTTATCAAACCCTCAAAGTTACTTATTCTTTCTAGACTACTAATTCCAAACACTGTTATCAAGCTTATAGAGTTTACTAAGTCAACTCTGCTGCCACTACTCTCAAACTTTGCCAAGTATTATTATTTCAATAATTATTGTTTTGTATCCTCTACCATCATCTGTAAAGCTATTTTGGGCTAATATTCTAGATGCTTCTATCAAAGTTTCTAACTGCCTGAACATAATCATTCCTTGGTTATGTTAGTATTGTTCTACTAAATTGGAATGTATCTTAGAATATTTAGAACAGTTACCACTTTTAAGAGATCTCATTCTATTCTCATAAGTTTCTTATAAAAGTAAACACTGCCTATACTTTAGTTAAGACAATATGACTTAGGTTTCTTTTAGAGCTTGAAGTACAAACTTTATACTTTTATCTTAGTTGCTTTAATAGCAAAACAGAATCACTTTCTTTGGGACCTCAAAGTATTTTGGTCTAGCAATCCTAAATTGTTCACTCTTATATTTTGACCTTTCTTACTTTTCAAACAATGTTCATCTCTACAAAACAACCAAGAAACTCTATTAATATGTATAAGGTACTGGGTTTTCTGCAGCATTATTTATAGAAAGTAGCTCAACACTAACACACTAATAGAAGTTAAGCAAAAGTAGATGTTTTACTAGGGTACTATAAGAATTAAGTGATACTAACTTTTAACTATACTAAAGAATTTAGAAAGAATATTGTTATCAAACTTTAAGAAAGTGAACTTGGTTTCTTTTTGTCTTCTTCTCTTTTTTCTTTTATTTTCCATTTTATTTTTCTTATTTGAACTTAGTTAAGAGATAGTGATATGATGTCACATGTAACTATCACAACTATCACAAAGTATAATAAATATGTGATAGCTGTTACATATTTGGTCACATGTCACAGTCACAGTCATAACATTACATGATACAGAGAAGAATGTAAAAGGTTCTAAAAGAATGATATTATAATAATATAGCTATTATATGTTAACTTCAACTTATGTGTTATGCCTACTACTTGTTGTGTGGTTGTAATTTCAGAGAATCAGGGGTTAGTGAGAAGAGGATCCTTAGCTGATCTTTAGTTGGAAGAGTATTGGGAAATTTTTAGTCAATTTCCAGACTGAGAACTACAGAGTATCTACCAAATCTTATATACTGAGTCTATAGTTAGAAACTGTGGCTAAGGCAGTAGTAGTGTAGGGAATCATTAAGAAGATATTATAGAGATAGTTTCTAGAGTATAGGATAACCAGAAGTTTAGATGATAAGTTATCAGGAGATGAAATACAAGAGGCTAATCTATATATGAATAATCATTGATGTAGAAGTATATCTAGATATGTTAGAGTCCTATTTGGAAGTTAGGAAGTAGATGTCTTGGATGTCTTGGAAGTTAGTCTATGAGATTAGAATAGGTTAGATGTAGAAGTACATAGACCATGGTCTAAAGATATGTAAGATAGACACATTTGTATTAGAAACTCTATTGAGTTCTCTTGTATTAATTCAATACAAGGTTCTTTCACTTTAACTTTTGAGTCTAAGTTATAATAATTATCAGTGTAGAAATTTTACAAAAGGGTATTATTAAAGAATTTGAGGATAAATAGACAAGAAAATCCACTTGTAAACATATTTCTTTACTAAAACACTTTTAAACAGTGAATTTTAAGCTGTGTAACAAGCTCTCTTGGAAAATCTAGTAAATAGATTAGATAGCTCTTCAAGAGCCTACTATAATACTATTCATTCCAGATAATACATTCCAAAGGAACCTCTTGAGTTAAACCTAATACTCACCTCACTAGTCTTTCTCAGACTACTAGAACTCTCCAAAACTTGTCCAAAAGTAATAAACAAAGTATTAGTAAAATACACTTAGGAAATCATATTTTGTTATTAATATACTGTTACATAAACCAACTTCTAAGACTTCTAGTTAGGAATCTAACCACACCTAGGTGTACTTTTACATCTATGATCATTCACACTTGTGTTTCATCTCCTGACAACTTGTTACCTAGACTCTTAGTCATTCTATATCTTAGAAACTGTTTTTATAACATCTCCTCAGTTATCCCCTACACTACTATTTCTTAGCCACAGTTTTAACTACAGACTCAGTATATAAGACCAAATAGATACTCTGTAGTCTTCAGTCTGAAAATCAACTAAGAATCCAACTAAGAACCCTCTTCTTACTTCTCTCTGATTATCTGAAATTATGACCACATAACAAACAGTAGACACAACATATAAGTTGAGGCCAAGATCATCACCCAAGATCATGTTACCTATCCACAAATAAGCTTCCAAGCTTAATCTACAACCCAGATACTTACCCAATCTCACAAATTTCCACATCTATTTTCTAGATAAGTTTTCATACTTAATCTGATCTTTTTTCAATATGACTAATCATAAATATCTGCTTGGAGTGAGATCTATTCTGTCCTATTTTCACCCATCTGTTAGAGTTAAAGATGATGGACTCTATTTATTTTCATTTATTTTCTTATTTAATTTAATTTAATTTTAATTTTCTGATTCTAAACTAAGAGTTAGGGGTTAGCATAATGTCACATGTGACTTTCACAGCTGTTACACATCAAGTAATGGTCACATGATCATGTGACACATAGAAGGATGTGGAAGGTTCCAGAATAATATCATATTCTATAGTCTCTAGTTTGAAAATTGACTAAGACCTAACTAAGATCCAACTAAGAATTCCCAATACTCTTCTGACCAAAACCATCCAAGTACCATCTTCTCACTAATCCCTAATTCCCTGAAATTATGACCACACAACAAGTAGTAGACACAACATATAAGTTAAGGCCAAGTATTATAACTTAAGCTTAAGAGTTTGGTCAAAAGAAGGAACTAATATTGTTGGGCACAAAAGAACTTGGTAAAGTTCTTAGTACAGGATTGTCTACTTTATATACCTCTGGTGCATAGTCTGTACACACCTATATCTAGCCTACTCTAAATATTATAAGTTTATATAAATAAAGTCATTATATTTTTTATGATGTATAACACTATCCTTCTATGACATCACATGATGTTGTGACTGTGACATAAGTGTTTCATGTGACAATTGTCACACCTTATCATAGCACCTTGTTCCTTCTATTTTTGGAATAAGAGGAAAAGAGAAAAGAGAAATATAAGACAGAAAAAGTTCAAGTGAAAAATAAAAAGACTTTACATGAGAAACTAGAATGGAGAAAGAACAAGTCCACCATCTTAGATTCTGACACCAAGATTATTATCTGAAGTCATGTTATCCATTCATGGATAAGCCTTCAAGCTTGATTTGCAACCTGGATACTTATCTAAAACTTATGGATTTCCATATCTGTTTCCTAGATAAGTTTCTATACTTGATCTGAATCCTTTTTATTATGGCTGACCACAGATATCTACTTGAAGATAGTCTTCTATTCTGTATTATAGTTCTTTGTTCATTAATAAATATACTCATCAGAAGTTTTAGTTTTTCTCTTAACATTTTCTTCTAAGGTTTTACTGTTATAGTTACTGACTAAGCTTTTAATATTTCTTAAGGCCCCTTATTATAGTATAGCTGTTATAATTCAAGTCTCAAAGTGTTAAGACAAGAAAAAAACCTTGTATAAAAATTACACAAGAGAATTTGATAGAGTTCCTAAGTACAATGTATCCTACTTATATACACTAGGCTATTGGTCCATACTATACTAAACCTAGCCTACCCTAAAAAGCATACATATTACATACCATTGGTATATAATATGATATTATTTTTCTAGAACCTTCTACATCCTTCTGTAATACATGATTGTGTGACAGTGACTTGTGACTATGTTATGTGATAGTTTGTGACATCACACTAAACCTCAACCCTAAGTTCAAAATAAAAAAATAAAATAAAAATAAAATAAAAATGAGAAAAGAAAAGAAAAGAAATTAAGTCTATTATTTTCAACTCTGACAACAGCCTTGTTCTTCTGGATGGCTACTATATACTCATTTTTAGGATAA
>Ga0157368_1000977_pt1 | contig 12660 bp, 8 predicted proteins | sample AttbisABBM3_FD_113146 | JGI IMG/M metagenome (GOLD analysis project Ga0157368, IMG submission 113146) | Fungus gardens microbial communities from leaf cutter ant in Botucatu, State of São Paulo, Brazil - Atta bisphaerica ABBM3 | ecosystem: Host-associated > Fungi > Mycelium > Unclassified ...
AGATCCAATGAACCCAGAGGATTTACTGGATTATATTTGACTATTCACATATTTATTCAATAAGAAGAAATTCAAGAAGCTATCAGAAAGAAGAGAATGGGACCATGACCACAAAATAAATCTAATGGATGAAGCACCAAAGAAACTTAATGCTAAAGCCTATACAATAACTATAAAGAAAGAAGAGGCTTTAAACCAATAGTTGGACAAATAGTTAAAGGCTAGACTTATAGTGAAATCAAAGTCAAGATATGCAGCACTATGTTTTTACATTCCAAAGAAAGATGGATCAATATATTTGGTTCAAGACTATTGGAAACTTAACCAGGTTACAATTAAAGATGAAACACCATTACCACTAATAGGAAAAGTTATCAACAAGTTAAAAGAAGCCAAGTATTTCAACAAATTGGATCTTATCTGGGGATATAACAATGTATAAATTAAAGAAAGAGATGAGTAGAAAGCAGCATTCCTAATGAACAAAGAATTGTTTAAACCATAAGTCATGTACTTTAGACTTTGCAATTCACCAGGGACATTTCAAAGGATAATGAATAATATCTTCTGGGAATTACTCTATGAAGGAGTATTAGCAAATTATATAGATGATTTTGTGATACTGGCAAAAACAAAAAAGGAACTAGAAGAAAGGATGATCTGATTCTTGAAGATAGTGGAAAAGCATAACCTATACTTCAAGAGGTCAAAATGTGATTTTGATATGGAAGAGATCCCAATATTGGGGATAGTTGTGGGTCAAGAACAAGTTTAGATGGAGAATAACAAGATAAAAGCAGTCAAAGAATGGAGTACATCTACTAAAGTCAAAGAGGTGGAAAGTTTCTTGGGATTCACAAACTTTTACCAAAGATTAATCAAGAATTTCAGCCATACAGCAAGACCACTCAATGAGTTAAAAGGAAAAAAGAAATGGAAGTGAACAGAAGAACACTAAAGGGCATTTAAAGAACTTAAAGAAAAGATAATGAGTCAACTAGTACTTTTCCTTCCAAAGAAGGATGGTAAATTCAGAGTGGAAACCAACACTTCATGACATGCAATAGGAACAAGAAGGAAAATGGAAACCTATTGCATTATTATCAAGGATAATGTAACCAGTAGAGAGAAACTGCAAAATCTATGATAAAAAACTGCTAGCAATAGTGGAAGCACTTACAAAATAGAAACAATATCTGTTGGATGCAATAGAGAAATTCGAAGTTTGGATGGATCATGAAAACCTGAAGTATTTCAGAAAGCCTCACAAGCTCAATAGATAGCAAGCTAGATAGTATTTGAAATTACAAGACTACAACTTCAAACTTCAACATATTCTAGAAAAGACAAACACAAAAGCAGATATCTTATCAAGAAAGAACCAGGTAGACACTGGAGATAATAACAAGGACATACAAATGCTGAAAGAAGAATTATGGACAAAAAGAACAACAGCAGAGGTCACGATGTTATGAAGAAATAAAATGGTAGAAGAAATGAACTTATTAGAAAAGATATGACAAAACAGAACAAAAGAAAAAGAGATAGTTCAAGAATTAAAGAAAGAAGATAGTCAATCATGGAAAGACAATGGAATTGTCTATGTGGATAGACAAATCTATATTTCTAATAACAGAAAAATTTGAGAACAAGTTTTATGAGAAAACCACAATCCTATGGATATTGAACATCCAGGACAACAAAGGATGTTAAAACTAATCAAGTAGAACTACTAGTAGCCAGGTATAAAAGAAGATGTCAAGAAATATGTTCAAGGATGTATTAAATGCCAACAAAATAAAGTTCAATACTAGAAGAAAGCAGGAGAACTACATTTACTTGACATTCCACAAGGACCATGGCAAGAGATTAGCATAGACATTGTAGGACCACTACCAAAATTGAATGGAAAGAATGCTATTATAGTTATTGTTGACAGGTTCACCAAAATGATTTGATTGAAGACAATAACAACAAACATATTTTGTAAATATCTATAAGGATGAAATATGAAAACTACATGGAGTACCAAGGAAAATTCTTAGTAATAAAGGACCTCAATTTACGTTTAGGTTTATGGAGAAATTAATGAAAGTATTGGGAACCAAGAGAATGCTATCAACAACATACCATCCTCAAACAAATAGACAAACAGAGAGGATTAATCAAGAAGTTAGAACCTTTTTATGATACTATGTGAATTATCAACAAGATGACTGGACAGAATGGATTGTAGCCACCAAATTCCAGTATAATGATAAGAAACACATAGCAATAGGACACACTATTTATACTTAATTTTAGATGACATACATAGAAGGGCAACCTAACAGTACAAATAAAGTTTCCAAAATTGGAAAAGAATTTCTTACAGAATTACAACAAAGTTAGAAAGAAGCCATGAAATCAATGGAATCAGCACAAAAAGTCATGAAGAAGCAATCTGATAAGAAAAGACAAAACCCACAGAGACTAAAAGAAAAAGACAACATATGGTTGGAAGCTAAAAACATCCACTCAAATAGACCCTCAAAAAAGCTAAACCAGAAAAGATATGGATCCTTTAGGATTTCAAAACACATTGATTAAGAAGCATTTTAACTGGCACTTTCAGAAGGATGGATGATTCATAATATTTTCAATGAGGACTTGTTGACATGTTGTAAAGAACCTCAATTCCAAGGACAACACATAGATCCAGTACTACCACCAACAATTATTAATGAAGAAGAGAAATACAAAGTAGAAGAAGTCAGGAAGCATAGAAAATAAGGATAGGAAACTCAGTTTCTAGTACATTAGAAGGGCTATAGTGGTGAACATAATCAGTAGATCATAGAAACAGGGTTACCTCATGTAAAAAAGATAATTGAAGACTATTAGACAAGAGTTTTGAGTCGAAACCTATAAAGAGAGGAGGTAAAATCTCAATTTGACAATTCAAAGCAAACACTTGAAACATCAATGGCTCAATACTCCTCTGCAACTTTTACTTCTCAATACACCACTGCTCCAACCTTACTAAATCCATACATTTCCAGAATACTTAACAATATGGAAGAAGAAAAATTATTCAAGAAAGAACATAATAATTGAATAAGAAGCTATCACAAAGTACTGAAAAAAATAGAAACTATGATAAATATGCAGAAACAAGTTCAAGACATAATCAAGCTAGTGGAAGAAGCAAATACAATGATCACAGAGATAGAAGAAACAATTTTGAAAGCTAGCAACAATCATTGAATATTAAATGCAGCCAATATATTCAGCATATCCAAAAATTTATGAAGCCTGGTTCAAAGTGACATAGAAAACCAGGCATATAAAGTTCAAAGATTGTTAGCAAACAAATTAGATAAATACAAAGGAAAGGGAAACAACTATATGAATAACAATATCAAGGAAATTCAAGAGTTATACAAAAAGGAAAGTGGAATACAATGGAGATATGAAAAAGGAAAGAGAATTCAAGATGAAGAAGTTTTGCCATACAAACTATATAAGATGTCAATGGAATCCAGTTCAACACAACCAACATTCTTGAGCTAAGTTAAAAGATAGGTGAAGTGTCTGTTATAGATCCCTTAGTTCAATACATGGTTAACTATTATGCTGAATAGCTTCAACTGAGCCAAGCCTAAGGTTGTAACAGCTACCAGAGAGACAAGGCCACTAGACATGCCAAGGAAATGTCAACACTAGCATAGAGAAGCAGGTCTTAGTATTACTTAGATTTGTACCAATGACCACAATCTAGACTTGTGACTTTCAGTGAGAAAGGACAGGAAATGGCAATTGACATCAAACCTTGCCAAATTACCTGACAATGAATTTCCACCACTATTTCTCAGTTTCCCATGCTTACATTTATGTCTGCCCTCTATATTTTATGTTTTACTTTACCCATCTTAGTTATTGCTCAGTGGGAGAGAGGGAGAGGAGAAGGCATTGGACATAACCGAGGAAGAGCAAACAGTTGTCTCTATTTCTTGTGTAATATAATCCTTGGCCAACAAACAGCACGAGTGGGATGAATCCAAGCAATGTCATCTTAAATGTCATGAACCTTTGCCAAATAAATCCTCATCCTAGTTGCTCATGTCCAATCAAGTCATCCATGAATCAACCAAATCCAGATCGTTACATTGGTAGCCCAGCCCACTTAATGATTCAATGTCAAGACTCATAATAACTCCCAAACACATCCAAATGACAACCTTGAACAAACTCTTCATGATCCAAATTCAATATCGGATTATTACGGCTCAAAGCATCGGAATGAAAAAAATCTTGATTCAATCTTGATTCAAGACTGGATCATTGTCATTTTTGGCCGTACTGTGCATGTTTATGGGTGGTAAAGAGGTGTGTTTGAGTGCAAAGATTAGGTATATACGTACGGGACGAGGAGTGAACAATCCAATGCACCCATTGAAACGAATAGCATGACTGAAGATACGTTGGCCAATACGATTTTGAATTTCAGGGACAGTGTCGCGAAGCTATTTGACGACAGCTTGTCCTTTTTTGAGAGCTTCAAATTGAGACCTGTTTAAGGAAATGAAATGGAAATCGAGAATGGAACAAGTCCTTACGAGAAAGGGAATCAATAAGCGTATCAACATCCTTGTCCCTATACTCATACCTCCCCGTGATAAACTTGTACCAGGTATCATCCAAAATAATACCCATAGAAATGGTCTCTGACGATTTTGCCCCCAGCAATGGCTTGCATGTTCTGGAATTCATGCATGGCCTGTAACTTAACGACATTCAAGCCACTACTCAATGCACCAGGAGCTTACTCTCATATGCCATAATGTGGGAGGCGGACACATCAGCACAGTGAGCGGCTGAATGTTCGACACAATATTCTTTCGAGTTTCTTGGTTGACAATCGAATTACTGAAGATTGTAGAAATCTACTGAAAGAGCACATAAATGTTGGCAGAAAAGGGCGGTGACGACAGCAGTGACTCCGACACGGCGTTTGCAGTCATGACGGCTGTGGTGGTGTGGAGAGTGACATACTACACAACGAACAATAAAACAACAAAGACACACGGCACAGAGGATCCGAGCAACGAGATAACACGAGAAGCATGTACCGATATTGCTGTCAGCACGACCCATAAATTACAGGATTCCACTTTCCTGAAATCTCGTCAGAGAAATGTCTAAGCATGATTGAGAGTAGGATCCTGTCAAGGGACAGAGCTGATGGGTGAAACGGTGGTAAGTCAAGGGAGGGCATAAGAGCAACAATGCGCGAAGTAGTGCATCAAGCTTCTCCTCGTAGAGTCTCCTTAGCCCTACGAGTATCGATACATCACGGCTTTGTTGTTAGTGACGAGACAACAAAAAACAGTGTTGGTGGTATCCCAGGTCTTAATTTGGACATATGGAACTTTGTCTTTGTGACGTTAGACTTTTTGATGGTTAAAGAGGCGCTGGCAAGAGCAAGAAGGAACTACGAAAGCAGAACAGCAGACATTGTGAATTTTTCCAGGTGTCCATCAATGACCGCGATGACCCTGCCATGTACAGGACTTTCCTCATCTCATATCCACTGGATTATACTGTCCGTATGCCATTTGGAAGAGCGACCCTGGGAATGAAAGGCTGGGATATCGAGGCAAATAGGATGGTATACATCAAGGACTACTGGAGGGCGGAAGGAGGGGAGAAAGAAGGAGATATATACCTCAGTCTCGAGGAAAAGAACGTTCCCAAGACACACATCGTTCCCGCAATAAAATCTGGGGATCATGAAATATGCGAGAACAATGTCTCTCAGGAAAGGCACGAGACAGAGTCGCAACCAAAAAATCACAATGGACTTGTCCCAGGACAGGCTCTGTCAGATATTATTGAATGGCTTTAGACCGAGTTGGCAGGGAGCTCACCGAGTTCAGGTCTACCCGTGAGCTTGCCACTGCCATTGCTGATGCCATGCAAGGTTCGTTTGTTCTTGCCCATGTTCATTTCGCGTGCCCACGTCCGACTTTGTAGCCCATGATGCAGCATATTTTGATGCAAACATCCTGCACCGTGATATCAGCACAGAGAACATCATAATTTCAGAAGATGGAGGATTTTTGATTGACTGGGATAAGTCCATCCGCGTTGGGCCAGAGAATCAGTCTTCAAAGAAGATGGAGAGGACAGTGTGTATCTGCCTTTTCTCAAATATTACCTTGTCATTAATGTCTCTGATTTTGTAGGGAATATGGCAATTCATGTCAGTAGCTCTGCTCCAGAATAGGGAACATGAGCATGAACATGAAATCTTAGATGATCGGGAATCTGCCTTCCATGTGTTGACCTGGTCTGCATTGCGTTACACTGCCCACAGTCATCAAGATAATATGGAGTCATACATAAAGCCTTATGACGAGGTGGACGTGCATCGCAATGGGAAGGTGTCGGGAGGGGCCCGGAAATCTGTAATGATTTACGATTTCATCCACCTGCTCTTCACAAACTGATTAACGAATTTTGTGCCTGGTTCAGGGAGCGTTACAGGGTACTGGAACGCCGTTCCTGGATATTTCCAGGGAAAGTGATCCCGAGGATTTTGATGCCATCGAAGCCCGCCATCGAACGCTCTGTGACACGTTAGTACGCGTTTTCCGACGAAGGCTTGTGTCGGGTGACTGGTCAGACGATGGTGAGACCCAAGAAAATAATACCCGTAAACGTAAACGCAAGGTGTTGGACCCCACTACGAATTCACATCGTTCTTCCAAATCCCGAAAGGGCAATGATGGTAGCAGGAAATAGTAATGGTTCTCCTACACCAGTCTGTATCTTTAATATAATGGTCTCGTGTATTTCATTCAACTCAAGCGCCAAATGTCGTAGAAGACGGAAATTTCCTGGTACCGTTTGACTGATAAATGTGCGAGCAGAGTCACAGACTTATTTTTGGCTCAGAAGATGGGAACAGTGGAGAGCTCAATGTGAGCATATTATATTGACTAATGCACGAGCTCGCCTGCAGTTTGAATCTTAATCAACTTTCAGTCTTCGACAGTGAGAGGTCGACATATCTACTTCAAGCTCATCAAGTCAAATCAAACAATGATGCCATGCTGTCTATGACTTCTCCAACTATCACCAGCCCATAGCAGCTTTTGCAGTACGTCCCATTCATGCTTCCAATCAAATTGCTCTCAAATTCCTATAAAAATTGGTAGAAGAGGGGAGAAACTTCCGGAGCAACATGCAGGGACGTCAGCAAACTAGATTATCACCTGTAGTGATGACTGCTATGGATTACCGGGAGATATTAGCATACGATTAGCTTTCTCGTATCATTACCGGTAATTTTAATGAAACTCATTGATGGTATGTCAGGAAGGTAGCGGAGGCAATGATGCAAGTGCACTTTGACCGTTCTCCAGCATTCATGTGTATGGACAGGAACGAAGCCATAACTGGATGTGAGGCAGTCCGTGGTGCGGTTGTGGTGTAGGACGAGGCATGAACATGAACATGAAAAGACATTCATATAGGATCTTACAATATAAGCTCTCCAAATCGTCGAAAGCGTATATGAGCGGAGGGGGACCTTGTCCTGAGACGAAGAGAACCATGGACTGCCAATCCAAAAAACGTCTTTTCGAAAGTTGACGCTAATCACTATTTTTGGCCCCGACTTCATCTGCTTATTTAAACTACCGAATCTCATACTTCATCAGCTTCTTCATCGGTTTATCGAGCAGCCAACCGAGTCTCATTATTCCACTGAATGGGTCTCAATGAAAGCAAATTTCAATGAAAAGCCTCATGCGAATATGTAGGAAGGGATCTCAGAACTTTTGATGCGTCGAATCTATTTTAGAATTTGCAATCGGGCTATGACTGGGATGGTTCTGGGTCACATGCTGCACCGGTGCATACATTGTCAAGTCACATGTCATAACGCTCATGAAATCGGGGGAAATCGGGATATCAAATCTGTATTGTGACATTGCAGCTTGATGTAGACGTAGAATTAAGAACAACGTGGCCATGGTTGCGATAGTGCTCCACTTCGTGCCAGCGGGGGTGGGAAGTTGCCGACATCTAATGTCTCACCGAAAACCACCCTCCACGAGGTTGAGCCTGAGGACCTTGCAGACAGCTACCTTACTGCAACCCCCTAACTCGTCCTATGAAGAGTTTGTTCAAGGTTGTCATTTGGGTGTATTTATGAGCCTTGGGGGAATTCCGGCGGAATATGCTGTCGTATGTTATACTTGACTCGCGTGAGACTGGCTGACGCTGAATTAATTAGGTGGGTATACCAAATGTAAACTTGGTTCTCTCATGCAAGACTTGATTGAATGTTGCACAACTAGGATGAGGAATTATTTATTTGGGAACGTTTCATGTTGGATTCATTCCGCTTGTGCTCTGGCCAAGGATTACACAAGAGATCGAGATAACTGTTTGTTCTTTCTCGGTTATGGCCAATGCCTTCTCCTCTCCCCACAGAGCAATAACTAAGGGTATAGTGGACGTAAAATATTTACTGTCCTCCCACTGTCGAGACATGAATGTTGAGTTAGATGACGTGCCGTTTGTACCGAGAGCGTGGGAAGCTGAGAAGTTGCCTTCATGATCTGACTCATCTCCTGTATCACTGTCACTATTATTACTATCAGAGTTTATTTCAGAATCATCATCCGAGATGCTAAAATCATCATTGTCATCATCGCTGTCTGCCGCAATCTTTCGACCTTTGAAGGAGCCCTTGCCGTTTCGTTTCAAAAACGAGGAACAAACGGCTGATTGTTTTCAAAAGCTTCAAGATGTTCCTCGTGTTCCTTGACAGTTTCTCAGATGAGTTCAAGCTCTTGGTTGATAGCTAGTAACTGTTAGCTGTAGTGGACTATCTGAGATAGGAGAAATATAGTTGCGGATATTCATTATCAAGAGTCAATTATTATTTTCTGCCGCCACCTTTGAAGGTCTGGACCCTGGTCATCAGGACAGGACACTACCCAATGTAAGTGATCCTGAGACCAATTTCTTTGTACCAGTGACATGTACAGATTATCAAGACAGCTGCTTTGATGATGGCCTGTGTCACGGCCTTGTTGATAACATCCTACACTTGCACAGCATCCCTTCCTACTCACTCTACCAAAAATTCGAAGTCATGGAACAATCAGATGGACATTTTCCGGTACAAGCAATTCGAGTTGTCGGTGAGTGCTACTGCGTCAGTTCAATCCATCAGTACGCTTATATGATTGCAATTAATTTCAGAATTCATCGGACATCTCGATGATAATTTTTCACTGTCACTCATTGCCAAGTACTCTGACAAGGCCGATAGTCCCTTTGAAATTGTCAATGGGAAACTCGACAACAAGAAAGGAGGGACATGTTGAAGTGACATCGCTCTGCGACGTCATCCATCTGCTCTCCATTACCTACATGCAACCACGTGGATATAAATTAGATTAGTGTAAACAAATATATACATATTGTTGTAGTATATAAAGGTCGACGATTTGTTGTTAATAAGGAGAACCTGGGTGCGCTCGTTATAGCCCCAGTAGAATCGAGAATAGTGCCCGGTTATAAGATACACAAAATATTCTCAGCGGCGGAAAGTCGCAAAGCTTGAGGCTACTGTAGCCCCGAGTGTCGATCTGTAAAGCTAGCATCAAGTTTGACGATCAATGGCATCTGCCTTCTAGAACATGGATAGAAGCCTACGAGCAAAGCCAATGTCAGCATTGCTGGAACCCTCTATCAAGCTGAAGATGAGTCCAAAAGGCTGTACTCTTTGGACTCCAAGGCTATCATCGCCCACCCAAGGCCACAAAATCCTTCATCTCTCATCTTGGTGAAGGCTTCCCATTTCACGAGGACGTCATCCCACATCTGGTATTCTCTGGCTGCGAAGGCTTGTAATGACTGTCATTGGTGTCTTGCTATGAAGGCTGATGGAGGTCAGAGTTAGGAGTATGCGACGTGGTTCTGATCAGTATATCGGTCAACATAATATTGTCCGCTACGAGTGAACATGGATGGTAACTGGAAAACTGGATACATCTGCCGAAACTACTTTTCATCTGTATCCTGCACTCTTCTCTTACTCCAGCAGCTTTCTTGTGGTCTCCTTTTCTTCAAGTGCTTTCAACCACCCTTTATCAATGCATTCCGTCCACTCGTTGACAAGTCTGGAGCTAGAAAGGTCCAGGCCCATTGCCTTTTCTCGAGATACCCCAATTACCACTCTAGGTAGTGGTACCCACAGAGATTGCCTGTGCTCGGATGGGACCCAAAACAATAGCGCGTTGTCCTGATCCATCATCCATCCATCCTCCCCGCCTTGCAGGATAAGTTCATATTCATGGGTAGCATGCGAGTACTCAGCTCTGAGATCCCAGATTCTCATTATCCCTTCGTCAAATGAATGCAGCGCTAACTTTGTTCCATCTTGTATAAATGACATGGGAGGAAAACGAATCGCATTTTCTGGAGCGTGAAACTGGGCATACAGACGGCCGGTGTGGACATTGTAGACCCTTATTGTGTTGTTGCAGCTAACAGCGACGATTCGGTCACCAAAAGATTGATCATTCAGAACAGGTGAGAGTGCCATTGCATTCACCCATCTAGACGTTATGGGCTCGCCACAGAGTCGACCAGTTCGTGTGTTCCAGACCCTGATGCTGTAGTCCTTTCGAGAACGGCATGCAAGGAGTTCCCCATCGGGTGAGTACACATATGAATAACCGAAAAGATGAACTTCATCGGTAAAGTGGAAAGGATCAAACTGGGCAGTGTCGTGATCCCACGAATAACATAAGACAGTGTCATCACTGACAATAACAGCGGTCAAGCCATCAGGTGCCAGGAATATTCTTGAGTTTTCTGGGAACGTGAAGTCCAAAGGAAATGTGCATTCAAGGCCTGTCAGGTGCCAAACCTGGAGTAATCCATCTGAGTTATCAAGCTTGGCGCATATGACCAGGTCATTACATGTCTGGAAGGCAATCTTTCCGATGAAACAACGCCTTCCTCTGGGCCAAGGCCCGAATGAGAAACAATTCTTCTCCGTTACGTCGCATATGGTGATGACAGAATCAGACCAAAAGGCTGCTTGATTACCATCTGGGGATAATGCGATCTTCATGTCATCTTCGCATTCAATATCCGTACGCCCTACAACCTCCCAAGCAGCTGTATCCCTAAATTCAACATGGCCAGATTGCGATATTGTAGCCACCATCTCTCCGGAGTGCGAGGATGAAATAACTTGTAGTATGTCGGTATCATCTTGAGTGTTCGCAGTGAGAGGCCGGTCTTCTGCCAAATTCTCTGCATTCAGGCTCCACATGCTCACACTTCCATCCTCGCTTCCTACCAAAAGCCTACGGCCATCGCGTGATGGACAAACACGACTTATTCTTGAAGTCATGGGAGACTCGATCTCGACGATCATATTGGACTCAGTCATCAAGACCTCCCATATCCCCACTGTGCGACTTCGTGGGATGAATAGGTGATCAGTGGAGGATAAACATATAACAGATGGAGGAACACGCCCGATTTCAACACTGATGGATGCCATCTCTTGTGTGTCTAATCTCCAAAGACAAATGTGGTCAGAAGAGCTGGATTTGGCCATCAAGGAGTCGCTGGTTGGAGAAAAGCAGAGTGATGAGAGATCTCCGGGAGGATATGAGAATCGTTGAACATCCATGCCATCTTCCACATTCCATAATTCAATGACATTCCCTGATCTCTTTCCTATGGCCAGAAACCGCCCATCAGGAGACAATTGAGCGATCCTGGCATCAGTCACCTTGAACAGCTCATTAGACATTAATACACCATTGCCAGCATCCCACAGCTGAACACAGACGTCTGTCTGATACCGATGGGTTGAGGCAATTCTCCCGTGATAACGACCATGATGAATGTAAACAAAATCTCGCCCACCCTCAATTTCAAACTGTTTCTCACCCCTTCCGATGTCCCATACCACTGCATGGTGCAGGTACTTGACCAAAACATGCTTTCCATCAGGGCTGAAACAGGCATCAGCCTCATCAGCCTCATAAGGATATGCACCTTCCGACTCAAATGGACCTGAGATGCGATGACCTGTTTCCGAGTCGCAGATATACATAATTATAACTCCAACCTCTGTTGATATGGAAGCGAAGGTCTTTTCATCTGGCGAGAAGGCAATGCACTTCACAGAATCCATTCTGCTGTGGTGCTCCGCAGTGAAAATGGTCATCGGCCATTGAACTGGTCTCCCTTCAATGACCTTGAGCGTATTTGGAAATCGTAAACAGAACTTGTCAGCAACAAGAGAGCACTCAGGGGAAAATGGAAGAGCAGACAGATATATGTGAGGAGCACTTTCAGAGATAGGAACAAAGAAGGCGGAGATGAATCGGAGAGCATCCCGAATAAAATTATCAAGGTCGAGTGTCTGACCACCCACCATCAGACATGTATTGCAATAAACAATTTGGGGACACACCTTCAATCCAGGCCATGCTAAAGCCTTTGTCAAAATTCCAAACATCTCATGGGCCTTTCCCAACACGCTCATCACCTCCATCCAGAACAACAACTTCTCATGCATCACAAACTTGACCGCCTCCATAAACTGATCCTCAGACGGAGTGTGAACAA
>Ga0157368_1000978_pt1 | contig 12652 bp, 13 predicted proteins | sample AttbisABBM3_FD_113146 | JGI IMG/M metagenome (GOLD analysis project Ga0157368, IMG submission 113146) | Fungus gardens microbial communities from leaf cutter ant in Botucatu, State of São Paulo, Brazil - Atta bisphaerica ABBM3 | ecosystem: Host-associated > Fungi > Mycelium > Unclassified ...
ACAGCTGCTATGACAGATGACAGCTCCCATCAGGTACGAGTTTTGATCATGTGATGGCAACAGCTTGCGCATGGACCATCACTCTTTTGTATATATACCTCTGTGTCTGAGCTAGACCTCAGACTTAACAATGTCAATTATTCTTATTGATACTTTCCATCATCTATCATCATCACATCCTTATACTGAACCTCTGAAACACCATTAAGTTCAAGTATTACAACCAGTGAGTATCTTATTTGTGATACTTGTCATTGGTAAGAGGATAGTATAAAGAGAACAAATACTATTCTGAGAACATGTGAGAAGTTATTATACAGTCAAGAAGAATATCACCAATAGTGTTAATAATGGAAGCTATATCAACTTGTCTGATTTCATGACCATTACCAATAGCTATAAGCATTTTTTCAACTTTCTGATTTTTAAATGACTTAATAGCAACATGAGCAGAAATACCAGATTTAGTCTGCTCAGCCTTGCTCTCTCTCTTCTTTGAACACTCAGGAGTCTAATGCTTCTTCTCACTACAGGTATGACAGCTCATATCAGTAGATCTTAACTTGGACTTAGACTTGTCCTTCTTCAATTTCTTCCTCTCAAAAAAACCACCACTAGTTCCACCACTAGAGGGAGACTTTGCAAATAAGACTAATTGCTTAGCCTTCTCCTTCTTCTCAGTCTCTTTAATATTACACTTTCTCTCAATATGATCATGAACAGATAGAAGGTCAGTAGTGGTAATGTTCAAATTAAGTATAGTGCCTTTATCTAGTAAATTCTGCTTCACCACATCCTAGACCTCAGATCATAGTAAAGAGAGAAAAATTACATGAACAATATGAATGTTGTCCAACTTTTGTCCAGAATCATTGATATGACAACAGAGGTGAAGAAAGGAGCTAATATGTTTAGACATGGTAACTTGTTCATCTTATTTCTTCATGTACAACTCCTGATAATAGTAGTGCATATTTATTCCTTGATGCTGAGTAACATGGATACTGTGAAGGAGATCCTACATATTCTTAGAAGTTGAAGTACCAATTATATGTTCACATTGACCAAACTTAATAGTACCTCACATTAAACCTATAGCTGCTGAATTAGAGTGCAGCCAATCAAGATATTTCTTCTTTGAAATAATCCAGTTCTTATACCCAAATAATGTAGATACAAGAGGTTTGTTATCTATATCAATTAGAGGATTGGAAGAAGGTTTTGGAGGTCATTCTTTTAAGCTTTCAATGAAGAGCCATAGAAGGCAAGCCTGTAAGGCTGTTTTCATATTGTTGGACTAGACATAGTAATTGGTGTCATTTAATTTAGGAAAATGAAGAGTTTCAGAAGAAGAATCTTAAGCATAGATGCTGTTGGGACCCATAATCTGACAAGATAGAAATGTAGTGATTTGAGATGAATGAGTAAATGTATTTAATAGTTACTAGGACCAGGGGAAAAAGAACCAAGTAGATAGAACAATGAGAGACATTGAGGACATACCTGGAACCAGGGGAAAAAGAACTGGTCCTAGTACAGTCTAGCTATGAACTAAGTACTAACTGTTTGAGTATGTATCTATTTACATAATAATGAAGAAAGTCAGTGGATATAACTATAGAGACCATGAAAAGAAAAATAATGGAGGTATGGAATGAAGGAATATGAAATGAGGAATAAATAAGGAGTGATGATGAGATGGGAATGAAGAGGAAGTGAATGAGCACAGCTTGCACTTCAATACTTGTTCCAATGGTATCACAAGTCACTTAGTAGACTGCGGACAATTGTAAATGAATAGTCAAAAGGGTACAGGCTCATATTTACCTGTGGACAATTGTAAAGTGTGCATGTAGTCAGGTGATCTGCTGATTAAGCAAACTATTTCCTTGCTACTATTTCCTTGCTACCCCAGTATATCTTCAACTCATATTAAAGATCATTTGTTAGTACCAGGCACAGTGCCTTCTCACTATCCCTAGCACGGATCAGGGTTACACAGGCTCTACTGAGGTACAGAGGAAAATACTAGAGGTACCTCGGTAGTCCTACCCCTCCTCTGAACATTTAATTGATAAGCTACCGAAGGAGAGGATTCCAGAATTTCGATTCGAGCTTGAACCGAACCAAGGTAGATTATCGGTGATTACTTGAATGATATCTGGGAATATATCAAGCACCATGATCATGTCGACGAAACAGACGTCCATGAGTGCTCAGAGGATACAAACAATAGAAGTGAGCCTTTTCTATCGAAGTCGGCGTTTAGTCTGTGCGAAAGTGAATAAAACCTCAATGGTATTGATGAGTTGAAGAATCAAGGAAACCCAGAGGTTCACAATGTAAGTTTTTATCCTGTCAAGTTACACCTTATCAACTTGGTTCAATAGAAAATGGATGAGTCCACTACAATTGCAAGAAAATTATATATGAAGAACATGGTCTATAAATAACACAGCCAGCATTGCTCAAACACAATGGTCTAATGGTTATGATAATGGTCTAATGGTTATGATCTCTGTCTCACGGTCCCCGGATTGAACTGTTATTTTGCCCTCTCGCTCCCCAAAGTCGTCGTACATTTTTAGCGGCAACTGGGTTGCTCATGGTATTGTCACAGGTAGCAAAATGAGTCGGACCGTCTGTTGTGGCAACAGGTGAATCATTGTGCCGGAATATAATCTGTGTATATGCAACTACGTTAACCTGAATTAATACTTTCTTTCAATGGTCTTTTGCCCCAAACCTATGGATGGTATCATCATTTGGAGTGTAGCCATACGTCGTCCAGCGACTGATCCAAAGGAATGGGTGAGCGGCTCTGACTCCGTGATGCAGATACAGATGTCGGTGTTGGTACTGGTGACGATTTTGGTTTTGTTGATTTTTCTGCTACTGAGCCCGATCCTACTGATCTGATTGTATGACCGTTTCGATTACCTGTGGGATTATTTCTATTGTGCAGGTGTGTATGTTCATCTGCATCATCATCTGACTCTTCTTCAAGTGCTGCAAGTTCTTCCCGAAGTTCACGTAATCCTACGGATTCTGATCTATCTGTGGTATCGAAGGCGTTGAATAGCGTTTCAGCCCGCCCACCAGCACCACCAGCATGTTGGCTACGGAAAGTAGATGAGGAGTTGCGGCGATGATGATGGTTTCTTGTACCAGCACCGACCCAATCAGCGCGTTCGGAAGCTACACCATTCCAGCCATCTAATGACATGCGTCCCTGTAGGCTCAGACGAGGATTCAAGAGTCCACCTTCAAGAGCTGAGTGACCATTGGCATCGGTGGATGAGGGCGGGATGCGAGATATGTTGAGGAGATGTACACCGAGGAAGGTTACAATGAAACCCATGAGAAGGGAAACGGTATTGGTGCCGTCGGTGGTGTTAAATCCTTGGAAGAGGATGAGAGAGGCGACGATGGTTGCCGAAGAAAAACCGACGTAGTACATCGGATTTACGCTGCACATTTTTGTTAAATTGGACAATTGTCGAGAAGTAGGAGAGAAAGAAATGACTTACACGTTGGTAGAGAAGGTATCCAGGGCTTTGTTGAAGTAGTTCATCTGGACAATGATACATAGTGTTACCACGATTCCGAAAACGTATGTACTGGGATGTGTGAATTGATTCTTGCCGCTCAGAGTGAGTTTGACCGCGACGCCAAAGCCTTTGATAGCCATTACGGAGACGGAACCAACTACGGAACAGATGGAAATATAGACGATAGGATTGGAGCGGCCATAGCGAGGGACGACAGCGTAAATCATGACGAGGGAGAAAACAAGGACACTGAAGCAGTACATCAGGAAACCTGTGTCGAAGATAATGGGGAGTCGAAGGGTCACATACGCATCCGCGGCGAGATAGGCAAAGCGTACCGGGTTGGAGAGCATAATGAAGGATCTCGTCAACAGTTTCGACGGGTTTGTCTTCTGGTGCATGTAGGACAATGATAAGAGAGCCGATCAAACATAATGTACAGCCTAGTCTGCCAAGGTGACCAAGTTCTTCGTTCAGGAGGAACGAGGCGAGGACAGCGCTGAGGCAAAATGGTCAGTCAAAATTAACAAAAAAACATGATAAAGCGTACCCGATGAGCACACTCAAAGCCCCTAGCGGCGTAACCAATATTGGAGGAGCGAATGTGTACGCGGCAAAGTTGGCGACTACGAAAATGTGTGTTAGCCTGGGGTCCTTTCATTGAGCAGGTTAACTCACTCTCGCCCAGGACCACTAATCAACGAACATAGCAGAAGGAAGGCAAGTCAGGAGACATGGCATCTGGTAGGATTGAGGATGACGATGCGAACGCACGGGTTGACATTCCAGCCCACCAGATGGGACTCTTCAAGTACGAAAGATTGTCAGATGCCTGAGCACCGTAAGCATTTCTCTCAGCTGCATCGTTGAGTCCCTGGAGCAATTGGGGTAAAAGGCATGGTTTGTGATATGTTTGGATGAAAGCGGACAATCACCTTTTTCGTGATGATGAAACTGGTACCAATCGCAAGAGAACTGGAAACAGCAAGCACCAGACCAATATATTTGTCCTCGACCATAGTATTCACGATACAGAGAGAAGGATAACAAGCAAAAAAGGACCCGGTCCTTGTCAATATCCAGACGCTTGACCGTATTCGTGGCCGAGATTGGGCGAGCACGTGCAGGACAATACAGCAGCTCAAAAAGTGGTTCAACCCGGGGTCGAACCGGGGACCTCCTGTGTGTGAGACAGAAATCATAACCACTAGACCATTGAACCCATGACCCTTCTTGGCTTATGATAGACTATAGTTTCCAAACTTCTGAGCAAGTATCACCAACCATCGCAGGAAGGATTTCTGGCGTAGCTTGAATATCACAGGCCTTTGTGGGTCTATAACGTTAAAGTCGGCCCCTGGATCTCAGCGGCGTCACTTGTTTGGCGCGTCAAAGCAACGGGTGTCAACTGTAAACAAGTACCAAAACAAACTCCATTGACGTTGTCGCCCATGGCAGAGGCGACATTCAAAGATCTCCCAGAGCTCTTTGAGGTTTGTCACATCCCTTTGCCCTTACCCTTGTTCTCAAACATCCGCTAGGTGGAACTCGGAGAGGCGCTTACAGTGAGGACCGAAAGCTTAGGTGAGTATCAGATATCAACAATACAGGAACCTGACACATTGTAGCAACATTTCGTGAACTCGGTCCTCCTGATCTGTGCCATGTAGTGAAAAGTACTGGAAAGGCAGGGCAACGAGAGGTGTGTACTCTTATTCCAGAACAGAGCCGCGCGCTGACACAGTGTCATCGCAGTTGGGATCATACCACTTCGTATCGGGCGTAGACGCATCGTCGTCAGCATCGTTGGCTGCATACATAAATTCGCTAACATATGCTATTGAAGATAACATTGCTTGGTTTTCAAAACCTGCTGCGTGGAAAGTCCGCAATGGATGTTACTGGTATGTCCGTATATTTGCGAGTGTCGTGGCCACAGCTGAATTTGTCACCCAGCTGCTTCAACGCATTCTCGCGAGTCGACGTACGTGTCGATGTCAAGATACCGGGGGGAGTCCACGCATATGTGATTGATCTACGTGGCGAGAGGTGATCAATAGACACCATATCCAGAGTTCAGGTTGTATTGAGGTTCTTTGAACAGGCACACAGCAACCCCAGATATATGGCAAGAAACATATGTCTCAGCGCTCCTTCGAGCCATTCTCTACTCCGATGACCCCAGCTATCATCTTGACGCCTATCGCAAACTCGATCCTATAACTACATCTGAAGACGAATTGCGTTTCCTGCAGGCAGCCGAAGTTCTCTTTGATAAGGGTAAGCGTTTGTACTTGCACGCTTGTGCGCCAATTCTTATCGGATGACAGGATGGCAGGTTGGTTCAGATCCTGAGATCCAAGTGGCGTCCATCGCCTCGAACCACCTTACCGCTGCAATATTAAAGTATTTCGGAGACAGTGGCAGGTATCAGCCTGCTGCTAATCTTTTTGAGAAGATCGCTGCTCGCGAGCCGGAAGTGGCGTCGTTGCTAGCGAGAGCGTATATCGGCATGAGTGAGCTGGGTTCTGATTCTTCTGTGAAAACATCATTGAGTCCAGCATCAGACGAGGAAGTCAAGGCTGTACAAATTATATCCAATGCTATGAAAGAGACTCCGCAATCCCACACACTCCTCCATGTCCAGTGCGATTTCTTGCGTTCTAAAGGGAAGCTAGAATGGGCTCTTAAATTAGCGCGTCAAGCTGTCAATTGTGCACCTAGTGAATTCGTCACCTGGGAAAAATTGACCGATCTGTATATTGACCTTGGTCAATTCGAGTCTGCTCTCCTTACTCTGAATTCGTGTCCCATGTTTACATTTAATGGTCGAGACGTGCACCGCTCCTTGCCTGCGTCCAAGATCCACCTACCGCCACCTCGTGCAATCGCAGAAATATTACCGGACAAAGTCAAAACAGGAGATGATGAAGTTGGTATCTCTCGCTACACCACCGCTGATCTCATTGATTGATTTTAACAATAGGCCGATCAAGCACTCATGCGCCTCCCTGCACCAGGCCTCCGTGGCACTTGGGCTCGAGCCTACTCTCTTCTCACGCGTCTAGTCTCTCAAATTGGCTGGGATGAACTTCTCAAAACACGGAGTAGCGTATTCGTTATGGAAGAAGAATACCGGATGCAAAAGGCTCAAGCTGACATACAAAAAGCATCTACCACGATTGTAAATGGAAATGGCGTTGCTGAAGGAGACAGCAAGAGATCCGATGCGTATGGTGATGGTGACGGTGTGATTTACGAAGATGGGACCATTTCTTATTCCCGGCGAGTAGATGATAATGCATCGACTAGGGGTATACTTTCGCCTGCGACTCCGAATGGGCTAAGTACCCATACTATTGAGGACACATATTCGACTCAGGCTACGCCAATACCTACGATCAGGGTATCAACAGAATCAAATCGAGTTGCCAGAGGGAAGGAACAACGGCAGGATGAGGGGACGGAAGAGGCGACACTCATAGAGGATGCAGGAAATGAGGAGAATGTGAGAGTGAAGGAGAATGAGCCTGTGGAAGAGAATAGGGCTGAGAAAGAGGAAATGGGAGTGCAGGGGTTGGAGAGACCTGTTCAAGCTGCTGCTGGGGAAGAGAAGGGAGGATCGGCTGCATCCGATGCTTCACTTGGTCCGACGGCAGAGGCATTTTCGTTTAGTAATAAGAGGTTGTGTGAGAGGTGGTTGGACAATTTGTTTATGGTTTTATATGAGGTATGCGTCTTTCCGCCCTCCACGGTGCTGTGCACTATTTGTTTTATCCCCGCTGATATGTACAAATATACACATAGGACCTCCGCGTGTGGACAATTTTCCGTGCTGAAGTGGCTCACTTCAAGACTCAGCATGTTGCGTATCGCAAGACGGGTCTGGAATGGGAAATTCTTGGAGATCTTGGGTCAAGGTTATACCATAGTGAGGAGGCGAAAGAGGCATATCAGCGGTGTTTGGATACATCCAGGTGTGCATGTTTTCGAATTACCCCCGCCTGTCTGGTTTATCCCGACTGATTTACCATTTAGGTACTCACATAAACCATGGTCAAAGTTGATGCAAATGTATGCGGAAGAAGGTGATATCCAGAGGACGATTCAGACTGCGATCAGAGTTGCTGCATATCACTATGCAGAGTACACTGAGATGACCGTACGCTCTCCTTCCTTGCCTCCAGGACAATCTGACATCGATGAATTTAGTACCCTACTTCTATCGCGCGGAGTTTCTTCAAACTCGGTCAATCGCACGGACATGCGAAGATCAGGTTTACATTGCAGAGTATGGGGTTGCCGGAGGCAATTGAGCGAATCATGAGGAGTTATTTGGACTATGGGAGTGTTTTCCAGATCGAGGGATATGATTTCTGATGAAAGGTTTTATTCTTTGACTCGTATTGACTCGTATTGTGAATGGGTTGTGAATGGGTTGGGGTTGTCTAGTGTTGAACCTTTTCTTTTCGGCCTAGTTCTATCATTATATGTGCATTGTTTCGGTATTCTGCTTTTGGTGTGCTGGAGGTTGACGATCTGAGGTACAATATTCTACCAGGTCATCACATCGTCATCACATCGTTAGATGTCTGAGCTGACATTCTGTCACTCAGTTATCTCCAAATTGGCTTTCTCAGCTGTAGTGTAGGTTTGAGTTTGTTTTTGACTCTCTTTGGTGGCTCTACTGCTATTTAGTTGGCTTCAAATTGACCTCTATATACTTGTGCTATTACTGCTGCCATGCTCGATGGCCTCTGGTTTGTCAAAGGTGCCTCCTGTGACTGATTTCACAAATCCTTCACCAAGCAGATGGAGGAATGGCAGCGTCATGACATTCTACAGCTTTGAGCCTCGTGGTGTTGCATAACATGTCCCTTCTTCTATTTGGGTTCGGTACGACGTCGTCCAATTATTTTGTTCATTCTTCTTTCTGCCATGGGCGACAACGTCAATGCCGAGCTCTAAGGTTTTTGGCACTTGTTTACTCGCGATCGTTGCGGATACAATACCACCGGTGTCCTTCCCGGCAATACTCTTGATAGGAACCATCACTTTCCAACTCCTTTCCTTTCCCAGCCACTGTCTCAATGACATAAGGCAGCTTGAGCTGTGTCTCGACCCAGTAGTCTTTGTCCTCTGAGACCGGGGACGATTTTCGCTGTGAATTTCATCGATGGACCTTTATAAGTATGTGGTTGGTCGTGAAGTTCGGGGCCAGTGGTTCCAAAACTCTTTGTGAGTGACGAGTCCCGCAAGTGTGACGTGGCGATGCCCCTAGATTTGTTGTCCGTAGACATATGGTTATTGGTTATCCTGGGATGTGTTTGCAAAGCAGAGTTTCTTGTTCACAGCGGCATCTCCTCTTTCTACCGACGGAGCTTCTTCACGAGATTTGCAAACATCTAGGAACCACCAATATATTGACCTTGCGATGTGTACAAGTGTTCAGTTTCATATGGATATGTGCTGACTCCCAGCCTAGGTCTGCAGACAGCTGCTGCAAGTGACTAGGTCAAAGATTGTATGGTTAAGTCTTGCGATGGCCCTCGAAAGCTGACCGGATATTGCAAGGGCTGATGAGCCTTTGTCAAATTATACTGCTGAAGAGTTGGAAGAATGGGTGCTCCGGCGTTCCTGGATTCATAGAAGCCTGGAATCAGCGCCGTGTACGACCTTTAGGCGTCGTTCCTCCTATGTCAGACTAGGTATAGTGCCATTGTTGATGCCAGGAGGCCGCTGGCTACTTTCGGCTCACAAAGATGGGAAGGAGTCCGTAATGACCTACATCGACCTTGACTCTGAGGCGTTAGAACCCCGAGTCTTGTTGACCGTTGGCAAGGGTGGAGGAGGATAAGATCCTGTAGACAGTTTTGATTTCTGGATCGTACCTGATGCTCCTACATTAATGTTCCGAGTGGTTATGTGGAACCCGTGCTTTGTTGAGCAGTCATCGCGTAAGTTTCCAGATGGTCTGATACCTATTCCTGTCTCGCTGATGATTTATCAAAGCGCGTAATGGACGAACACGAGTGGTGGTTTATACGGTGTCATTGATCGGTCATGGAGCGACAGCTAGATTGACTGCCGAGCCTTTCCGATTTTTCCAAGGAAGTTTCCCAGGTGGTTTTTGGAGGGTAAACCTTGACGGGACTCGTTTTATTCAACTCAAGTACCTCCACGATGTACGTTCCTGCTACTTGCCTGGGGCATCTTTCCAGATGCAGGTCTTGCACTACACCCAACCAGCTTCGGACTCAATCCAGCCAATAACAGTTCAGCTCACAGCCACGGATGTTCCAATTGTATGTCTTTCATTTTATGTTGGCTGACCCACATTAGCTGGCAATGAAAATATTGCCCCACGATAGAATTGCTCTTATTGGCAAGCGATGTATCACGATCTTCCCCATTCCCAATACCAACGATGCTGGAAGTATTTCATGGGCGCCATTCCATATTCTGGATCTTGGGAACTCTCCAACTCACAATGGATATCTTTGGTTTCGCTCTTTTCATGACCATGACCATGAGTTCTCTATTGTTGTTTGCTCTGGGAGCACTCATAGCATTGCGATCCGGATAGTGCATAGGAACCTAGAAGAATCTCGTATCATGCCTCTTGCTCAGCAAAGCCCCGGAGATTTTTCCATGTCTGTGGCAGGATTATACAGAACCGTTGTTGGATCAAGTAAAGACTTAAACGAGCTGCGTTTGGTCAACTATGCTTGGGATATGGCTTCAGTTGAGGACTCTCATGTCTATGTCACAGAGGGCAGCATCAAGGTACCTAACCTGAACCTATCAAGTCTCATAGCATACAGCGAGGACACTGGACGTTTCGTGTCTTATCGCGGGAGGACATAGTATATACATGATCATCGACTGTGAACTTGAGTATTCTTAAAGTATACTTGCAGTACAAAATTTCGCACTACAGATCCTAGTCTTCACTGTCATTGAGACTGAGGGCACAATTGAACTCTGTAAGCTCTCCCCCTCAGCATAATTGTTTTCTTTCACTAGATCGCTATATGTGCTACATGTTACATACTGATTTATACATCTGTCATCCACTGTGGATAATGACCTATTGATCTCTGCTTCATGAAGCATATATTCTTATCTGCTACAGATCAATAGCTCCATTCTAATTGTTGCATGTCACAGTCACAGTCACACAATCATGTGACACATGTATAAAAGGTTCTGGAATGATGATGTTATATAACATATTCATTATATATTGGCCTTATGAATAATACATGGCTTTTAGGGTAGGTTAGATTTTGTGTAGTATAGACTATCAACCTAGTGTATATAAGGTAGACAACTCTTGTGTTAACCCTAATACAAGATTCTTCTTTTGACCTTACTCTTTGGTTTTAAGTGTCACATCTGATCTCTTCCCATTCTCTTCTGGTGCAGATTACACTTCATTTTAATTAATCTAAGAACCAAACTCTGCATTCCTTATCAATTTCATAGAGTTCTAAACAACAATCCAGAGTATACATAATAGTAGAGTATTCTTATGCCATACTCATCTCAAAGTCTTTTCAAGTTTCTATTATCTATAAATTATGACTGTGCAATGAACAGGTTAGTGTTATAATCTCAAGACTTTTAGAGTGGGTCAAGAAGAGGAACCTTGTATAGGGTTTATACAAGAGAACTTGATAGAGAACTCTGTACAAGATTGTCTACCTTATATACTACTGGCTCAGGGTCTGTAACCTGCCCTAAATGACCATGTTTTGTCTTAAGTTCAACATATATTAAACATGCTATATAATATTACCCTACTAGAATCTTCTATATCTTTCTACTATGGGTATATGACTGTGATAGTGTCATGTGACATGTGACCTATAATGTGACTGTGACATCATGCTAGACCCTACTCCTAGATCCCTAAGCATAGAAAATAAAGAAAAAAGTAGAAGAAAATAAAAGTGGAAAGAAACTGAATAAAGTCTATTGTCTTCAACTCTAATAGTTAGATACAACATCATTTGTTCAAGCCAAGGTTAATTATCCACATAACATCATCTCTAGTCTCTCATATTATTTGCTAAGTCTATTCTTTCACTCTCATCTTCTATACTATATTTGTGAATAAACCTGACAAGTATGAATCACTTCTAATAGTATTGTCAGACTACATAGCCACCATTGCAACATTGATTCTTTAAATAATCTGATTCTTACTCTAACAAATACCATTCTTTCTATTATAGTTGATACTTCATAGACTACAAATAGTTGCTTTATAGATAATAGATATTAGAGTTCATCTTATTATGACTCAATGATTGGCTATACTATGTGTTAACAATATGTAGGATCAGTTAGTACCTCATGTACTAGTAGAGACCTCCTTATGTTTTCTGACTCATTTCCTCACTTCTAACATATATCTTATTTATGGTCTATAAATATATATAGTAGTAGATACTCTTCTGTATCTTTATACTTTACCAATTGATTATCTTCCCCTTCTCTACTCAAGTCTTTGTCTAAGCTACAATTTGAGCTAATCTAAATATCAGAATTGAAGATAGTAGATTTCAATTATTTTCAATTTCTTTCTTATTTCTATTTTTGAAACTTAGAACTAGAAGTTAGTATCATAATCATAGTCACAGGATTACATAACATGAGAAAAGATATAAAAGAATTTATAACAAATAATATCATACAATATGGAAACATTATGTTAATATTATGGCAAATAGATATACTTTAGGGTAGGACAGGGTAGTATGTGTACAGACCATGGTCTATGTGTCAAGATCATTGATGATGGACTTGACTTTTATTTCCACTCTTCATTTTTTATTTTATTTATTTTTCTATTTTTAGAACAACTCGGGTTAGGGTCTATCGGTCACACTGTCACATCAGTCACAAGTGGTGGCATAGTCACATGATCAATCACGAGATGAAGTAGAAGGTTCCAGAATAAAGTAATGTCATATGGCATGGACAACACATGCTGGCCTCATGTCATACTCATAGTCATTTAGGATAGGATGCACAGTAATTAGCATGGACCATGAGTAGTAGTATATAAGGTAAACTACTTTGTATTAGGAACT
>Ga0157368_1000979_pt1 | contig 12634 bp, 10 predicted proteins | sample AttbisABBM3_FD_113146 | JGI IMG/M metagenome (GOLD analysis project Ga0157368, IMG submission 113146) | Fungus gardens microbial communities from leaf cutter ant in Botucatu, State of São Paulo, Brazil - Atta bisphaerica ABBM3 | ecosystem: Host-associated > Fungi > Mycelium > Unclassified ...
CTACAACTATATAGCTTATACCACTGCTTGGGCTATAACTGTATAGTTTATATATTTTACTATTTTTATAAAGGACTTCAGATTAGAATACTAAACCTCAGTCATTCACACATCTTCCAAAGTCTCTACACACAGACTTGTCTTGTTCCTGTAGTTTGGTCTATGGTGGCAAGTGCTCTATTACTGTCTTTCGTTGTTCTTTTACAGAAGTTCTATTTGGTATTAGGATAAATAGATTTTCTGATTTAGATCCGTAATAGCCCATTTCAGTTTCCTTTATCTTATGACTTGTTACCATACCCAGGTAATTATTATGGCCACTTATCAATTTTCATTGATAGCTTGGTATCATAAGCTTTAGAGCGTCTCCGGAGTTTGGAAGTTTTTCCCATAATAATGTTTTCCCAAAACATATAACAGGACAGACACTCCTGTCTAGAAGAGGAATATTGGCTGATGATTTGCATAATGCTGCTTGAGTTCTGTTAATCAAGTAGAATCCTCTTATGCTTCATAGACTTGTTGAAGTGAGGCTTGCAGATGACAATTTTGCTACTACTGAGGTAAGTTTATTAGACTTTATTAAAGTAGAACTTAGACTGATTGCTGTACCTAGTATGTGTTTCCAGTAGGTATGAAATATAGTTGTTCACACACCTTTGTGTCTGAACTGAGTATATGTTCCCAATACTTATCCTAAAAATCAACTAAAACTAGCACTATCTTCTGATATTAACAACAATATCTCCTACCTTCCAGTAGACTTGTCTGCTAAATGCCTTAAGTATCTCTTCTAAAATATATGTATATAACCAGTGTGACTAGTAGAGGGACAGCACACAAGCTGAAGCCAAAGGTCATTCTGACATCCATATCCAGTGTATTCAGACAATACAAGTTACCAATTAGACTTCTAAGAACTCACTATCAGGTCTCAAATATAACAAGGTATGAACTGCATCTGACAACTTACATCAGCCCCAGGAGTGGATCTGTATTTAGTGGATGTCACCTCCATCCTTGTTATGGAATGCTTTGGACATTAACATTTTTCTTTTTCTTTTATCTATTTTTCTTGATTTTATATTTCTTTTCTTTTGAATTTCTTTTTCTTGACGATGAAGAGGCACGTGACATCGCAGTCACGTGACGTGTCACATGATGTGACATCATAAGGCCTAGAATGTGGTAGAAGGATCTAGAAGATGATGTCAGGGCATATGTATACAATATGGTGGCCTTGAGGCGAACATGAGGAAGGAGCATAGACATAAGGGCAGGGTTAATTATTAGTAGCACGGACCATGAGGACTTTGTATATATAGGACTCTAATTAAGAAAGAGACTCCTTGTCAAGTTCTCTTGTGAAATTCCCACTTGATATCCATTCTAAGAGATTTACCGTTTGTGTGATCATTTGTCCTTGTGATAAGTGGTTGTCACAACAATCCTTGGCTGGTATATTTCAAGTTCTTTGAAATTTAAGACCATATAAGCTTAGTGCATATAAGCTTAGTGGTTAGAGCTGCCAATGAAAATCTGGCTGGTCTCAGGTTTGATTCATGGTGTGGTCATTATCTTATTCTAACAGATTACATCTAACAGTAGTGAAAGAGGTGACAAGAATAGAAAGGTGGGGTGAACTACATCCATTGTTAGTTTACCCCATCCATTGTGGAAGTTGGATGTCTCAGATTTATGGAAAGCTCAAGATTAATGAATAGAAAGAGATATTGAGATGCCTTCAAAGTGAGATGAAAGAACTAAGGAGCACTATATATTTTTGGCTACTGTTTTATTTTATGACAGGAACAATTGTGTGAATACTTGGATCATATTAAAATACTGTCCAACAAGGGGAAGCCATATGTACAGTCGGTAATATTCATGTTGCTAAGTGATTATTGATAGCTCGAACATCTCGTTTAACGTGCACCTTTCAATTGTCTTTGGCCTGTAGTTAAGGGATACTGGTCCTAATTGATCCAAGTAATTACAAACCCATTACAAGGTTAATTACAAATCCATGACAAGGTCCTGCGGGTTGTGCATCAAAACACTAGTACGCGAATTGGAATTAAAGTCTTGACACTAAAAGCACAATTATGGTTCACGTTTAGCAATAATTCAAAGGACTCCTCGATAATTATGAGTATGAAAAATCAAGTAAACCAGAGTGAGGGAAAGACATACAAAGACAATGAGGATGTCAACAATCCGACGTGTCAAAGAATGGTGAGTCCCTTCAATGACGGCTGTGTGGTGCGATGCGGGCATGATGCCGGGCAACCACTTTACCTAACGCAACTTGGTGTAATATTAATAGTGAAGCAAACGACTGCGCAGCAACGTCAAGACTTTTGAGTCACATAGAAACACAGGTTGACTCACCTGGATTACGACACTAACCGCTTGAACGACCCAACCAAAATATTTACCATTGCCAATTCCGACAATTCCGATAATTGCAACAGGAAGATTGAGTGCCGCTGATTCCAAAAGAATACACACGGTTTGTAGATGTTGCCCAACGGGTGCCTCATTCCCATATTGTTTCAGCACCATTCGCTTGTGTATGAGTAGGCGAACAGTGAGGTACGTTGGTGCAAGTAAATTGAGCAGGATATTTGAGCCGAAAGATATTAATTGCAGTATCATAATGTCTCTCGGTCTTTGTATCGAAATAGACACTGTTCCTGTTCCTGACGTATCTGATTAGTAACTTCAATGTTTTTTTACTAATTATGGAAGGCCATACCAAATGTGATCATGCACAGGACCAGGGGAACAATCCAAAGTAGTGCCTCAAGTTTTGAACGACTGCCAGAAAGTGTTCGATAAACCATGTAACATCGCCACACCTTAACCTTATGAACACAAGATAAAATACCCGGTAGCGGCGCAAAGCTCACCAGAAACCCGTCCGTTACGCTCAAAATCACATATCCAATGGAATCCACAACCAATAACATCGAGTGCCCCACTATACTTTCATCAAAACCTAGGAAGATGACCCTCCTATAACTCCAGACAAATATTGCTGTCAAAAAGGCAATATTTAACAACATAAGTCCCAAAATATATACCCTCCAGAGAGCTCGGCGTAATGTTGTGTTGGAGTCTGGGATGGATGAGAAAAGCGAGAAACAGGTAATCCCCATCGTAAGGAGCCCGCCGTTGAATAGGAAGATGAAACCCAATCCAAGGCCCTGCCCCAGCCGTTCGCTTGGAATCCCATTGCTGCCCATTGATCGGGTCAGAACAGGAGTCAAGCAAAACAGCCGGTGATATATATACCTGGCCACAGACGCCCGGTGCCTGGGCAACTTTAGTATGTATCATGTTGTGTTGAGCCGCCACTAGTCGCCCTTTATTTTTTCTTTTGATATTTATGCCTCACTTTCTGCCTCACATCTTGCTCAATCTTCGGTTGTTACGAACACAGATGGTAACCGCATCTGTTGCATCCACATACAAAGTACGTGATCAGACTCTCGACGCGATGGACTAACTCAAGCGATCGAGGTATGTCCTGAAATTCGACTACAGATTTTATAGCTCCAAATTTCGATTGTACTCAGGTCCGAGGGCATCCAAAATTAGCTGGTTCATCAACGCCAGGTATGCCATTGCCTAGCATTATCTATTAAGTTTCATGTAGGCGGTCGAGCGGAGATTTACGTACCGATCACTTCACTTCCCGGAGACTATTCACCGAGACTTTCTAGGTGATCATTGCAGATAAATCCATGGGTGCGGTTTACATAGTGCCCCGAGGCTTGAACAATGGACATCTCTATTGAGCGGATTGAATGGAGCATGTGATTACGCCTACATGGCTGAGGACTGATAATTCGAGACCCACATGTTGTGTTATCGGAATTTGGCACTGAAATATCAATATCACTTGAACCGTTACCTTGTGAGTAATAAATATGGATAGCAGTCAGGTTTCACTGAGAGCAAGACGGAACTTGGATTGCCGGATTCATCACAGCAGTGCCAAATCTTAGCAGGGAAGAAGAAGAAGAAACTGACATTGTGAGACCAAGAAACTATTTGAGCTGGAATTGTCATGGAAAAAGTCCATCTCCCTAGCTGTCCACAACATTGATGCATATTACCACTGTCTCTCGTGGACCTGAAAGATTCGACGACCTAGAACAGAAGACAGCGCAGTCTGAACAGCAACAATCTTACCGCGCGAAACTGAACTTGACAGTGATGGCGTGACCATTCTCATTCTGACAACCATCATCTCAACTGTAAATGTCTGTCATGCCACTTAGTGAGAAAGCCAAAGGAAAACAACGCGCCTTCGCTCTTCCCAGTAGCATCGCTAGCACAACATCACAATCGACATCCACAGAAGACGTAGAACAGTTATCGCGTGATCTGGTTGTTCGATTTACAGACGGTTTACCGGACTTGATTATTATAGTCGAGAAGGAGGATCTAGTGAAGGATGTGAAACGGAAGGTGAGCTTGTTACTTCGTCTATTCACGTCAACTCAGTCTCGTAGCTAATTGTCAACCTTTCAACCAGATTCGTGAGGCTCGGCCAGAACTTGAAGATAGAAGATTGCGGCTCATTCAGTCTGGCCGACTCTTGACAGACGGAACACCTCTATATGCTTTGCTAGCCACATTGGAGGAGAGACAGCAACGGCTGAACATGGACTCGGAGTCTTCAATCAAGGCAAAAACAGCCTGGATACACTGTTCTGTTGGTCTAAAGACGGAGAAGGCAGACATGGAAGACGAGAAGGAGCCGGTGCGTTTATGAGCCTACCTAACAAGGGATGCGATGAACCTGCTATTTTTGCAGGAGCCCCAGCTTAGGCCAGTGCATGGATTTGATAGACTGGCCGTTGCTGGGTTCTCGGAGGCGGATATCGCCAACTTCCGGCGGCAGTTTCATAACCAGTCGAGCTCTAATTATCTGGACATGGATTTTGAAACGGAAGAAGAATGTGCGAGTCCTTTATCCGTCGTTTAATTTGAACAAGCACTAACACCGGTGGCCTGATAGATGACGAGCATTTTCGAGCACTGGAGGAACAGTGGATAGACTCGATGGATAATTCTGGGAGCGTTATTCTCTCTCAGTCTGCGTCAACAAACTCAGCTATGCTTCAGGGCACGATGATTGGGTTTTTCTTCCCTATTTTACCCTTCTTTTTCATGAAGAACCCTAAGCCTGCTGTGTTTTGGGAAGACGGTAGTGAGAGTGATGTAACAAGCAACGTTATCTTTTCGTGAGTAGACCTGAAAATGTGTCAAAAACTTCCTGCTCATATGGTAATTATTTCTGCTTCTTTCAGGCGCCGTATGCAAATGGGCTTGGTAATTGGATTCCTTGCAAATATGCTCTTCGGCATGTGGCGGCTTCTACTGGACACGGATTGAAGACGAGTCATTTATTGAGCAATATGATACTGTTAGTGTTGGCTACAAACACGAAGGTTCTATTAGATATCATAAACAACACGAGCGCCAACCCATGGGTAGGGATAGTTGTGCTGATAGAAGTTTCTGACTGTACGGCGGCCTGCAAGCCTAGGTATTGTTGCGTAGGAAGCACCTAGCTGATGAAACGATGAGTACGAATACATGGGCCAGCAAAGAAAGAGATATAGACTTACGACAATGTGATGTTTTGTATCAAAGAAATCAGTGGAATAACCAGTGAAAAGTTCTGTCGGTGCTAGTCCATCGTGACTATTAAAGAGCGTCGACGTCCATTCCCAAACCCCACCGTTGGAACCTTGGCCGTTACTGTCACAACCGGTAGTTGCTCTTCACGTACACGAGAGTTAGGAGTAATGAGATAGAAAGTTGAACACTCACGGCACAGGGTGCCAATGTCTGAAGCCAACATTGGCACCGCCCTCATAACCAACTTCATACATATCCAAAAACAGCCTGAGCTCGGGCTCTGTTGGCAGGCGACCTCCTTTACACTTTGCGTAGTACGCAAGGTCGTCATAAGACGTCAAGACAGGCCACGTCCTTGCTACAGAAAGAGGAACTGGGCCAAACATTGTCCGGATCTTGTACTCCCCGTCTAGCTCTCGGATCCAACTCCTTGGCATGTCAATGATACCTTTGCCATTGCTTTCTAGCATGAACATCTCAAACTCCCCGTTTGTCACAGGCCTCCACTCTACTTTGAATTGCTTCACATCCACAGTACGAGCAGGTGATTCGTTGTCCCACCCGAAGACGTGGTTGTGGACATCATACTTGTACGATGACAAACGGTCGAGGGCTTCAGAGTCATTGTGTCCAAGTGTGACAGTGTTGGGACCAATCGTGACGGTGGGTGTAGATGGGAGAGGCGCATGAGACCATTGGGAAGAAAGGATGTGCCAAGGAGGCTGAGTGAATCCAAATGGAGGGCGAGTACCCGAACCTGCTCGCTGGAGGAGCATGTACAGGAGAGTCTGAAGTCAGGTATTATTTGAGTATTCTACAACGCAGTCAACACCACTGACCTCGATATGCCATCCCTCATGCTCATGTGTCATGACAAGCGTACGCGCTATATTGCGCGTGAGCTTGCGTCGTCCTGTCTCAAGGTCATGATAGAGGTTTCGAAGACGTCGACGAACGCCATCCCGAAACGTCATGATAGTCTCAAGCGTGGGCCAGTCTTCATCTTTCTCCGGAACCTCCGAGTGGTTCTATTCAAAAGCAGATCAGGAGCTGTCAGCATCATTGAGGAATGGTGAAGAAAGAGATTGACTGACATGGCAATGATCAGGATCGTCTACATGTGGGTCAATACCTCTCTGTGCAACGGTCAGAACATCGTTGATACACTACACGAACTGACATTACCTCAAAGATCTTCCAGAAATATGCAGGTTCGGTGGCGCCACCGCCAATTGCCTTGTGTAAGAGTATATCAAGGAACCTGCCCAGTTATCTCATACATTAAACGATCGAAGTGTTTGATTGGGCGAAAATTTACGTTGGGATATGGCCAATATAAAAAAGACACTTGTGTCTCAGGTCAATCGGTTTCTGGTGAAGCATTTCTTGTGGGATCATCTGCAGGGTGACCATGTCCCAAGCAGCCCAGAGTTTATCCCATTCCTCGAGGGTTGGGATATTTCCAGCGAGGGTCTCTTGTTCGTGTTCAATAGTAGTAAAGAAAGGAATCAATGTTTGAAAACCAGTTGTACGAGACGATGGGTTGAAGACAAAACCCGGGCGCTCGACGACATGTAGAGTAGATTTTCCGTCGTTTGAAGGAAGAGTCAGTATGGAGCGGAGAGCAGCGAGCGTAATCAGCTGCTGGGCAGCCTGTGAGAACCTTGCTGGTGAAATAGGTGTAGGAGACTGAGGTATATCAGTGGCGCTTTCGAATAAACCATGAAGGCTTGGTGCCGTGGTGTAAGATGTGGTGTAAGATGCGTGGAGGGATGAAGAGACACGGTAACCGACACCCATGAGCTCTTGAGCATGCCAATTATCGTCGAAAATTGTGGTATTATCGTCGTCATCCATGACAATACCGAGAACATGCTCCTCGTAGTCGACGTGCTTATCGAAGACAGCCGACAAAAACTCAGGGTTGGCACTCCCAACATGAACATAGATATGAAGGATTAAAGTAGGTTCCGTCATTTTTTCCGACAACAGTGCGATTGCCCTTGAGCTGGGCGATGCGTGTCCAGATGAACTTGCGGAACTCATTGCGGACTTCACTTCGAGGACAAATAGGGCATTTTATAGCCAAAACTGATTGAATTGGCGAGGCCATACTACACGTACAAACAATCAGACGGTACGAAGCTATCTCCAGGTTCAGCCAATAAGAGTTGAACGGACGAAATGAGAACTGCCCCTATATGATCAAACGATCAGTTTAAATGACCATTCGCGTAACAGCAATGCTCCACGAATCCCGACAGAGAATTAACATGCGGCGATAGCACTCTGACAAGGAGGTTGGAGTCGGGCTCCCTGTAAAGGATAAGTGCAAAAAAAGAAGCGAGAATTGAAGCCTCGAAGCTTGATAAATCCGGACGAATCACGAGGTAGATGATAAATACGGCCAGTATACGGCAACGATGATCGAGTGGCGGAGTTGAAATACGTTGAAGGAGCGCTGCAGTCACCAGGCCTGCATGGAAAGTCCAAGGAAGTTCAAGCACAAGAGGATCACAGCACTAGATATATTCAAGTTAATTTGCTGGGCGCGACCTGGGTCGGTGGTGGTCGAATAAATGCCTTGGTTAACGTATTAGTGTGTGGAAGCCGATCACCCAGAAAAGGCAAGGTCCGATAAGGCGACAACGAATACAGTGCCTCTCACCCTCTCCAGCGGTCATAAACACGACAAGAGATAGCAACATGAAGATTCGGAAGGAAGAACAGATTTCTTTACACTCTGGCCTATGTACCACTAGTTCAAACTCAGTCAATGGCGTGCTATGGCGTGCGAGAGCACGTGACTCGTTTCTTAGTAGACGGTTTTACTATTGACTCGATTTCCTGATGAGCCTTAAAATGCCGACTTTAGCTCTTGATAAATGTATGCGTACGGCAGACACCCCTTTCCATTCAGTATACTCAAGCCACGTTGAAATTAAGACTTGGATTCGGATTAGGATGCTTACGTGAACGCACTATTCCCAGACAGTCGTGTCTCGTATCTGGCTTGAATACAAACAGTTGTTTGATGCCAAGTGTTTGACATCTACCCTTTACTCGAAGTGTTACAAGACCCTGCAATTCGGAAAGTGAGATATAGGTGACCCTACTGCTACCTTAGCTGCTACCTTAGATACCATTCCACGTGATTCATACCCTCATCCCTGCACTATGGACTGAGTTGTGCTTCAAGGCTATTCATAGCATTACCGTCCTCCTAAGATTGCATTTCCATGACTTCACTGTATAACTTTCCAGGTATTCAAATTGTGGGGACTCCAGGTGCATCTGGATGGTTTCTGTGGAAGTCATAGTTACAGTGTTTCCTTGATGACTTCTTGTTGATCTTCCCATGTTGATCTTGCCACTTAATGAGATATTGTAATTCATTCTCCCATCTTCTGGAACCTAGGATCTTCTTGACTTCTTAAATAGTGCTTTCTTGACTTGGTGTAATAACTGAAGTCTCTTGTTGCTAAGTGAATATTAGGTAATAATAAGACTTCAATTTGAATTCATTAATGACTGGGTATAGATTTTTCCACATCTTTAGTATTCTAAGTTTGTATAAAATCTTGTTAGGGTGTTTGAGTGGAAGTATAGCTTTAAGGCTCCAAGAAGCCCAAGTTCATTACAACTACTGCTATAGCTACATTAACTTACCTCCAAGAAACCTAAGAGAATAGATTAAGATTTTTGAAGGCAACTACTATTTTATATACTCTAGAAGTACATTGCAATCTACTGGATTACTCTTAGTTGGGCATAGAATAATAGTACTCTTATAACTAGTTATAACCAGAATAAAGAGGTAAAATGATAGATAATAATTGGATAAGCATTAGATAAGTGAGCAAGTAGTAAATATGTAAAGTTGTAAGCTTTTCTAAACAACCTTAGCTTTAGCTTATATACTGTACCATCTGCATATTGCTTGGTCACAACTTCAAAAATTGAAATAGAGTTCAATAGAGAGTGTTCTAATAGAAGGAAGTATATTATCTTAAAACTGGAGTTTAGTGTTAATAGTAATAGAAACTATGATTAATTATCAGACTAGAGATTTATAGAGTATCTATCAGTTCTTATATCACAAAATGAACTACTCACTTATTTATAATATCTGAACCTTAAGTATACTCTCAGATATTTAGGAGTAATTTAGAAGTTCAATAATAATAATAATAATAATAATGAAGATCAGTATAAATATCAATAATAATAAAAAGATGAAAATTAATGTTATTAAGTCTGATATCTAATTCTTAGACATAAAAGTATATTGTCAGAGTTATGGACAGTAGACTTTGTTTTATTTTCATTTTTTGTTTTTAAATTCTAAATTCTAAATTCTTTTCTTTTTATTGAAATATAGGGTTAAGATGTGATGATCATATATCATATAACACAGAGAAGGATGTAGAAGGTTCTAGAATAAATGATGTCATATAACATAGCAATAGCATGTTGATCTTATAGCAAGCACATATACTTTAAGATAGGTTAGTGTAGTATATACACAGACCATGGTCTATAGTATATAAGGTAAACTAGTTTATATCTAGAGCTCTATCAAGTTCTTTTGTGTTACTCAATATAAAAGTAGTCTTTTGCTCTTACTCAAAGACTTAAGTCTTAACATATATATACAAAATAGTGATAATCTGTATATAAGCTGTTTCTATCATATAATCAAAACCATAATTAAAACTTGTATTTGGTGGGGCTATTATCTATTATAGCAGATGTCAGACTAATTTTAGAGAATAACTAATTATATTATTATACTGATATACTTGTATCTTTATGAATACTAATCTCTATATGATATATAATATATTATTAGAGACTGTTTAAAGAGTGCTTTTTAATATAAGTTTAATTGTGGAAATCTGTTCAGTTATTCTTAAAATAACAGCCAATGAAACTTATAGTTACTGATGGTCTGATATCTTAGTCATTTTTGTACATCTCACAAATATGCAAATAGCTCTCATTTGAGGCTTTCTAGTGCAACTTGGTTTGTGAGAATCAGTCTACTAGTTGTAGAAATATAAGTTAAATGAAGTTTATAATACCTTAAATACAAATATAAGTATCTAAAACACTTGAAAACTCAAATTGTGTTATTATTATAGTTATTTATATTGAATGAAGTCAGTATCTAAGCCTAACTTCAAACTAAATAGATATTTGATCAAATTGATTTATAAAGAGATACTGACTGTATGTAGAATTTTAGATAGAAGTAAACTTTACTATAAAAGACTAAGTAATTATAGAGTTTGACAAGAAATAACATCATTATGGAAGATAGGTTATTTACAAGGTTAAACTTGAGTATATGACATAACTAGTCAATAGAAGAGTTTGAATATATATAGATAATAGAGTAAGATATTGATGGCAAAAAAGATGAAAGATGAAAAAGCTTGTCCTTTTATATTCATTCTTCTCCAAGATTGCTATAACTTCAAGCATTAGGCTTAAACTTAGTTTCTTCTCTTTAATTCATTTATTGATTTCTGTTAAGAATAATACTCACTAATTCTAAGTTATACTTTCTTACTTAAGAGTAGCATTCAACCATTTTTAGAGTTTTATCTTTTTTCATAAAAGTAGTATTTAAACTCAATAAGCACTTTATTTTCCATAGCAGAGTTTACTTTATCTTATTGTTATAAACTTAAAAACTTTCAAAGTAAGAACCTTATATTAGAGTAACATAAGAGAACTCAATGGAGCTTTAAATACAAACTAGTTTACCTTATATACCATAGACTGTGGTCTGTGCATATACTATAACTATTCTATCCTAAGATATATATACTTTTTATAAGGCTAACATATTATTGTCATGTTATATAATATTATTTGTTCTAGAACCTTTTCTGTGTTACATGCTTGTGTAACTGTTGTGATTGTAACATGTAACATTATACTAACCCTAACCCTCAGTCAGCACTTCAAATCTCCAAGAAATTCTAAGTCTATTGTCTGAGAAATTACTAAACTACATACTCATCTCTAGAAAATCCTAAAAGAATAAAATGGAGATTTCTAAAGGCAATGACTACTCTATATAATAATAGGTCTATTCTAATGTGTCAGAATCCTATTACATAAGCAAGAAATGATAATACTTAAGTAATCAAGAACAGTTCAAAATAGAGAAACTGAAATAGAAAAGAGTCAGATTGCTTAGTAGGTACTTCCAGAATATAGGAAAGTGGATAAGCAGATGTATAGATAATACTAAAAGACTTTGGAAAACTACAGAGTGTTGCAGAAGAGCAAGAGAGTGCAGAAAAGAGAGTTTAATGACATATTCAGATGGTTAGAAGTATTGGTGTACAGCTTGAAGAGGTCTAGAGTATAGAAAATTAGATGAGCAAATGAGTATAGATGTGAAAAGGACCACAAAACATAGATCAGCCAAAAAATATAGAAGAGAGAAAGCTTGAAAGGGCCAGTTCTCTTACACTTTTTACTTTTCCAGTATAGATCACACTCCATTTTAATTACTTATTAACCCAAAGACCAGATCCTACACTTCTTATTAATTCCATGAAGTTCTAAATAACATTCTCTATAGTGCCTAACAATCCAGAGTACATACAGTGATAGAGTATTATTAAGTTACCAGTTTCTATATTTAAAAATATAGTTTATTATATACTAGCTTCTTAGTCTGATTATTAACTTCAATTGTACCATACTTGTATACATCTATCCAAAAACTCTCACCATCTAGAATTACAACTATATAATATATAAGCTAGGTACATGTCAGGTGCAGTTCACACTGGAGTGGAAGTCCACAGAATAGACTCAGAGTTGAGTGGACTTGTGTCAAGATCGTTGACGGTGGACTTTATTTTATTTTCTCTTTTCACTTTATTTTACTTTACTTTTCTTTTCCTTCTTATTTTTCTATTTTTAGAACAACTCGGGTTAGGATTTATCTGTC
>Ga0157368_1000982_pt1 | contig 12616 bp, 13 predicted proteins | sample AttbisABBM3_FD_113146 | JGI IMG/M metagenome (GOLD analysis project Ga0157368, IMG submission 113146) | Fungus gardens microbial communities from leaf cutter ant in Botucatu, State of São Paulo, Brazil - Atta bisphaerica ABBM3 | ecosystem: Host-associated > Fungi > Mycelium > Unclassified ...
ACGCTGTACCCATGAGTAAACAGCATACTTATTTTAGAGAGACGTTTGTATGGGTACAGCGTAAATTTTTAGATACTTCTCGAAATTTCACTTATGGATTAAACGCCGCTGCAAAAAAGTATGATGGACATCATAAATATTTACGAATAACTGATATTAATGATCAACTGCACACCTTTTCTCAAGAAAACTTAACATCTCCTGATTATCCGGTTGATCAACTAGAAGATTATAAAATGGATTCCAGAAGCATTGTGTATGTGCGTACGGGTGCCAGTACTGGAAAAACATACGTATATTCACCTCTTGATGGTGACTTATATTTTGCAGGGTTTCTAATTAGACATTTAATTTCACCCAAATTTAGTCCGCAATTTATATTTCAAAAAACTCTAACAAATAGTTGGTATAACTATGTAAAAATAGTATCTCAACGATCAGGTCAGCCGGGTATAAATTCAAAAGAAATCGGTGAATTCTTTACCTTCTTTCCAAATTTAGACGAACAAAATATTATTGGTAGTTTTTTTAAAAATCAAGATTTTTTGATCGCAGCTTATCAGCGTAAAATTTCTCTTTTAGAGCGTCAAAAACAAGGTTATTTACAACAAATGTTTAGCCAAAAATTGCGATTTAAAGGCTATTCAACCCCTTGGGTACAGCGTAATCTTACAGATTTGGCCGATGTAAAGACAGGATTCCCGTTTGCTTCGGGAGATTTTACAGAAGACGGGCAATTCGAAGTTGTTACAAATGCACATATTCAATCAGATAACCATGATGTGTTATCTAGAATTGGAGACCGCATCGACATTGAAGATGAAAATCGCTTATCATATGTGTTGAATCCTGGTGATATTTTAGTCACAATGGATGGAACTGTTGGTCGAACGGCCGTAGTAAGGCACTCAAATCAAATTTTGGCCCAGCGAGTTGGTCGGCTACTACCTAATCAGGATAAGAAGTTCATGTACTCATGGTTAACAACAGGGGCCTTTTTTAATGCAATGTTGAAAAAGTCTCACGGCGGAACAATCAAACACATTTCGTTGTCTGAAATTGCGTCGTATCGAAATTACGTACCAGAAAATCTAGCTGAACAAGAATCAATTGGTCATTTTTTCGAAGTACTAGACAACCTTATCGCAGCTTATCAGCGCAAAGTAACTTTACTACAGCAACAAAAGCAGGCTTATCTACAAAAAATGTTTATATAATACCTGAAAAGGGCATCACTATGTACGCTTAATCAGCAACATGGTGATGCCCTTTCACTCTATTACATCAAAGACGTCAAATAACGCATTATTTTATCATTATCAGCGTTTTCTAGCTCTTGAATAACATGTAAGTAAATACGTTGTGTTGTGTTCATTGTAGAGTGTCCTAGGCGGCGTGATACGGTCGCGATTGAAACACCCGCATACAAAAGTAACGAAGCATGTGAGTGACGCAAGCCATGTAGACTAATCACCGGGATATTTGCTTTCTTACACATTGCTTCTAGTTGATTATTCAGTGTCTGTACATAAATACGCTTATTAGCATCTACAAAAATTGGTTGATTTTCCGGTAACCCTTTGACAAGCTGAGAAAACATCATTGCCGTTTGCCAATCTAGTGGTATTTTTCGCATAGATGATGCATTTTTAGTGGGCGCAAATTCACCACGCGGATGCTTATAATTCCATGTTTTATTAACAATAACCTGATGCAATTTAAAGTCAAAGTCCTGCGGTGTTAGCCCGAGTGCTTCAGAAATACGCAAGCCTGTTTTAGCTATTAGTAACACTAAGTAATCGGTATTTAATTCATCATCTAACTGTAATTGAGCAAGCAGTGCCGTCATCTCATGTTGGTGGAGAAATTTTGTTTTATGAGTACGCTGAATAGTTCCTTTAATAACTACTTTGCGAGTCGGATCAGAAGTGATTAATCCTTCATCTAGAGCATCTAGTAACGAGGCTTTTAATTGATGATGAAAATCCATTACTGTCTGACGTTCATGATTCATCGCAAAATCATTTAATAATTGTTGGTAAGCTTGTCTATTTAAGTTCTTTAATCGTTGTTTAGGGGCCAATTTACGAATATAAGACAATGTATTTAAATATTTTTGGAAAGTCACATCTCTGACTGCACCACGCTTGTACAATTCAAGCCATTGTTCATAATAATCTGAGAAATATTGTTGTGCCATGATAAGCACCTCCGACAAATATAATTTATTTGGACGACAGTCCTTTGTCAGAGTAAAAACACTTGACCATAAAGTCGAGTGTTTTAGAGACTAGATAAACATTTTTTGTAGATAAGCCTGCTTTTGTTGTTGCATTAAGGTTATTTTGCTCTGATAAGCTGCAATAAGCTCATTGATCAAATCAAAGAATAGCCCAATTTTTGTTTGTTCATCATACTTAGGGAACTTTGATGGAATTTCGCTGAGTGTACCAAATTGCACCCGCTGTTTCTCAATTAAAGAACCTGTCGCGTATAATTTAAACAAACTGATTGCTTTATAAGATTTCATCCAAGTCTTTAAGAACGTTCGATTAAACTGGTTATTTAGACTCATAGTCACGTAATACCCTGAAACAGCAATGTCTTGTCTAAGCTCGTTCACATCAAGTGCACCAAGTGTCATATTCATGGGATTATAGGTGAACCAATTATCCTTAACAAGCTTGAACTTGTCGTTTTTCTTAACTAAGAATTCGCGGTTATATCGATCAGTTTTTTCAACTAGACCATCTGCCACAGTTAAGCTCCAAAGTGGTACATTTTCAACTTTAGGGTCAATATACTGAACTTCTTGATAGAACACCTGGCCGAGTTTACGCTGTACCCAAGGGATTGAATAGCCCTTAAATCGTAAGTTTTGGCTAAATATTTGCTGTAAATAACCTTGTTTTTGGCGCTCTAAAAGCTCCACTTTACGCTGATAAGCAGCAAGTAAAAAATCTACATTTTTAAACATGTTACCAATTTTAACTTGTTCTTCTAAGTCGGTAGAAATATGAATTTTTTTACTTAGTAAATCTTGTTTTGTTAAACCCTTGATAGATGTTCCCTGAGCTACTAAAGATTCGTGTTTCATTAAAATATATAAGCGATATAAAAAATAATGAGGATCTCCTTTAAGATTAATTAGTGATAAAAAATCTTGACTGGTGGAAAAATCGTTATCAATTAAAGCTAATTTGCCTATTCCAACACGAGTTACAATTGCTATTGAATTTTTTGGAATCAATTTAGCCGCAGATTCTTTTAAAGCAACTTGAGTTATTTTTTTATTTGAAAATTCTTTTAATACATTATCTTTTTTTAAATCAGAACTTTGTATCCATGGAATATTTCCATTCCAATATTCAGAATTATTGGTGCTAGGAGTTCCGCCTCCTAATGTCCTATCTGTAATTTCAAAAATATTACGCTGTACCCATACAAACGTCTCTCTAAAATAAGTATGCTGTTTACTCATGGGTACAGCGTAAATAACAAAAACAACAAATTGAATCAATATTAATTAACGGTATACTAAAATTACAGGAAATGAGTAATGGGGATAATAATATGCAAATCATCAAAGTTGTAAACGACGAAAAGAAAGACAACATCTCACTATTCTTAGAGGAACCGACTTTTGTAGTCGTTGCCAATCGATCAGATTTAGCGGCTTTAGGACAATTACCACAAGCTACAATGCCTGGAATTTATGTGCTGTTGGGAGAAAGTCAGCGCTATGTGGGGCAGGCAAGCGGTTCAGTGATTAGTCGGTTGCGGCAACACGATAAAAATAAGGATTGGTGGCAAAAGGTTATTTTCTTTGGATTAACTAATGGAGGTCTAGATAAATCTAAGTTAGATTATATTGAAAAGAAAATGATTAATTCGTTTATAGATGATACCTTGTTTAAAGTTGAAAATAACACCAACGGGAATGAATCATTTATTGAGTATTTTGCAAAAATCGAAGCCGATCAAGTACAACAAAGTGCTTTACACGTCCTAAATGATGTTGCTAACGTTGATATTTTTGATGATTCAGATATTCAAGATGTATCAGCTGTTGTGGTGGTAGAGGATCGTAAATTATATCAGTTAAAATTATCAGATGGTAAAACATTTGAAGGAGACTCTGTTCGTCAATTAATTGATTTAGTTGCAAGTTATTTAGTAAACAATAAGCAATATGAAGGCTTATTGTTAGCCAATCGAGTTGTGGGGAAAGCAAGCTTTTCTAATCCTATAGGAGAGGAAGAAAATATTTCTAGCAAAGGTGCTAAATTGACTTTTGAAATTAGAACGGATGTTCATGTATATCATAATGTTAGTAAGTTAATGGCTAAGCGCATTATAGCGAAGTTGGCTAGTATAGCAAGATTAGAAGTGATATCCAATTTAGATACATTTTCTTTGAATTAAAATTAAATGATAAAAATGATTGACTTATCATAAAACATCCGGTAAATTAATACCCATAGACAACGAAGAGATGCAGTAGCATGTGAAAAATCCCCAGAGAGCTAACGTTTGGTGTGAGTTAGTGATTGGCAGCGTGTGAAAATGGTCTTGGAGTCAATTAGTTGTGGTGAGTGGCGACATTAGCGGCAACTGGGTGCGCCCATTATCGCGCGAACGTATATCCGGCGGCTGTTTTGACTAGTCCAGCTAAAAGGCGTACGTATGAGCTTGTAGCAGTGATGGTGCAAGAAAACTGGGTGGTAACACGAGTCAATTCGTCCCGGGAATCTAAGAAATTAGGTTCCCGGGTTTTATTTTGCATTTATTTTTGGAGGAGTAGGATCATGAAGAAGGCTTACATTGGTGGAATTGTTGCGGCAGTAGTTGTAGTTGGTGGTGTTATTGGGGGACATCAGATTTTGTCACATGCGTCACAGAATAATGAAGTGATTGTCGGGGTGGTGGGTGATTCATCTCGTGAATTATGGGGTGATTTAGCCAAACGAGCGGCTAAAGAAAATATTAAAATTACGGTGAAGACCTTCAATGATTATGTGAAGCCTAATCAAGCGCTGGCTGATGGGAGCTTAGATTTGAACGCTTTCCAAACGCGCGTTTTCTTTGATGATCAAAACAAGAAAACCGGAAGCAAGATGACACCAATCGGGAATACGGTGATTGTGCCAATGCGCATGTACTCATTGCAATACCACAAGATTGCTGATATTCCAGCCAACGGTACGATTGCCGTGCCAAATGATGCAACGAATGAACAACGTGCTTTGGATGTGCTCGAACAGGCGAAATTAATTACGTATAACCACAAAGTTGATAATCCAACCGCTCGGGATATTGTTAAGAACCCGAAGCATTTGAGTATTAAGGAAGTCGATTCAGCCCAAACGGTTTCAGCATTAAAGGGGGCCGATGCGGCCGTGATTAATGGGAATTTCGCCCATGATGCCAAGTTATCAAAGGATGATGTGTTGATTTCACAAGACTTAACGAAAAATATTAAGCCATACATTAACATCATTGCGGCTCAAAAGAAGGATGCTAATAAGAAAATTTACCGGCAAATTGTGAAGCTTTACCAAACCAAGGAAACAGCAAAGGATATTAGTCGCATCTTTGGTGATTCAGAAGCACCAATTTGGGATGCCAAGTAAGGTCACAAATTCTTCAAAAATTACGCATGGAAACGTCTTTAAAAATTGCTAATCTGAGAACAATAAGAGGTGCCACATAGTGGTGCCTCTTATGTTGTTTAACCAGGAAAGTTACGGGGGTTGAGTATTTTTCAGAAAGGCAGGACAAGCGATGAGCGCAATTACGGAACAACCACCCTATTTAATGCGGGATGCATTTCAAGATTTCAAAAATGAGGAATTCAAGACCGCGCAGTTATCAATCAATGGCTTACAGGATGACATGCATGATGTCAAAGCCGATATCCAAGAGTTACAACATGACATGCGCGATGTGAAAGCCGATATTCAAGTATTACAACAGGATATGCGTGAGGTAAAACAAGATATTCAGGAAATGAAATTAGACATTAGTGATTTGCGTGGTGAAATTCGGATTATTTCACATCAAGTTACCACACTAACCAAATCGTTTAATACGTATAAGTACATTTTATTAATTGCGATTGTGGTACCGGTATTTGAACGAATTATGACGCATTGTTTTTAATTTAGCTAGTGCATGTTACAATATAGATATTAATTAAATACGAAATCACTGGGGGAGCATTGATTTGCTGAGACGGTATTACCGGACCCTTTGAACCTGTTAAGTTAACACTTGCGTAGGGAAGTTTGAGTAAGACCGATAATTAGATAAGTACTTTATCATCGATCAATCCGTTTCTTTACGCGGGTTGGTCGATTTTTTATTTATCTGGAGGAATTATGACAACTTTATTAGCAAAAATCTATGAACAACATCCCTTGGTATTGAACGTTGCCAATTTGGTAACGATGCAACGCGTGGCAGATGCCATTAATGTACTTGGTGCATCCCCACTAATGACCAACGAAGCAGCTGAAGCGGCTGACTTGGTAAGCATTGCGCATGCGGTGACGTTAAACATTGGGACCGTATCAGAAAATCAATTTGATTTATTTGTTGCCGCTGGTCAAGCAGCCAATGCGCAAGGTAAGCCCGTAATTTTAGATCCCGTCGCTGTTTCAGTGCCATTCCGCGGTGATTTTGTACGCCGGCTAATGAATGAGGTGAAAATTGATTTTATTCGCGGTAACGCTGCAGAAATTGCGTGGTTCTCAGAAATGAACGTAGCCGGACAAGGAATTGATGCTTTGGATACGAATGCTAACATTGAAAGTGCTCAAGTTGCGGCCCAAAAAACTGGAGCTGTGATTGTTCAAACTGGCGTGGTAGATGTGGTAACCGATGGGGAAACGACCCACGAGATTACGTATCATTCACCGTTGTTGGCTATCAATGTTGGCGCTGGTGATATGGTGACGGGGATGTTAGGGGCATTTGCGGCTGTTGCCGAACGTCCAATTGACGCTGGGGTAGCGGTTGTGCAAACGATGGGATTAGCTGGAGAACGTGCATCAACTAAGGTGTCACAATTACCCGGAAACTTTGTGGGCGCATTAATGGACGAACTTTATCAATTAGCAACGGCGGAGGTGCGCGCATGATTGCGGTACCACAAGTTTTGACGATTGCTGGCATTGACTCAAGTGGTGGTGCCGGTGCGAATGCTGATTTGAAAACTTTTCATAACCAACATGTCTACGGCGCATCAATTATTACGGGATTAACCGCGCAAAACACATTAGGTGTGCAAGATATTTTACCAACGCCAGTTGATTTTATTCGAGCACAGTTTGCCAGTGTCTTGTCAGATTTGGATATCAAAGCGCTAAAAACGGGTGCCCTTTTTGATGCCGAACGGGTACAAGTGGTGGCTGAAGAAATTGCTAAAGCTGATGTTGCACATGTCATAGTTGATCCAGTGATGGTTGCCAAAGGTGGCGCCAAGTTATTAACGGATGAAGCGGTTGCCGCTGTTAAAACACAATTGTTACCATTAGCAACCGTGGTGACGCCTAACTTGGCCGAGGCGGCGGTGTTATTAAATCGGGAAATTACGACAACCACTGAAATGGTCCAAGCTGCCCGTGATATTCAAGCCTTAGGACCAGCCAATGTCATTGTTAAAGGAGGTCATCTAGCGGATAGTAACTCGGATGATGTTGCTGATTATGCGTTTTTTGCAGATGGTACGGGGATGTGGTTACACGCAACTCGGATTGATACAAAACGCACCCATGGTACCGGTGATACGCTGTCTGCATACATTACGGCGCATTTGGCACAAGGCGAAGCGCTACGTGATATTTTACCAGCCGCTAAACAATTTATGACGGCGGCGATTAGTCAAACCATTGCCGTGGGCCAAGGTCATGGACCATTAAATCATTGGGTGTCGTGATGAGAAAAGATTATTTAGAACGTTATTTTGTGGCTGGGTCACAAAATTTTCCTGAGTTGACTTTATCTGAATATGAAGCTCGAATGCAAGAAATCATGCAGTCTGGTATTACAGCTTATCAATTTCGTGAAAAAGGGGCAGGTTTAACGGATGGGCCAAGTCGGTTAGCGTTAGCGCAGCGCTTGCAGGCATATGCACAGGCGGCTAATGTGCCATTTTTCATTGATGACGATGTTGACTTAGCGATAGCCATAAAGGCTGATGGGATTCATGTAGGTCAAGACGATATGCCAATTACCGATGTGATTGCCCGCGTGCCGGATGAGATGGTAGTTGGGTTGTCAGTACGTAATTTACATGAAATGCAGGCAGCACAGACTGTCGCAGGGTTAGATTATTTAGGTGTCGGACCAATCTATGCGACAACCACGAAAGCTGATGCTGCTGAGCCATTGGGTCTAGCGGGGTTACAAACAGTTTTGACCGCCAATACCCAGGAACTGCCAACCGTTGGGATCGGTGGCATCACACTAGCAGAGTTACCAACTTTGCACCAAGCTGGATTAGATGGCGTGGCAGTCATTAGTTTACTTAGTGCTGCCTCAGATGTAGCTGCTGTTATTACACAAATGAAAGTACAGTGGGGATAAGTATGACACGATATTTATTAACACCAATTAAGGATGAAATGCTAACAACGATTTTAGCAACTGATTTTGTCCAAGGTATTCGGACAGGTGCCTTAAATCAAAAGAGTCGTGATTTTTATGTCGCACAAGATAGTTATTATGTTGGTGTATTTTCAGAATTACTACAACAGATGCAGACACAGTTACCAACGGATTGGCAACGCCCAATGCTAGATAGTAGTAATGAAGCCGATGCGCATTTGGGCTTAAACCCTAGTTCAGCCTATCAAGAGATTGCACCAGCGCAGCATAATGAAGATTATTTGACGCATTTGCGCGCAACTGTGGCACTTGGCAATCCGCTCGCTAGTTTATTGGCTTTGTTACCATGTACAGAATCTTATGGCCTAATTGGACAATCGCTAGTTAAGCAGGGCGTCACTGCAACTGGGTATCAAGAATGGGTTGATTACTACACGTCATCGGCTTATCAGCAAGTTGTGGAATGGAGTTGGCAAGCTGTTGATGATTTATTTATAACTGAATTGAAGGATGCTGATATTGATTATCGTGCGATTTATCAGGCTTCTTATCAACATGAACTGGACTTTTGGCAGGCTGCTTTTCTGGTGTAAAAAGAAAAACTAGCTAGTTAGTCATAGCCAAATTTATGCTTCATACGTTATGCTATACCTATTAATGATTACTTGAGGGGGTAAGCATATGACGAAGAGGAATAATATGGCGGCGATTAAGGATGGGGCTAATCGTATGGGGATGTTTGCCAAAGAAAAGACCACAAATGTTCGGTTGAATCATGCTGTAAATACAAAACTAAGTCAACCATTTAAAACTTTGAAGCAACAGCGTCAGGTTGCGATTCAACAATTAATTGCCGCGTCTAAGGATAAGACTTTAGATGCGCAAACATTTGATGTACTAGTTCATCGCTTTGAGACCCAATTGATTGCTAATGTTAATGAAGCGTTACGTAATATGGTGGTTGACTTTATGTCAGATGCATTAACGCAAAAATTAACCTTTGATTCAGATCTGATTCATGATGTACATGTGACAACGACGATTACACCAATGTTTGTAAAATTAGCACCAAATAGTACGGGAAAATCAATTAGTAATGCAACTAAGCGCGCCATATTGTTGCAGGCGGGACAAGTTGCTATTACACAAGCGGCGAAATTACGCAAAAAAGCGCCTAAAACAACAACTAATAAGTTAGGCGGTAGCTTGACTAAAGGACTGGTAATTGATGCTGCCGTGGCTGGTGTTGGCTTGGTGGCTGAAATTGTTGAACAAAACATGTTAGCACGTAAACAATTTAATCTGTCTGGATTAGATAATGTCTATCAAGATGTTGTCCAGCAAGTTGCCAAGCAAGTGACGGATTTTAAACAAAGCTTGCAACGTAATACACAGCAATTACAATTATCGTCGGTCTCAACCCTAATTAATGAAGCAAATGATGACACAAAGTAAAGCAAATGCCGGCTATCCTTTAGCCGGTATTTTTGCTGTGTCGTTGATTTAATAACAAAGAAAGCGCTTACATAAAGTGATAAATTATGTTAAAATAGGGTTTGTAAGACTAAGAAAATTAAACGGGGGAATCAAACCATGGCATTATTGGGGGCAATTGAAGCAGGAGGCACAAAGTTTGTTGTTGCGATAGCAGATGTAACGAATCCAAATAAGGTTATTGCACGTGACAGTTTTCCAACATTGGATGGTGCACAAACAATTGCAAAGGTGCAGGCTTTTTTTGATCAATATGATGATATCGCGGCAATCGGGATTGCGGCATTTGGTCCAATTGATGTGAATCCGGCATCACGTACGTATGGTTATGTGCTGGCAACACCAAAGCGGGGCTGGTCAGGCTTTAATTTCTTGGGGGAGATGAAAGCTTGGCGTGATGTGCCATACTATTGGACGACAGATGTAAATGGCGCTGGCTGGGGTGAGTATATTGCTGGTGCTGGTAAGGGGACCGAGAATCTTGTATATGTAACAGTCGGTACCGGAATTGGCACGGGAATTATTAACAATGGTCACTTACTACAAGGAATCTCACATCCTGAAGGTGGTCATATCATGATTAACAAGCATCCAATGGACACCTTTAAGGGGATTTGTCCATTCCATGGTGATCACTGTCTTGAAGGTGTTGCATCAGGACCAGCTTTGGAAGCACGTTATGGGCAATCAGCTAAGTCCTTAGATGATGATCATGAGGCCTGGCAAATTGAAGCCTTTTACTTGGCGCAAGCAGCAGTGACGTATACAACGCTTTTGCGGCCAGAGAAAATTATCTTCGGTGGTGGTGTTCCCCATCGAGATGTTTTGTTGCCGCTAATTCGACAATCATTTGCCGGACAGTTATCAGATTATGTGGCAACACCAAAATTAGATGACTATTTAGTGCATGTAGCATTGGATGATGATGCTGGCATCGTGGGTGCATTCCATCTAGCTAAGTCATTAGTAACAGCTTAATTTAATTAAAATTTTATCAGCCCTTATTATAGAAGTTATGCTATTAGGGGCTTTTTTTGTGCAAATATTGTACGATAGAAAGCAGTAGTGGTTATTAGTATGGAGAAGGGTTATATGAAACAAACAATACAGATTGAGTTTTATGGTCCGGAAATGTTAAAAGCCGCCGCCTTTGAATTGATTAATTTACAAGATGGTCGATTTGAGATTGATTATCAGCGCCAATTGCTATTTAAACCAATTGCATCAGGGGTGGTTGTCGATACAAAACCAGTAGATACCGAAGGAGAATTATTCCTTTGGCGGTTTGATGTTAATCAAGCAATTATTACGGACATCAAAGTCCTATTCCCAGAATACGATGTCATAAATCAAAAGGGTATTTATCATTTAAGTGGACGTGGGCAGTGGCCTTATCGTGATTTACGGCAAAGTTATATTGCGGATTTTAAGGATGCATTTGAGCATAAAGTTGGTCACAGTGTATTTAGCCGCTATCTACGTCATGCAACTAGTCAATATCTAGATAAGAAGGAGGAATAGTCGATGTATTTTAACTTTACAACTGTTGATGTGACCCCTGACGTAGCTGAGTTACGGATTTTGGAGCATGCTGAGGAGGCCCCAGAACAACACGTGAGAATTGGTATTTCACAAAAATTAGCGAAGCAATTAGGCTTCAATTATCGTGACTTACCTATAATAGAAGAAACGACAACTGATATGCGAACCTATTATGCTGTTACTACGACAGAAAACGATGATAAGACGGCAGTGTTGATTCGTCATGCACGAGATAATGATCCAGAAGCTGTTATCGTGGCTGGTTGGGAAGATTATTTAACAAATGGTCGTGGTGAATTTGGACCATTTGTTTTTGCAATGTTTGACGAATGGATGGCACAAGATCAGGGGAATCAACGTTATCAATTATCAATTGCTGAATTTACTGAGCAATCGGATTGGCCGTGGATGTTTTATCAAGCACCGCGCACAATTACCAAGCAAATGGTCTTAGATCACCGAGATTTTAAAAGTTCGGTTGTTGATGATGTTCGTAAAACGGTCCAACGTGACTTACGGCTATAATTAAGAATGAGGAAAAACGTTGATATATCAACGTTTTTTAACTTGCAAGACTTTTTGTTTGAAAAAAATCATAGAAAGTGTTGACGATGAGTAGATATGTGTGTAATATATATCAAGTCGTCAAGGGAGATATGTTAAATATCTGCTTTGTCGATGAGAAGAGATTGAAATTGGTTGTTGACAATTGATATCAAGTTCTGTAATATAGATTAAGTTGTCACGGCAACATTTGATATTTAATTAGTCATGCGGATGTAGTACAATGGCTAGTGCTCCAGCCTTCCAAGCTGGGAATGCGGGTTCGATTCCCGTCATCCGCTTTGTAGGTCATTGAAAACTGAATATCGTTTCGATGAAACAAATGTGTAGGGTCATCAAGTTTAGTACTTGATGCAAAAACATTTGCGAAGTCAATTCGCTAGTAAATTCGTTTAACTTCTGTTAA
>Ga0157368_1000983_pt1 | contig 12609 bp, 10 predicted proteins | sample AttbisABBM3_FD_113146 | JGI IMG/M metagenome (GOLD analysis project Ga0157368, IMG submission 113146) | Fungus gardens microbial communities from leaf cutter ant in Botucatu, State of São Paulo, Brazil - Atta bisphaerica ABBM3 | ecosystem: Host-associated > Fungi > Mycelium > Unclassified ...
ATAGGTATATAAGGTAGACTACTTTATAAAGAGCTCTCTATTGAGTTCTCTTGTGTTTACTCTAATACAAGAGTTTGTTCTTTTACCTAACTCTAAAGATTTAAGTTTATAACATGTACTATGTGACAGACTATCTTCTATAGTATATATAGAAGCTTGTATGAATAGATCTACTCTTACTTGAATATCAACCTAGCTTTCAGAACACTTATCTAGCTTAATAAGTAGGATTCTCTTATATTATATGTTATTAATATATAATATCACATTATTGTTCTGAAATCTTCTATATTCTTCTATATGACATATGATTGTATGACTTATGACTATGACCAAACTTGTAACAATTATGATAGTCATATGTAATGTCACATTATAATCTCTAACCCTAAGTCTAGAATAAGAAAATAAAAGAAAAAGAAAAAGAAAAGGAAAATAAAATAAACCAAGTCCATTATCTTGAACTCTGACAGTTGTATTGTTCTCCTAAACACTTTGGAAAAACTTATTGAAAAAGTCATTGGTAAACATCTTCAATTCCATGTAATTTCCAACAACTTTATCTATCCCAATCAACTGGGGAATCTTGAACAATACTCTACCACAAATGTAGGCAATTTTCTTACCCATCTTATTCATTCAGGATAGATTAAATATCTCTAAATAAGCATGTTAGCATTTGACATAGCTTAGTTTTCTCCTTCTCTCAATTACTAACTTTTACCAAAAATTTTGGAAAAAGCAGGGTTCAATTCAAAGATTCCTTGTTTCTTTTCTAATTATTTAATTGATAGAAAAACACAATATTGGTGAAACAATCTTACTTCTCCTTATTTCAGTGTAGATGTAGGCATTGGTCAAGGCTCTGTGCTTTTTCCAATTGTCTTTACACTCTATCATTTACCTATTTTTCATATTTTTGAAAAAAAAGCAAAAAACCTGAAAATTCCAGTTTCATTTGTAGACAATGGCTTCTTTATTTCTCAAGAAAAATCTTTTGAGAAAATAAATGCAAATATCTTTTGTAGTTACAATTATCTCTTTTTTACTCAAACAATTTAGGCTTGTTATTGAACATGGAAAATCTGAAGTTTTTTTCATTTTTCCAGATTATATGGTCTCTTCAATCTGCTCCTATTAGACCTCAGCTGCTTTGGAGATCCCATCCTCAAACCTAAGGATATCTGGTATTACCTCAGGTTTATATTTGACAAAAAGCTGTTTTTTCTATAACATATCAAGTTCTACTTTAATAAAGCATTGTCAACTGTTAAGTGCATGAAAATGCTTGGAAAGTCTATGCAAGGTCTTCTCCCTCACCAAAAACATCTCTACAAAACATATATACTTTCTATCACACTCTATAGTTTTTCTTTATAGTATTACAATAAGGCACTACTCTTATATCTGCTTAAAGAGCTCAGGAAAATGCAACACTGAGCTGCCTTGTGGATACTAGGTGCTTTCTGTACCTCCCCTTCTCTAGGAATAGAAGCCATTATAGGCTTAATTCCAATCCATCTACATCTCTAAAAACTTAGGAAAGGACAACAACTCAGAATGGCTACTCTTCTGTCTAATCATGCTATTAGATTTCTTCTCAAAAACAGACATGCTAATGAAGTATGTTATCATTGCCTTTTTTGGAAAATATGACTTCCAAACAATACCTCAAAATCAAGAGTTCTATTATAAATGCAAACAATTGTTTCAATGGAACTTTTTTATTATTCAATATTCTAAACAGCAAATTTTCTTCTGGAACTAGACTAATTGATTCCTTCCCTAGTCACTTTTCATTCCATAGAGCAAACCACAAAGACAAGAAAAGCAAAAATACTCATCTTATAAACTTAATAAAAATTTTTACAAAGCCTCATCAAAAGCTAACTCAGTTATCATTATCTCAGATGCCAGTATCAAAAATAATGTCACCACTTCCATTGTCCATGTTCACTCTTACTCTAATCCTATCAAGAAGACACTTCATCACACTATTAACATTACCACAACTAAAGCAGAATTATTCACAATCAGATGTAGGATTAGTCAAGCTATCTAATTCCCTAACATTTCCTATATCATTATCATCACCAACTCTATCTATGCAGCTCAAAGAATCTTTGATTCTACCATTTATCCTGATCAATTATAATTGGTTGCTATTTCTAAAAACCTCAGATTGTATTTCAATAGACATCCTGACAATTCCATTGAATTCTGGGATTGCCCTAGCAACAATAAGTGGCCACTCTATATATTAGTTGACTGCAACACAAAAAATTCAACCTCAATCCTCTCCATCCCTCCAAGATGTCATAGGACTTCAGTAAGAAGGAAGAATGCAATAATTACATCAAAAACTGGCAAATGTCTTTTCAGATGTCCAATTTTAAAGGAAAATACTTCTTCAATCTACTAGACAATGAACTCAATACTATTGAACCCTTGTATATCAAAGAGAGTCTATAGATCAAGCATTTCAGACATTCAAATTTGTTATGTGCAAGAGCAATTACCAATCATGCTCTGATTGGTGAATATCATCTGAGATTCTTCCCTAAAGAAGATTTCAGATACAGTTCGTACCCAATAGAAACAAGACATTACATCCTACATGATTGTAGGAGGTTTAATAACTATATTACATAGCAAAGTGATCTCGCTATAGTTAGTTCAGTTTATTTATCTCCCTTTTTCTTTTCATTTCCTTTTCTTTTTCTTTTCTATGTTGTCTCCTTCTTATGTAATGTAGTTACATTGTAGCTACCATGGTCTGCCTTCGTGCCTCATGTAACAAATTGTTGAATCAAAAAAAAACCCCTGACAGCTGCTACAATATAAAGTCATTGACAAATTTATTAGTATGTAACTATGATCTCAACAGATAAATAAGTGTAAGTACTTACTTTCTGTCACTTCTAAACTCCTTCTCTTATTTCTCTGGGAGCTCTCTTGATCTTTCCTAAGGTAAGCTCAATTTTCCCTTTGGTAGGATTTCCTTCTCAATCATTTCAGGATTCTGATCTTAATCTTTAGCTTCAGCTTCTTTTTTCATAACTTGAAAATTCTTTGGGTGCTTTCTGTGGTTGAATCCTTCTGTTCCTCATTCAATGCTTTCCAGCATGCCTTGATAGTCTGCCCACATAAGAGCATGAGAATAGTCAAGAGATAGTTAATGATGGTTTGAATTGGGATCATAGTTAGAGGTTGGGGTTGTTCTCCTTGAGAGGAATATTGACACATGTTGTGTCGTGAAGAGTTGTCAAGTCTCAGTCTTATGTTACGAAACCTCAAAGTCCAGTGTTTGGAGAAAATGAGATTTAGAAGAGCCTTAGTACTAAGGAGCACGGCATTATTGTTACCTTGGGTCTTGTGAGCCGTATCACATGGTCCAGCCCACGCAGAACCAATCATTGATACTCTCACATTTGTTAAGTCTCAAACATCCTGTCTCGCTCCCGCAGTCATGGACTGGATATCAACATTAGGAAGGCTGTAGCATTCGAACGTACAGCGGAGGTTATCTCCTCTTTTCCGTTCGATTCCTTGGAACGCTATTGATTCGGAATGTATACGATTGTCCGGCGCAGCACTGGTCATCCTAATTACACTGGCAAAAGGTCTAGGTACAGATTTTGACCCGTTGCTGTCTTTTTTCTTCCCAGGCCCTTGCTGCTTTGTGGATGAACTGACAAGGTTACAACTGACAAGGTTACTATTTCGAGAGCAAAAGGCTATTTTTCCGCAAAAGTCGAGGCCACACAGCTCCCTGGTACAATCAATTCTCCAAAGACAAGTCGCCGACAATTTGACTTGTGGTAGCAGAAGGGCATTGTACTGTCTCAAATGCTTTCAATCCGCCTGAACTAGAGCAGGATCACTTTGCACTGAAATTTTTATTTGTTATGTCGAGATGCGAAGTATGCAGAGGTCGGGAAGGAGTTTTTTTGGAATTATGAAGTGTTGCTTTCGGATCGAGGTACGTCTCTCCACCTTGTCCTCATTAAATTACTCACAGTTATCCAGCTTTGCTGCACCTCTCACTCCAATGGCCCATAAACGCCTGTTGGGAGCGATACCTCACCCGGTGGCAGGCTAGCATCTGTCGTCGTTCAATCTAGACTAGTTTCCAGAACTATGACTCAAAGCTCCAACGCACAGCTGATTCGAAATCGAAGTCTGTCCCGACCCTACAAGAATGCTTCCCCAATAATTTGTTGCTTGCACACGACCAGACCACTTGAATTATCGAGGGCCACTCGGTTTTGGCGAAACGCACAGCAAGCGCTCAATCCACCAGTCTCCTTCAATAGGAAGCCTACATAATAGCCTCTTGTTCTTATGCAATTCATCAGACCCCCAGAAAGTGATCAAGCTCGATGAAAACTGCGGCAGTCAGATCTGTTCTCTTAATTCTTCAAATACTCCACCTCAAACTTTCCATCATCCCATATCAAGACTTCTACAACAAGACCGGCTAGTTCCTCCTGCTCGTCAAATTTGCTGATACACTGGCTCTTGGCCAGCAGCTCCTTCGAATAAATAATCAGCAGCCAATAGTCCCTGCATCTATACCCCTTCCTCCATCGCCTGATTCTTCCACATTGACTCAGATTCCGGTGATGAGAGATAGTATAACACTGGGAGGATTTGAAACAGAGTCACAATCTGAATCAACAATATTCGTGACTCATCATCGCAAACGGAGCTTGGAGCAGAAAGTTCTGGTAAGTCTTTTTGTGCCCTGACTTCGCTTCAACTCCTAAAGCTGATAACTACACAATAGACTCCAACTCGGCCTTCAAAACCACTAATCTCGGTCTTGCTATTTTTTATACAATTCAATTTGATTTCACACCTTTCTTGCTGTTAGTTGTTCTTAAAAATTAAGAAATTTATCTAAGAACTGGGCACTTGTGGAAACGATCTGCTGCTAGAGATCCGGATTGTTTTCTACAGACACCCAGTTGAAATTGCTTTTCGTACACTGTTGTCCCATGTTGTCTTATAACACGTCTTTCCATCCCCTCTGAGAATAGTGCACGTCAAAGATAAACCACTCTACAGAGGATGAGTGGAGGGTGATGCTGGGATGTAAATTACTCACTAATGTGACAAATATTTGCGACCCTTGGCGAGACGACGCTCAAGTATTTTGCGACCATTCAAACTTCGCTTGCGGGACAGGAAGCCGTGTTTTCTTTTGCGTTTGCGTTGGGAAGGCTGATACTCCGTACCACGCTGTACAAACCGCATTTGGAGAAGGGAGCCGAGAATGGGAGAGTTGCTCGCTGAAGACAGAGTTAGAGGGGTGTGGGAGAGGAGCGGGCGAAAGGAAAAAGAGGGAATAATGGGCCTCGGAAGTGTGCATGACAGCAGAGAGCCAACATTCAGTCGAGGCGGGCTTGAGAGGAGACGGAGGAAAGACTGTGCAATCCGAGGCATGTTTTCGTTGCAAAAAAAAACAAACTCCCAGTCACACGCTAGGACCATTTGTTAAAACAACCTCACAAAAAAACTAAGACACAGACATACTTATGCAGATTCCAACAGTAAGAGTTATTTAAATTTTGTAGTAGTATTTAAATTTTTCTCACAATAGATTTTAAATGAATATTAACCTTGTTACTTGTGACACGGAATGGCATTTAGGAGCTGATGGTACACGACAGAACTTCCTGGATGGCACCGCTAACCATCTTGATAGTACACTGTCACCTTCCCAATATTTTCAAAACTAATCATATGACCGCACTGTCAGTCGTGTAGAATCATCAAGCTGCTGAAAACAGTATAAGAGTGCACACGATCCTTTGAGTGTTGGACATGTTTCGGCCCCTATTTCTCCAATTATGTCCCCTTTTTGTGTTTCCGGCAGCCCTCAGCAAGGTCTTTTCTGATACTGCAGATCTCCTGTCACCATTCAATTATGATTTTATAATCATAGGCGGTAAGTTTCCTTTTCTCAGTTTTCGTTTCTTAGCCTAATCCATCGCTTACAGGTGGGACCGCTGGTCCTGTAGTAGCAAATCGACTGTCTGAAATACCTCAATTCAAGGTGCTACTCATAGAGGCGGGCCCAACGTAAGTTAAAAAAAAGAAAAAAGGATGGACAATGTGCCAAGTTCTTACTCTGTTCCAGTCATGAAGGTGTTGAAGTGTCTGAAGCACCTGGACTCATGCTTGAAATGTTGTCGGGCATGTATGATTGGAATTATACGACAATTCCCCAGAAGACGATGTCTCAGCGGACATTACAGTACCCAAGAGGTTATATTCTCGGTGGATGCAGTGCACACAGTAAGAGTCCCGTTCCTTTTTGTCATCGTTATCTCACGCTCTGACAGATTCTATGTTCTGGTCTCGTGGATCCTCCGAAGACTGGGACCGCTGGGCCCACGTGTCCAATGACCAAAGCTGGTCTTGGAATAATGTTTTACCTCTGATGTTCAAGGTATTTTGTTGCACATGTCAAGTTTTCGATTCTTAACTGTCGGGAAAGAATGAACGTTGGACAGGACCTGCCGACCAGCACAATCAAACCGGAGAGTTCGACACTACCATCCACGGTTTTCATGGGATGGTCAGCGCATCAACTCCTGGGTTTCCAACTGAGATTGACTCTCGTGTCCTTCAAACCAGCGAGGAACTTATTGAATTTCCCTTCATCGAAGACTACAACTCCGGTCGTCCCATTGGTCTAGGTTAGTTCATTGAACTTCTTCAGGGCTACGCTCTCAAATTGCCAGGAATTCAGCTTGGTCTCAGGGGAGTATAGACCATGGCGTCAGGAGCAGTGCTGCAACTGCATACCTGGCTCCTCGGTATCTCAATCGGGGGAATCTTGATGTTCTCATTAATACCAAGGTGGCCCGGATCCTCCAGACCTCCGACAGTTCCAAGGACTTCAGGACCGTGGAACTAGGCAAAAATGCTGGTAAGAATTTCCTGGTTTTACTCTCTCATTCATGTGTTCAGAGTCTCTTCAGCTAAGTCTCTTCAGCATCTGACAGCTAGCAAAGAAGTCATTCTCTCTGCGGGGGCTCTCAATACTCCACAGATTCTCCTACACTCAGGAATTGGTGACGAAACCGAGTTACAGAGTGTCGGAATAGTACCCTTACACTCTTTACCAAGTGTTGGTAAAAATTTGACGGATCACCCCTACGTATCTGTGGTGTGGACGGTCAACTCTACTGCTCCTCCGTGCGTGATCTGCTTGCTTTGATAGGGAAATTTCCCTGATGGTTTTGTCGCAGCATGAACGCGACTGCTGCTTTGGAAGAATGGAGACAGAATCACACCGGTCCGTACTCAATGAGTCCTACTGCTTCCAATCACATTGCTTTCCTTCGGCTACCTGATGACTCCCCCATCTTCGAAACTACCACGGATCCTGCCGCTGGCCCAAATACTCCTCATATGGAGCTGACACCTCTTGTGAGAGACTTTATATAGAGAAAAAGCAGGCTCTGATTGTCCTATAGCATGGTGGAGGAATCGAACAGACCGTAGATGGGACATTTGTCAGCATAGGGATTACTTTCCTCACTCCAACTTCACGTAAGTTTGATTTCACATGTAGGAATCCAACATCAATTACGATCCTTCTTAGGTGGATCCCTTACTGTATCTAGCACGAATCCCTTCGATATCCCGCAAATCGACCTAAACCTTCTTGCCTCTGAATTTGACATTTTCACCTACCGTGAAAGCGTGAAGGCATCCCAACGATTCTTTTCAGCGCCCGCTTGGAAAGATTATGTCGTCGCCCTTCACCAGCCTCCAGCGAACGCAACTTCCGACGAGGAGTTGGATACATACCTTCGCCAAAACACAATTCCCGCGTCGCATGCGTCCGGGACATGTGTAATGTCTGCGAGTGATGCGCAGTATGGTGTTGTTAATCCTGATCTTCGTGTCAAAGGAATCCAAGGTCTGAGGATTGCTGATGCATCAGTCATGGTACGTTTCCCTTTCCTTGTCTGTGCTGAGGTTACTGATTTGGTCTGATTCGATATTTGTAGCCATTCATCACAGCCGGTCATCTGCAAGTTCCTGTATACGTGATTGCGGAAAAGGCTGCCAACATGATCAAGTCTGATTGGGTTCATGATTTATGATGCATATCAAGCCAAGTGATGCGCCGCCAAGTCTTGTTTCGTTTCCTCTCTCGGAGCATTTGTCTTCCTGGTCACTCATTGAATTAGAATTACATCGAGTTCGGTCTGTTATCTTATCTCATTTTCTCGAACAATAACCCCGATGCTTGATTCAAATTGCTGTAAAAAAACAACCAAGTCACCAGTATCAAGAGCTTCTACCTCGAAGAGCCCAACCCCTGTCAAGGTGCAACATGCTGACCCCTAGGTCAAAATTTAAGTCAAAATTTAAGTAGTATTTTTTGACAATGTATGCTATCAAGCTGATGCAAGATACAATCTTGCTGAGCGAAAACACTCACGAGTGAGTTTCTGTCAGGGGCCTCAGACTCGCATGAGGAAATGCTGAGTAATAAGATGGATCATGTCGGGACGTGCTCAATTTGCTAGTTGGCCTTTCTAAAAGAGCTTAGTCAAGACACCGTCAGCTGGAGATCACCCCTATCTGTAAAAGTAGTCTGGCTCTATCCCAATGCTTTTGTTGCTCCATGATTATCGACGGTCTTGCACCCTCTGTCGGCTGAAATGATGTTTCTCTACCTGCAATTCTCCGACTTCAAAAAGAGGCGGTGCGTTATTAACGCGTTATTAACACGGCGGACATTTTCTAAATCTAGTGTCATTTAACTGCCGTGATGAGATGCCGTGATGAGATGTCACTCACAATTTTTCCTCGAATTGAAAAAAAAAATTCTTGGGGTGTTTCAGGCATGACAAATAGTCTGTGTCTGTACACGTAGTCGTCTGCTAGGGACAAGCGGGCAAAAATCGGGATCTACCGTGTCACGTATGTCACCCTGTCAAGTATCCCGATCTTAATGGGGAAGGCGATTGACAGCTGCATGTAACGCTTGCCGTAAAAGCGTAATTTTAGAACATAATTTCGTTATAGACTGTTCAGGTGGTCGAGGTAACTCTCAGCTTCACCCTCTATTCTCGATATCATTCACTCCCAGACTTAGATTTCTCGTGTCGCGACTCAGCAATACTCTCACCATGCCGTTCTCCGAGGAAACACCATTGCTCCATGATAATGGTACTCATGAATACGGAGGAATAAAAAACCATGATCTCATATATGAACGATTCAGTCCTCGTCAAAAGAGGGCACTAGTAGCGATTGTATCCTGGTGCGGGTTGATGCCATGTATGTGTTTCCATGTCCATAATCCTCCTCTTAATAATCGATCTCTCCCAGTGTTCGTGTCTGCGACGATATATCCTTCGATTCCTCAAATGGTCAGCGACTTCAACTCTACCCCACAAATAATAGGGTCAGAGATCTCCTCGATCTGTGTCGAATATGATTTTGATTGTCACTATAGATTGACTGTTAGCATTTCAATCCTCGCTATGTCCATCGGTGCGCTGATCGCCGCATCTTATTCTACATTTTGTAAGTGAATTCACTACCTCAATACCTATTTTTTATTTCTGCCCTTTGGAGATGGACGTCGTCCCATATACCTATGTGCTCTCCCTCTCCTTATTATAGGATCAATTGGTGTTAGCGTATCCCGTTCAGTTTGGGAGCTCTTCTTTTATCGCGTATTTCAAGCCGCTGGTGCATCTCCTGGATTTTCAATAGGCGCGGGAGTCATTGGAGACATATACAAACTAGAGGAGAGAGGAACGGCGATCGGTATCTTCCTTGCTGTAAGTTACTTACTTGTCTACCTGATTTTGTTTCGTTAATTTCTCGTTTTGATGACTAGGCCATCCTAGTGGGTCCTTCTTTGGCACCAGTAGCCGGTGGTAAATATAAACTGTCCCCTTTCTAAAATTATTCAGCATGTAACAATTAATCTGATCCTAGGTCTAGCTGCACAGTACGCATCATGGAGAGTCATGCAGTTTGTTGTAGGCATTTTTGGTCTCACTGCGTTGGGAATCATTTGGACCTTTCTCCCTGAAACAACCCACCCTGGTGCTCGAGGGGTTGACAAACTACATCAAAAGGCAGAGCCAGGAAAAGTCAGGTGGACCCAATATATTGTCAATCCATTGTCTCCACTATGGTTGCTTAGGGCACCAAATATCGTAGCTGTGGTTAGTGAACAATGAAGGGATTGTATGAATGCTTTCTTCTGATCCCATACGTATCTGCAGATGCTTTCAGGCTTCGCAATTATGATGTCGGTATTTGGTGAGCATTTCATGAAGTGATTGCCACATAGTGTTTATTGTGAACTAGTTATATTGGTCCCGATCGCCTATACAGTTGTAAGTCTCGCTATTTTCCAAGATGCCACACATCATAACATACTAGAATAGGGTACTAGGTATAACATAAAGAACGATGCAATTCTTGGAGCTTGTGCGATTCCTGGAGGAATAGGGGAAATGAGTAAGCAATTGACCTTATTCACCTGTAGTTTTTTCCTTTCTCATGCTAGTCATCCAGTCGGCGCACCTATCTCAGGGTGGATTTCAGACAACATTGTAATTAGTCGCAGAAAAGCTAGAGGTGAAGTTTGGTACCCAGAGGATCGACTCCGGGGTACACTTGTCGGTGCCCTTTTCTTAGTTCCACTCTCCATGGTATTTTCTGGTCTTCTAATCGAGTACATCGAAGGATCTGTAAGCCTGGTTCTTGTCTTCGTTTGTTTCTTTGTGAATGGGCTAGGTGTATGGGATCAGTTTCATGGCTCTTCGTTTCGCTGATTTTACTACAACATCAGCTGGAGCTCGTTCTCGGTCCTTCAGCTGCATACATTGTCGATGTATTACATTCCCGCAGTGCCGAGGCTATAGCAGCCAACAAGTGAGTTCTGCTGTCCGAGAACACTTGGGACCTTATTGAATATTCACACTATTCAACCAATTCAACAGTGGGACACGGTCGGTGATACTGTCCTTTGCTGTTGCAGGCATCATGCCAACGATCGATGTCTATGGCGTTTTCATGACCAGCATATTCTCGGCATTATTGGCTTGGATAGGTTTTGGGTGGGTTTCATCATCATGAGCTCTAGACTCGCTCAGGCACTGATAGACAAAATCAGATTGTTATGGCTGACCATTCGGTATGGTGAAACTATGAGAAATTGGTGTGATGTTGGATTTTCTACTGCCGAGACTACATGAAGATAGCATCATTCCGTTGGTATTGTCGGTACAATGTTGTGTTTTTGACTGCTGAGACTCATAGAAACAATATCACATTCAGTGTTTTCACATGTGCTTCCAAGTTAGGAATAGTTAAAATTGAAATGATACACCAAAATTGAGGTTTAGAGTTGTGCCACAGCTATGAATTGCAATTTCTTTTATTTGGACCCTTATGATATAGTCAAACATGATCATGATTTGGACTGCATGAGCTTTTGTAAGACACAGTTCACACCTTAGCAACCAGGATCCATAGAGGACTCTTGGAAGGTGGATAAGCACTGTACTTATCTGTGATATGTGGAACATGAATGAAAAATGACCTTCAGCTTCAGCTTATGTTGCACCTCTATTCATTGCACTGGTTATATATTTCAGAATGTATACTTAGAGATATTCAGGAGAGATATTCAAGAGTTATTCCACCTAAAAGGTGGAGAGGTGCATTGCTGCCAACACTAGAAGAGTGTGCTGGTTTTAGTCTATTTTCAGGATAAGGATGTACAGTGTAACTATCTGACTTATATTATCAGACTTCAAGAAGGTGGACTTTGTTCCTTTTCATTTTCTTCACTTTTATTGTATTTATTTTCAGGCTATTAGAGCAACTGAACAAAGTATACAGGGTATGCAGAGTTTACAATCTTCAGGAGAAACCTAAGGTCATGTTATCTACTCAAAAACAGAGTAGGGCATACCTTCAGGAGAAACATAAGAGGACAGAATAAGGTTTCTTGAAGACAGCAGCTATTATAAGTACTCTACAGCCCATTCTAATCTAGTGGAACAGTACTGAGGTAATTAGAGAATGATAGTGACCAGATGGCTAGAAACTCAGATAGAAACATTTGGAAGATTATCTAGAAGGGTAAATGTTATGATCTTAAATCCTTAGAGTGAGATAAAAGAACAAACTCTTGTATTAGAATAAACACAAGAGAACTCGATAGAGAGCTCTTTACAAAATAGTCTACTTTATATACTCCTATAGATGGTCTGTGCTAGGTACTGTGCATCCTACCCTAAATGACCATGTGTCAAGCATGAGGCCAACATGTAGTATCCATATTGTACAATGTCATTTTGTTCCAGAACCTTCTACTCTCTTCTCTCAAGTCCCATGATTAATGTTGTGACCACACCATCAGATGTGACAGATGTGACAGTGTGACCAATCACTTCTAACCCTAACCCCAGAGTTCTAAAAATGGAAAAATGTAAAATAAAATGAAAATGAGCAAAGAAAATAAAATAAAATAAAGTCCATTATTTCATATTTCTTACAGTAAAAAGTATGAAATAATGATTACAGAAGTAATAGTAGTAGATGGGG
>Ga0157368_1000984_pt1 | contig 12607 bp, 10 predicted proteins | sample AttbisABBM3_FD_113146 | JGI IMG/M metagenome (GOLD analysis project Ga0157368, IMG submission 113146) | Fungus gardens microbial communities from leaf cutter ant in Botucatu, State of São Paulo, Brazil - Atta bisphaerica ABBM3 | ecosystem: Host-associated > Fungi > Mycelium > Unclassified ...
ATAGAGAGTTCTTTACAAAATAGTCTACCTTATATACTTGTATATGGTCTATGCTAGCTACTGTGCATTCTACTCTAAATGACCATGTGTAAAGTATAAGATCAACATGTAGTGACCATGTTGTATAATATCACTTTGTTCTAGAACCTTCTACTCCTTTCTCTCAAGTCCCATGATCAATGTTATGACCACACCATCAGATGTGACTGGTGTGACAGTGTGACCAATCACTTCTAACCTCAGAGTCCTAAAAATAGAAAAAATGAAAAATAAATTAAAAGGAAAATAAGATAAGAAAGAAAATGAAGAAAAACTAAGTTCACATTCTTTGATCTTGACATATATAGTGTAGATACTATCATGTATCCTTACACTTTACCAATTATAACAATCCCTTCTTTTATCTCAAGTCTTTGCCTAAGTGCAATCTGAGCTCTGAGCTAAGGTCATAACATTAAGTCCCAGACTATACTGTTCCAGAAATAATGCCATCTTTCAGCTTTACAAGATATGTGTTACTATTGTCACATACTGCAGAAACAATAAGTCTTTCTGGACTTTGGAAGATGTTTTAGTGAAAAGTTACTATCTTGTTTAATGAAATTTTATAGAATAAGACAGTGAACTGAAGGAGTTTAGTTATAATAATTCTACTTGTAGGCAAGTTGACTAGAAGTAAGATAGTTGTCCAGCTTTCTGAGCCAGAATCTAACATAGAATCTAAGATTAAAGAAGCCACACTAGAGAAGATAGTATTTTCATTCAAAGAAGTTACCATAAACAAATATATTGGAAGTAAGGGTATTCACAAAAGCTAAATTAGTATTGGTGGAGATGAACATAAGCATAGCCTCTGGACTAAATTGAAAGTTCAGACATAGCAAGACATAGCAATAAGAGAATTCAAAAGATACTTTTTATCTTTTGAAATCAGAATTTGGGTTTGCTACTTGAAACTTCCTCTCATCTATCTATGAATCAGAATGGGATAAATTGAGGACTAATAGAAATAATAGATCATTTAGATAATATATTCCTTCCCAGTTCAATGAAAAAGTTCTAAAGAACCAGTCAAATGGAAAACAATCTACTATAGATAATGGTAAATAGACTAATGTCTTAAGAGTTTCTTCTCCAATTCTACCTAGGCTAAGTAAAAGTATATTAGCAAAATCCAAATACTACAAGGCTAACTCATTGAATAACTTAAATTCTAACCCTGATACAGAATCTTATGCTCAGGCATCAAGGGAAAATATCAAGGATATCATCAAGATCAAGGAAAATTTTCCTAATCTGTCAGCTCAAAAGTGGAAGAAATTCACAAGGCTCTGAACAATTCAAAGAAGAAAAAACCAAGACTTAATATGATGACTAAGAAACCTTCTAGAAAACAGGTTATCATACCAATAAGCTCACACAATGCTAACAGTATCATGTCTAAGTCAAATACATACATTGTTAACATCAACAGACTATTAAAAGATGTTAAATCTGATGTTCTAGCCAATTTTATACATGTGGATGATAAAGGAATGGTAATTACAACTAACAAAGTAGTAGTCACATTAGATCTCAATATCATTGAGAAATATATCAAGAATGTGGATGATATTGACATAAACAAAGTTATAAGTCCTAGACTTCTGTATTCTAAAATATATCTCAAGATTTTGGATATTTCTTATCATATCAAAGATACTAACCTTTCTATTATACCAAATATCATTGAGAGGATCATTTAGACTACTCACATTTTCAATGACACTATTTTGGTATCTCATCCTAAGATTATCAAAGCTTCTTCCAAGTTAGACATGGTGGTAATATGGGTTGACATTTGGGATTCTTAAAATAGTTTAAAAGCTAAAATTCTAATTAATAGATCTTTCAATATAGGTTAAAGTATAGCTACTATTTAAGGAACAGGCATGAATTCCAAAGTTTTACAGTGCAAGAACTATTGGAAGTAGAGATACATGACATTCATATATCTTGTTCATAGAGTAAAGTGTCAGAAGTGTAATATTACAGAGATATGATGTGGTGCTGTAAGGCTAATTTCGAAATGAACCCTCTTAGGTTAGAAATGAAGAAAGATAAACTATGTACTCACTCTTTCAAGTACATCAACTGCAAGGGAGAACACTAGGTAAACAGCAACTTATGTCTATTCTGAAAGCATAGGTTTAATAGGAAATAGCATAGTAAGAAATTACAAGAGCTCTGAGAAATCAGAGCCAATTCAATTTGCTCAGCTATGGGCAGAAGTAAACAATGATTTTAAAATCTCTCAACTGTTTTTCACAGAATGTTTGTAAGAACAGACTACTGACTGAAACTATTCTAGAAAATAACAAAAAATTCAATATCTTATTTATTTAAAAACTACCTTGGTCTATTATTCAACAAATTTTAAGTTTCTCAACTGAAGAAAGAGAAGATTTTATTGGTGCTCCTTACCACCTATCCTAGATCATGTTTGCAAGATCTTCTATTAATAGCAATAATCATCTAAGAGTCATTACATATATCAATGCCAAATTGATAGGCCTATATTTTCAATCATTGAGACATCAATCTAATCTCATTTCTTAACCATAGTATTATATGTTTTATTATCAATGTCTATTTAGATGAGCAATAGAACATCTTAAAGTATCTAAAGAATACTAAGGTAAATCTTAACAATATTCTAGTTATGACAGGAGACTTTGATACTAGGGACAATAATTGGGATCCATTATATCCCTATCATTCAGTACATACTAACACAGTTCACAAAGTAGCTGATAACTTTGGTCTTAAGATGTTAACTCTAATTAATCTAGTTCTTATATAATATATGGATAATGTTTAAGACTTGAATTTAATACTGGATTTAATATTTCTCCATGCAGAATAAGAGAAACTCAACAAGCATGAAATTTTACTAGATCTTCAAAGTCCATTGGATTATGCCCTATTATGGGTTTTTATAATCATAAAGAAAGAGTTTATTCAAAAAAAGAGACAATTCATCATCAAGAACAGTAATGAAGAGAAATAATTTGTTAATGAGCTTAGAAACAGGTTAGGAGCTATGGAGATAACTAATATTACTAGCTGTGAAATGCTGGAAAGTATAACTCAAGAATTTGCTACTATTGTTGAAAATTTTTGAAACAAGTTTTCAAAAATAGTCAACATTACTAAACAGTCTCAAGCATGGTGGAACAAGGAATGCAACAGAGATTTAGCTGTATATCAAATGTCCAAGCAAAGAAGTGACTGAATCAAGTATAGGAAAATGGTAAAATTGACTAAAAGAAATTTTTTTGACAGCAAAATTCAAGAAATTGTGTCATTTAACAAAAGACTGTGGGACCTCATAAATTAGGTCAGAAAGTGCAAACTACTAGCTACAGAAGCCATCAAGTTCAATGGTAGACTGTACAATAAATTAGATGACCTGTGAAATATACTATATCAGTTATACAATTCAGCTCAAAATTGTTCTATTGAATTGTGAATTCTCAAGGAAATATCTTTATGTTAACATATTGAATAGCTTCCATTCTCTAGTGCAGAATTCACAGATGCCATCAATATGTGTAAATATTGTTCTAATATTATTAACATAGCAAATACTTGTATTCATCTCAGTTATTGGCTGACTCATTTTAAGAAATCATTCTTTATCATCATTTCAAAACCAAACAAACTGTCATTTCAAAACCAAATTCTCAACATGCTTGGCAAACTAATTAAAAAAGTGATAAGCAAAAGATTACAAGTTTATACTATTGTATCAAATTTTATATGAACAGGATGGATAAATGGACTTTATATAAGTATTCTTGTATTTAATGTCATGCAATTTTTCCTTATGATTTTTTATAAAGCAGAATTTGATTCAAGAATATCTCAATTTTTCTCTGATTATTTAATTAACAGACATACCCAATATGTTTGGAACAGTTTTATTTCTCCTTTCCTTAGGACTGATGTTGGAGTTGGTCAGGTATTCACTCTCTTGCCAATCTTATTAGCTTTTTATATTGCTCTTATTTTTCATATATTAGAAAAAAGAACTAAAAATCTTTCTAGTCCCATTCTAATATCTTTTCTATCATTTTTTGATGATAGTTTGCTTATTTCTCAGGAAAAAAGCTTTGAAAAATCAAATGCCAATCTTTTCTATAGTTATAGTATTATCTCTTCCATTTTCAAACAATTTGGTCTTGTTATTGAATATGACAAGTCAGAAATTTTTCATTTTTCTAGAGCATCTAAAAAATTTAATTCTTCTTCTCTAGATTTGAGAATTTTAGGAAATACTATACTCAAGCAAAAGAAAAAGGACACTTAGCATTATCTAGGATTCTTTTTTGATAGGAAACTTTTGTTTTGGCATCATATCCATTATTATGCCAACAAGGCTTTATCCACCATCAAGTGTATAAAAATATTGGAGAATTCAACTAGAAGATTGTCATCTATGTACAAATAGCTTTTATATAGAATATGTGTACTTTCCATCACTTTATATGGTTTTCAGCTCTGATATTTCAAAGAAACACCATTGTATCAACTCTCAAGAAGCTGAGGAAAATATAAATAAAAGTAATTCTATAGATTATAGAAGCATTTCATATATTGCTATCATGGAGAGTTGAAGCTATAGCTGGACTCATATCTATTAATTCTTTGTTAGATAAACATTATTCCAAGAAAGCAGAGCTGCATTGTATGGCCATAGCTCATCTTATGACCAAATAGTGTTTGAAGATCAAGAATTCTATAATGGATATTAATAATTGTCTAAATAAAGTATACTCTTTGTTTGATAGTTTAAATTTCTTCTGGTTTTAGGTTGATAAACATTTTTTCTGATCATTTTTCTTTTATTCCAGTAAATTGAAAAGATTCTGAAGCTTTAGTCACTCATTGGAACAGACTTGACAATATATATAGGGATTCTCTCATCAAGCATGACACTTTATTCATTGTCTCAGATGCAAGTGTTATATCACCACCTCAATTTCACATATTCAGAAAGGTTAAGAAATAATTGTGAAGAACATTTATCATGCAATGAATGTAATCTTGTCAGAAGCTGAACTTTTTGCTATCAGGTGTGATAACAATCATGCCTCTCAGCTACAGGATATATTGTGCATTGTTGTTGTTACAGATGCTAATCCTGCTGCTAGAAAAATATTTGGTTTGAACATTCATCCTCAACAACTACATTCTATTGCTATCTCAAAGGAACTCAAAGTGTTTTTCAAAAAGAACTCAAATAATTCAATTGAATTTTGGGATTGTCCAAGTAACATCAAATGGTCCCCTCATATCTTGGTTAACAAGAAGTCAAAATGACTTCAGATTGAGCTTACTCTCCCTTGCAAATCTTCATGGGAGTTTAGTTGAAAAGAAGAGTGTGATGACATTGTCTGTAAATAGCAGATGATGTTCCAAGTGTTGGAATACAAGGAAAGGAATTTCCTTGACTTAAACAATGACAACAATCAACTGATTCACCCAACATATTCCAAGGGTGGCACTTGGCTGAAGAACTTTGGTCTTTCAAATTTGATATGTGCATGTATCACAAGATTAATCACAGATAATGCTCCAATTGGCAAATATTGACTTAGGTTCTTTCCCAGAGAATCCTTTGCATGTATATGTAGAGAATACCCTATCGAGACACGAAGGCACATTCCATTTGATTGTGTGAGGTATAAAGAATCTTGGGATCCTAAGAGGGAATCCCTTAAGGATGCTCTTACATTTCTAGAGGTTAATCCTGGAGCATTTTGTTTCCAGGAAGGTATCACATAGGACAACTAGTATAGTTGATTTTGTACTAACTTTCATTTCATTTCATTTATATAAGTAATAATGTTTTGTTGTTACCACGGTCTACTATCGCATCCCGTGTAAAAAATTGCTGTTTTTTAAAAAAAATCACTCTCAAATCACTCTTGGGACGTGATGAAAGACTGTCTGTACGTTGTTTGGACTAGTTGTTCATGACAAATAAATTGTCCTAATCTATTATTAACTCTGACCGATGCGTATACTGACATGGAACATAGTACGTTGATGATTTTGACTCATGAAATATCTAACACTGTCGCTCCAGAATGGGATTCGTACAATTCCCCAGTATCACCCGTGAGATACATTTCTGGTTTGTATAAAAACAGACACCCCTAACTTTGTCCCAAAGATGGAACACGTTGCAAGACCACGATGCGATACTGGACAAGCTTGAAGCGGACATTGTCTGTTTTCAAGGTACTAATTTGTTGCGTGTGGCTCGAGTTAATATTGATCTTTCCGTATTAGAAATGAAGTCTTCCCGTCCTACCTTGCCTAAGTCCGTGGCATTACCACCATCCTTTGATTCTTTCTTTTCGTTTCCTGTCAAAAAATCCGGGTATTCTGGTGTCGCAATATATACGCGAATCACAACTGCTACGCCTTTCAAAGCCGAGGAAGGCTTAACTGGTCTCATCCAGCCAAAACCCCCATTTTCGTTTGACGAGCGCGTCTCTCGGTTTGAGAATTATCCTCCACAGCTCATGGATGACGATGATTTTGACTTCAAGCACCTGGATAGCGAAGGGCGCGCTCTGACGGTAGATTTTGGACTCTTTGTCCTTATCAATGTATACTGTCCCAATGATGGTGTCGGAACTGATGAACGAAACAAGTACAAAATGGACTATCACCGGCTTTTGTCAGTGCGCGTTAAAGGCTTGCTAGAGGAAGGGAGAGAGGTTATGGTCCTGGGAGACATCAACGCATGTGCTGCTGTCATAGACCATTGCGAGGGGAACATTATGGTGGCGAGAGGGAAAGCGGCCGGGATGGAGGGTGAAGATGGATTTTGGGAAAAGGAGTATCGAAGGTGGCTGCGTGATTGGTTACAAAGTGAAGATGGTACTGAGGGCCCTTTAATTGATATCGTACGACGCTTTTGGCCGGGTAGGAAAGGGATGTATACCTGTGAGTCTTTCTTGCATTCGTGAAATAAATCCGTCTGATCTCTTTGTAAAGGTTGGAATAATAAAATTTCTGCTCGCGAGACCAATTATGGAACTCGCCTAGACTACATACTTATTACTCCTGGACTCATTCCCTGGATTAAAGCTGCAGATGTTCAGCAAGACGTCAAAGGTAGTGATCACTGTCCAGTATTCGTCGATTTTCACGATGAGATCACTTCCATTGATGGCCAAACGATCAAACTTCAGGAGCTTCTCGGCATCAGGGCAGGACCTGACGGCAAAAAGGAACTGCCCAGACTGGCTGCAAAGTTCTGGGAAGAACACTCCGGGAAACAGACTTCACTGCGCAACTTCTTTACGAAGAGAGCACCCAAACAGGTCGCCACCGCATCATCAACGCCTCGGCCTTCGAACGTTATTTCTGGCCCGGACAGTACACGGGAAGTTTCGAACTTGTCGTTGCCTTCCCTGAAACTGACATTGCCCGTTCATCAACCACCAAGCATGCCTATCGAGCTATCCACGCAAATGCTGCCATCAATCACTGTCGTTCCTCAGAAATTCAAACGGAAACCCACAATCGCAAAAAATCCGACCCAGCCTATCCCCAAAAAACTCAAATCATTAGAAAGTAAGAAAGGGAAGAGTGATCTTGACCAAGCGAGGCTCTCCTCATTTTTAAATAAACCTACTCCTTCCCGACTGCCATCCTCGTCTACTTCGAACAATAAGGCTGTAGCCTCACAACTCTTTGACCCACCCGATGAGGATGAGGTGACCGAAATTTTTTCGGAGCCCGTTGAGATTACAGGATCGTCTCAAAGTTCATCCTCAGGGCAAACGAATGGAAATGATGTCAAACAAGTTTGGAGCAAGCTCCTGGCCCCGGTTCGACCTCCGAACTGTACTATCCACGGCGAACCTACGAAGGAATATACGGTCAGCAAGTCAGGTTTGAATAAAGGTAAAAAATTCTTTCTTTGTTCTCGGTAAGAATATTTCGTCTATTCACGTTGAGTCAAACTGATTTCGCCTACTCGCTACTACCTAGACCTGTAGGACCTGGGTGGGACAAAGGGAAAACCGAGCGGCTTCGCGAAGAGGTCGATTCTACGTATCGTTGCAATTTCTTCAAGTGGTCAAGTGACTGGAGAAAACAAGCTAATCAAGCTAGTTTCAACGGCATTCCAATGTTAGTCAGGCCTGCTACGCCGCGCTCATGAAGGTATAACCGAAACATGGACCCAGAGACAAAGCGAGAGGTATCTGGACGCCTTTTGCAATGTCGTACAGGACACAAGTTTTCAGGTGACTTCTATGTGACCGCCATCATTTCCAAGACAACATCCTTGAGGCCTTCCCCTTCTCTACCCGCCCGACATACTCGGCGCGTGAGAGGGAATGGGGCCCCCTCAAACTTCCTTGAAAAGTCTGATGCATATGCAGGTACAGGCCTATCCTTGAGACCCAAAACCAACCATGGGGGACATTCCCCTGGCGGATACCTCGAAAGGGGACACTGTAGACAATCCAGCTGCTGGAACACACGTTCATTTCTGTCAAGCACCTTTCCCCCTTCGACTCATTCGAGAGACATTTTCCTTTGTTATGGTCACCGCTGGCCCCATGATACTTTCCATCCGCCTATATTCTCCACTAGGCAAACTCTACAAACGCCATTCAACAAGTTCTTTACAGATACCTCACTAACTTTGGATCATCGAGAGTAGATCCTCTGCATCTTAATGTTGTAGGTTGCTTGTTGCGGAATATATGATTATCATATATTATGGGATGATTTCTGGTGTCACACTTCATCGAGCCCCCACGATTTAAAGCTATCGTGTGGCACCATCTGGGGATGTACAATCTTCAATTTTTGTCCGGTTTGCCGTTCCGCTTCAACATGATAGAGTTTGAAGGCCTCAAGTGTTGTTACGGCCGACTTGTTTCCAAGGAAGTACACCTTTCGATAAGAAGATGCGTCATCAGTAATACTCATGAAATACTTTGCTCCTCCAGCTGACTTTACTGGTGCTTCCCCCATAAGTCTGTGTGAACTCGCTTTAGTACAGTCGTTTCAGGAGTGACTTCTTCATCATATGGGCGCGCGGTCTGCTTCCCAAACAAGCAGTCTTCACATTTTCCTGTCATGGCAAGGCTCCCCTTTACGTCCATTCCATCAACTAACTGCCCTTGTGCCAAGGTTTTGATTGTTCTTTCACCAATGTGTTCTAATCTCTTATGCCACACGTCTACAGCCACAGAAACCTCTCTTGACTTTGCTCTCATTGCTAAAGTGCCAGCTAAACCATCTCCAGACAACTTGCTTCCATCTGTCCATTTTGGAATGCTTGCTTTCTAATCTCTGAAATTTGTGAGCATTATAATATCTTTTTCTTAAGTATAACTTGTCAATATCATTTCCCTATTCAAGTTGTCATTAGATCGCATACATCAACTATTCGAAGCAAGATCGAAAAATACATATTTTACAGGGCGTAGGAATATCTAAAATTCGAAAAAGGTAGACTTAGACTGGACTCTCCACGAGTACATCTTTTGCGATCTCTATTTTGCCAACGCTTTTCTTCGAGTTAGTCCAGTCTGAGTCAGTAGTCGACGATTCCATTTGTCCGATTCTGATTACTCCATTACGGCTATCAAAGTCTTTATCACCACTCGATGTCGCGCCCGTTGAGATTGGTCTGCGGAAACTTGGGTTGGTACTCCCAGGCCCATTTCGAATTGAAAGCACACTTGTTTGTATGGTAGTAACAGAAGTGTTGGCTGACCAACCTTTGCCGGTTGCAACACGGAAAATGATAAGGAAGGTGGATACACCCTTGATAGTGGAGTATTAGTTATGCGTTACTCGTTACTAAGTGACGGAAGGACTGAATGACACACCTGGATCAACGACAGTCCCTGAAGGAATAGCTGCGCAATCTGACTGTTTAATGCGAAGGGAACGATGAATAGAAGGGCAAATGTTGAATAGATAGCGGCAGACTCTACAATCATAGCAGCCAGAGATGTGTATTGGGATCCTTGCCCTTTTCCCAAGGCTTGCACGATACGGTGGCGGTAAACCAAGAGGCGAAGAACGATGAGAACAGTGATCAAAATGTTGAGTGTTAGGGACATTATGTAGTACGGAATAGTATAATTGATCCCCGAAGATTGCCAAGGTGATTGGGAGGCCGTTCCAACCTGTTTGAGGAAAAGGACGCCGAAGGCTGGCGTAGATTATGAACCCGCAGAAACCACGAGCAGGGGATGATGATTGACTTACCTACAGAGCCCAAGTAAAGTAGCATTGGTATTGTGTTCACAAGCCAAGATGGTACACGGCAACGCTGGTAAATAACCCAACATCTCCACACCTGTTATTGCACAGTGTCACCAACATATTCAATGAACATTTTTGCACGCACGTTGATAATGTCACAAAACCAGCTGTTCAGCACCATGATCACGTTTGCAAGCATGTCGATTGGCAGAGAAAACATCAAATCCTCGAAAGCTTGAGGTCCACCAGGAATGTTTCTTCCATCAATGAAGGAAAGTTGTGTAAACTGGAATAGGCCGACGACATAGAGTGTTGAAAGAACAAAAATCACCGTAATATAGGCGATGAAAAGAATGTTTAGCCGCCTGGTCGTGGGCTTCCGCAGCCTCCAGAGGAAAAAGCATGTCACAACGTAGAGGACGAATTGAATCCCATACGCCACTGCTCCCAGAAATGCACCCTGTAGCCAGGTGTGCTCAGCGAAGATGGTGGCTGATGGTAGGTCAGGGCGGTAGGAGGCGGGGAAACCAGAATCTGCCATATGACAGCGATTGGGGAGGTTGCTCGGAAGGATGGGGGTATTAGGCCTGTGCTAAATATGCCAAGTAGTCACCGCCTCGTGTCACGGATGCCAAGATTTCTTCTTTCTGCTAGTGGGCCTGCTCGGGCCCGAACCGCTTCCGTCAAAACTCAAGACATGCAACGAACGAACAATACACAAGTCAAGATTCTGTAACATGCCTCACATGTAATGTACCTTTGTCTCTTGTTACTTGTGTCTCAGTAATGTGCAGTGACATTAGGTTGCTGTAGTATTAAAACCCTCCTAGAAGTTTTCAAATGGTGCACAGCACTTGTTATGGGTGCCATGTCTGTAGGATATATAAACCCCAGTAGGTATACTGTCCTTAAGCAACTCAAGGTTATATACTAATTACTCTGAACAGCTCTCTACAACAGCTTTATATTCAAACCAATGTCATTTAGTAAGTAGCTGTAAGGAATTAGTCTTACATAGGAAGTTGTAAGGCTAGAAAAGATAGCCCAAAAGCAGCAACATGTAGTGTGGTATAATAACTGATGGCTTGGCTTACAATGGAACATATATACCTATTGATACTAATCTCTTATTGTTAGGACAACTAGTATTATAGTAACTGCTACTGAGAAGATAAAAATGTACACTCAGTAATAAATTTAGGAGTCAGACTTGTTTAGCAGGTTTAACAAGAGAAACTCAACAAGAAATCCTCTGTTACAACTTAAGTCTAAGATAAGAGTGAAATCTTCTAAGTGGACTTAGACATTTTCTACTTTTCTAGTCTTTTATAATTCCTCTTTTCTTTTATTGTTTAGTTTTCTTATTTTCTTCTTTGAACTCGCCTGAGGGGTATGATATTATGTCATATGTGACATTAAGTGTGACTTGGTAGAATTCCATAGAAACTTGTTACATCCAAATCTGGTTACATCTGTCCCAACTCATGGATAATGCTTTTTTTTTCATCTACACTTCCTAATATCTTCTATTGTGGATCACAGTCTCTATTCCACCTCAGATATCTTCACTAGACCCTCAACAACTCCATAAATCTCCATCCCAAACATCTAAAGATCAACTAAAACTAGAGTAACTGTAACGACCTTAAGCTTGAGCTCAGGTTGCACTCAGGCAAAGACTTGAGGAAGTATAAGAGATGATATAGAAGTGGTAAAGCATAAGGATACAGGAATGTATCTACGCTACTTATACAAGTCCATCGTCCAACCAGAAGTATACATGAGGATTAAAACATGAGGAAACTGCAAGGATAAGGTGAGGTAGCAACACCTACTGCATGAGGCGCTGATTGAGACTACATGTGGCGCAGCCAATCATGTCATCATACCCTTTACCCATGTACATGCTGTTTCCTAGAGGCATCAATCATAACAATACCCCCATTTCAAGATTCATGTCCCCATGAATCAGACCAAAACTTCCAGCTCTCCTACCACATGCGTAGCCACTATCTTTTTGCTAGGGCCTATGATTACTTGATCCTTGTTGTTGATGGCTATGAAGTATGGTCCGTGTGGTGGACCTCCTTGATACATTGGTATTTGATACCCATTTCTTGATGTATCAGTGTTCCTTTTTCTGTCCACAAATGCCATTGCTACTTCTTTCCAAAACTCTGGATCTTGTTCTCCCCTGGATTTGAGGGTTTGGTAGTATGGTGGTGGTCGAAATATTCTGGTCTGTGATGGAGTCTTCATGAATTTCATATACTTGGCAAGATTTTCGACTTCGTCTGTTATAAAACTCGTG
>Ga0157368_1000986_pt1 | contig 12593 bp, 12 predicted proteins | sample AttbisABBM3_FD_113146 | JGI IMG/M metagenome (GOLD analysis project Ga0157368, IMG submission 113146) | Fungus gardens microbial communities from leaf cutter ant in Botucatu, State of São Paulo, Brazil - Atta bisphaerica ABBM3 | ecosystem: Host-associated > Fungi > Mycelium > Unclassified ...
AGCATGGACAACACATGCTGGCCTCATGTTACACTCATGGTCATTTAGGGTAGGGTGCACAGTAGTTAGCACGGACCATGGGTAATAGTATATAAGGTAGACTACTTTGTAGTAGGAACTCTATCGAGTTCTCTTGTGTCACTCAATACAAGAGTTAGTTCTTTGCTTAACACTTTGAGCATTGAATCATAACAGTTATAGTATATAAGAAGCAGAGACTTCTTGTTGAGTTCTTTTATAATATTCTATCAAAGTGTCTGAGTAAGCCTCCAGTAGTGTTATAATATGTTTCTATACTCTATTTCTTTTAATATAGTTTTATTTTCTTTTTATAGATCTTATTTCTTTTGTTTTTGTTTTTTTAGTTTTAGTTCTTTTTTAGTTTTATTTTATTTAGTAATGGAGAATCATGTGACTACAGTATGTGACTATGTCATATGAAGTGACATCATAGGTTTAGAAGAAAGTAGAAGAGTCTAGTATGATAATATTAAGGAATATGGCTACTACTTGTAGTTATGGTATGGTAGACTCATGAACAATATATCTTTAAGGGAGGTTATACATTATAAGGCACAGACCAACATATATTAGTATATATAGTGTATGTTGTAGTAGAAGGTTCTCTGTCAAGTTCCTCTTGTAAATCCTAATATGAGAGTGGCAGAAATATATACCAGCTCCATGTAAGTTTGTGTACCTTTACTATCACTGGTGTTAGTTGCTACAACAGGTAGTGTGCTATAAGTCTGATATTATGCCAACTGGTGGTAGCCACAATATTCTCAACATCACAGATAAATACTCACACTTGACCCAACTTCTTCTGGAATTTTTTTCCTGTAGATCCTTTCCCTCTTCTAGGTGTGAACCATACTTGATATTTATCTCCTTTTCTAAGGTGATTTTGATTCTTTCCCAATCATTTTCTATGTTGTTACTTTGGAAAAACATTGTCATCCTTTGATATCAGGTGTTTACTTCTTCAAGGCTTCCATTGTAGTTATCAGGTTCTTTCATCTTTTCCCTTTTTTTGGATTAAGTTTCTTCCTTGCTGCCTTGAAGAACTGTTGGATACTTTGAATGTAATTGTTTTTGTCATGAGGATTGAGGCTATTCCAGTTGTTGAGGAATAACTTGTGATGATCATATTGTGGTGAGGATCATGTGGGCCAGGATCATGATGAAGGTTGAAGGTTTTCCTCCAGAGAGATGAATAGAGATGTATAGGAAAGCAGATCAAGTTTAAGATACAATTTCCTACTTACATGCTAGCTGTGCTTGATTATTAAGGACTGCGACTACCCGCAAACCCACCGAAATATTGAGACAGTATGTATTGGCAACATATGCCCAAGTATCTTTCAACATCTTTCAGAAACAAAGCAACAATTAGTATAGATCTCCAAATGTATTTCTGTAGGAAAAAATGGTTTATATCAGGATTGAGGCCAGTATGCAGGTTCAGACCCGCATTTGGTTCGGACAAACTTGCCTCAAGAGTCAAATCTATGGATAGACCTCCTACTAATTATCCTGTAATATCTGTGCTGCTTTGTATCACCCAACCAGAGATAGATAGATAATAGACACAGCATACTAGATAACAGATGAGCTACACAGGTTATTGGTTATTGTTTACTCCTTAAGTAATGTCCAACAAATTTATCACAACCTAACGGGCAACAGTAGCACAGCAGTGGCATCCATGTGAACAGATCTATTCAAAAATCGGGACATCCGCATAAGCAGACTGCGAAAGTATAATATACAGACAGATTAGAACATGCATAAAATCCTAGATATGCCAAGTAGATCGACCGCATCGGTCAATGACCATCCAGTTGTAAACATTGGCCGAGCTAGTCGTTCACCAGTCACCAGCGGCATCGTCAAAGCCATTATCGAAACCATCCTGATAAGCCTCTTCTTCCCTATCTTCTATCGCATCCATAAGTAACGCACCGCCTACCAGTCCGGCACCTCCCGCTAACAGCGCGGTACCCATACCCGGACCTGATTTCCTCTTTTGTTCTTCCACAACTATAGTTTGAGGTTGAACCTGAGAAGGTCCATATCCGGAGTAACCACTGTAACCTCCTGAAGGGGGCCCATACCCTTGGGGGGGCCCATACCCTTGAGGAGGTCCATACCCTTGAGGATAATAGTTTTGAGGAGGAGGATAGTAGTTTTGTGGTGGAGGCCAGCCATGTAATTGTGGGCCCCAGTTTTGTTGAGGTGGTGCAGGGGCGGAATAACCTTGACCTTGATTGCAGATAACTATAATTAAACGATTGTGCTGCCCACCTTGGTTATGATTCTGCTTTTTGTGATCCATAACTAGAGAGAACATCGCATCTGTCTCATCTTCCTCGAAGAAAGAACCGCGGAACGTACTTTTCGCCAGTGCAAACCCGCCAACGGCCCCTGCCCCAGCGGAGAGCATTCCTCTGTCTCGAGAGTTTTCCGAGTCTGACCGAGGATAACTCGTATTTGCATCTGCAAATCCAGGGCTAATAGCTGTGCTGGGATCATATCGAGGAGGCAGGCCATCGGGGCGGCCAAGAGGGTGGTCCCATGTTATCCTAGGGGGATCAACTCTGGTGTCCACATAAAACCTGTGGATCCAGACGATGCTTTGCTCAATTCCTCTACGTCAATGTGATGATGACATACCAGGTCTTGTAGCTATGGATGAAATCAGACGAATTGCATGCGATAAATCGATAGTGTCACGTACCTTTCATCGAATTGGGTAACCCAGCCCTCAGGAAGGGGCCGTGTATCAGGATTCTGAGGAGGAGAGCTTGGCGGGGGATAAGACATAGCTAGCGTATAGAAATGAGCTGGTGGAAGGCAGGCGATGAAAGTGCACCCCGATATATCATGTCAGCCTTTATATCTGGGTCGTCAGGCAGTACATAGATACTGCATCAACGATCACGCGGACGGCTGGTCACACTCAGAGTAACATGAGGTAGGTCTATCATGGGTTTAAACTTATTGTAGCGGTGAGCAATCTTGCTATTGGAAGTCGGGGTCCCTGGAATATCGGTGGGCGGTCCGCGGGCTTTTCAAAAGTACCAGCACCAGTGGGTGGATGGATCATCTAATCGTAACGAATCACAGTCACACACTAAAAAGATAAGATTACCCACCTGATTTTCCTTTGTGACAACACTGCCATGAGCCAGAACAAAATAAAATATTCATTACAATTACGAGTGTCGAGTAGTGTATGGTGACACTAACAAACATACAACAGTCCGACAACAAAAACCGACTGGACGATTAGGTAACATAGGAACAAACTAGAATGAGCGAACAGGCAGTCCATACATACTGTGCATAACTCACATGCTAGCGTAAAAGAAGCACAAAAAACAGCGTAAGGATTATCTGGACCACTTTTTCGACTTATGGGTCTGCTGGGCAGATGCAGCTGCTTTCTTAGAATTCTTGGTTGACTTCTCTTCCAGCTCTGGTTCCTCTTCCTCCTCCTCGCTTGAATCACTTTCTTTGTCTGCAGGTGCATCCTCAGTATCAGAATCTTCCGCAGAGGAGACATCTTCCTCTGACGATACACTCTGCGACGTTTCAGCAGGAGGTGGCCGCGCAGGAACCTTTGCAGAGATGGCTGTATCAGTGGGTTTTTTCTTCTTCGTTCTACTTTTCTTGGCCTAGGGGGGGATCAGCACAAGCTGACGCATTGGGGAAGGACCTACTGCAGCAGCTTCTGCTACAGCTGCATTGGCTGCAGCAACTTCTTCTGGGGTGCGGTTGTCGTACGCCTTCTTGTCTTGAGAATATCGCTCCTTGAGACTCTCGACGGCCTTGTGATAATACTGTAGATAACGTGTCAGAACAGGTGAGGACGCGACAGAAAGAAAACTTACAGCTTTTTCCTCGTCAGTCATGAGTTTCCACATTTCGGAGATCTTGGCGAGCAACTCATTATTATTGAGATTGGGGAATTTTTCCTTAAGTTCCTTGCGAATCTCATTCTGAAATAAGATGTAAGCTGAGGCAGGGCGCTTGGGCGCGTTGGGGTCCCTAGGTTTGACATTGCGCTTGCGCTTTTTTGGGCCCTCGTCTTCATCGAGAGTACTAAAGGCTTTGCGTTTGTTCTGAAGTGTGGTGAAAGATTTTTAAAAAATTGCTAAGACAAGGGACTTACCATGCCAAACATTGCATCCCTTTGTTCGTCTGAAGCGCTTTTGAGAGCCTTGACGAAACTGTCGCCAAGGTCTGCGCATTTGCGCATTTGCTCATTCATAGAGACAAGGCTGTCAATATACTAGTACAGATAAGCATCAAGTTTAGGGGTAAGGAGGGTCATACCAATTCATGTTTCGTGGTCAGATCAGTCATTGTAGTTCAACAAAGTAAGGAAAGACGCCTTACTTTTTCCTAAGACAGGGCGTGGGAAATCGGAGTCTGAAGCGGACATGGAAATTTCATGGCTATCCTGCCCTGCCAACAAAACTCTTCTCAACAGACTTTGTAGACCACGCATACCACCGTAGCGGTGAGCCCATCCTCTGTGTCGCCCTCTGCGACTTCACTAGAGCGGTAACTTTTCGTATCTACTGCTGGATTGCAGTAAATCTTTAAGCCGTATTAGTTGCCTACTTTTCGCCTGAGCCCCGATTAAAAAACACTGTCGCGATGGATCCTATTTTCCAATGGGTTTCCCAACCAAACATGCTGCAAGAATCCTCACAGCATGATCAGCCGAGGCAGACCTCGTCCTCCCTCGAGGACTGGTCGAAAGAGCGTTTGTCTGCCATGCCTCAAGCAGGCTCTCTTGGCCCCAGTTCCTCTTCGGGCACAAGTAGTATGGATATCACTGATTTCACGACTCTTGGAGATCTGAATGGTGAGCACAATTGCTAAATCCTTAACTCGGCACCTTATGTGCTTTTTGATTGATTCCTGTCAGCTGATGTCACGCTGTCTACAGCCGCTACTCCTGCCCTGCTCGCCTCTCCCCAAACCTTCTACCAGCAACTCACTCAGTCCCACAACCAATATTTCCTTCCATCCTATCCCACTCTCCCCTATGGCTCTAGAACCTGGTCTCCCATTCCCCTTTCCACTTACTCGACCCTCAATGGCGCTACTAGCACGTCCAACCCTCCTGCGAATCAGCCGCAGCAGTCCCCTTCACCCAATTCCCCCACCTCCTCACAAAGCTCCGCTTCCCAACGAACACAATCGCAGCCCAATACTCAATCCCTTTCTCTTTCGTCGCAGTCATCAGATTCAAGCAATTCCCAACCTATCATAATCGAGTACGTCCTCGTGTTCCCTTGACTCGCTTCTATCTCAGCGAATAATCATTATCCAGCCCCAGTCTCACGTTATCGAGTGCCAACCCTAATCTCCAGCCATACGGTTCTGTTTTTGCATCCCAACCCCAGCGGCAACAATATCCCTACGCGCAGACTCCGCTCTTCATTCCTCAGTATTACCGACAACCTTCCAATGCAATTTCACAGGGAACGCTTTCCCCCCAAGCTCTGATGGGCTCCAGTTCAGTCACAATCAATCCAGCAACCTTCTACAGAACGCAAACTTCGACTACTGCCAGTAATTCACAATCTCAGCAAGATTCACAAGCCCAGGCATCACAGCGATTGCCTGTAATGCAACAACAACCGGCTTCCCAGGTTGCACAGCCTCAAACACAGACCCAGGTGCCGGAACCTTCTCCCGAGGAAGTCGCTCAAAGAAAAGTACGGTTCTACGCGTCGATCAAGTCACTACTTCAGTCTTCGGCATTCACAGGTGCACAAGCTGTTAATACCCTCGTGGATCGAATTTCGAATAATATTCAGGATGTTGATCCTGCCATTCGACTGGAAATATTAACGAAGATCCGGGATGGTGCAGGTAATCATTATTTCAGAGCATGGTCCGAGAATTCACGTGCGATGGATATTACCCGAGACTGGCTGAGAGCCGCATATTCTGCTCATGACGACAGCCCTCTAATTGAAACAATTATGCCACTGTTACATGTACGTGGCCACGTTGCTGTCTATTTCGTGCGAAACTGAAGTTACCGGTATGATGGCTACTTAATTTGTATTCTAGATCATCGATCGATTACCTCTAACAGTGGACATGCTGAAGGCGTCTAGACTTGGTAAACTTGTAGTGAAACTTGTCAAGGACCCACCGTCGCCAGGTGAGCCAACGCCTCCCTCTACCCGTCCATTCCTTCTTGTCCGTCCGGGTCAAAATGCGTCTGGATACACTACAGCTCTTGTTGAGCCTAAGATGAGATCCCCCCAGCATTGTACATATGTGTTACAGCCCTTTTGCCTGGAGAGTGAAATCAGTAATAGAGTAGATATATCTAACGTTTGGTTTATGTTCTTTTTCGGGATCGTATTTGGGAAATACAGCCATCAAGGACATGGCAGCGAATATCGAACGAAGGTGGCGCCAGCTCATAAACTTGGAAGGGACGGTTACCGCCCCTAATGCCAATTCGGCAGAGGGTGGGTCGTGCCAGCCCATATCATTGGATAGGCTCTAACTTGATGTTCCTGTACTTGATAGATTCAAAATTGAAGAAACGAAAACCAAGTGAACCTCCTGCGAAACCGCAACCACCACAGAAAAAGCAGGCACTTGCAAGTTCAACGATGACAGTGAAAGCCGCTGTCGCCAAGGACAAGGCGAAGCCAATAGTCTCTGTGACTGCTGTTAAAGATGCAAAATCAGATTCATCATTCTTTTCAACACCGAAGCCCAAACCAAAGTTACCGAGTTTTAAGAAGGCACCGGTACCAGTGCCGGTAAAGAAGGGGGAGAATGTTGCGCAGCCATCGTCAGTAGATCCTTTCCAGGAAGTACTCAAAACGATGAAGACTCGCAGAGAGTCACCTGCCGTATCGACTCCGCCCCCTATATACACAGCTTCACAAACAAATAGTCTTCCAAAAAACAGTAAAAAGAAGAAATCGGTAACCTGGGCACCTGATACACAGCTTGAATCGGTGAGGTTGATTGAACGGGCTGTTTACGATGACGATCCTCGGGAGGTGGGCATTGTTCTGTTCATCCCGGGTCACGTGCTCAGAAGGTTCTGATGTTTTTCTTAGGGTACATGTTTCGCCCACAGCCTACGTGACTTGGATCGGGGCGAAGGTGCAGCTCTCCACGCACAGATATTCGAGGAAACCGTTGATTGGACGGAACCCTCGTGTAAGCAAGCCATATATCAACAGAGTGCACATGCTAATCTAATCTGCAGTGATCGACAAACCGGCAGAAATCGAGAGCACTGCGCCAAGGCGTGGCGAGAGAAGTCAAGAAAAGATGACACAAGAGCTGAGGGAACAGACTGCACTCAGTGCCGTATATATGACACCACAAATGATTCCAGACAGTCCCGCAGAGCCTGCTATTCTGATACCTGAGGAAGAAGTGGACAAGGAAGTAGTGACAATGGTTTGCGGAGAGAGTGACTCCATCTTCTGGAGTGGTGGCATGCCTATAGAGCCAGTGTCGCATATTGCGTCTGTGGCAGACCTTGTTGGACAATTGGCAAATGGGGGTGTTGATCCCGCTTTGGGCGGAACACACTTCAATAGCCAAGGATTGGATATGAAATCAGTGGGCCTTGACCCATCTCCTACTTTATCTGCAGTGTCTGCCTTACCACAGGAGCAGCTACAGCAGCTCCTTCAGCAGTTAGCGTCGTATGGACCCGCCGGATCTAATCCATCATCATATAATGACATTGATCCAGGACTTATAGCATCACAAAATCAATATGCAAACGATTATGGGCAAAGCTATTATGATGACAATGAGCGCGAGCGATGGCCACCCAGTGGGGGAAGGAATCGTGGGCGGGGGCGGGGAGGTTTTGGACGAGGGCGTGGGGGAAGAGGGTCGGAAGATTATAGACAAAAGAATAAACGAAAGCCTTGCAGTTTCTTCGCAGCTGGAAAGTGAGCAGACTCAGTCGTCTCCCATCAATATCCAAATTGGGACAAAGGAGAACTGATATAACCCCTATTGATGCAGATGCAAATTCGGCGACCAATGTGATTTCGCACATGAGACTATTCCTTGATGACAACCACCGGTTGTTTGTTTTTCGACCTCAGTTCCCCGCTCATACTTGTATACCTTGTCCCTCTGGCTTAGAGGATAGTTTACTTCCCTATCGACATTATTACTTAGCATCACTCGGCGAACGAGAGCTCACGACAGCAAACAGCAGCCTCAGTTGTACTTATCCTTCATTACCATGCTATCATTCATCCTTGCATGATATTTATTTCACCATTGATTACCTTTCGCTGTGTACCTTGTACATGAACGGTTTTATGGGCTCAGAGTGATTCATCCAGTGATTTATTCTCATTCTACTTGGTAATGCTGGACTAACATTGACTGAGCCTGCTGGACTGACGAGAAGTAGCGCTGTAATAATAAATAAGTAGGTGTGAGCAGCTCTATGTTTGCCAATTACCAGAGGACCATCGCATTTCAAACATGATCATGCCTTGCAGATTATTAAGCTTGAAGCTTGATTCACTCTACTTTGCAAAAATAACTGCAATATTCCTGGAGCTATAATGCTTCTATCTGCTATTTCTTATTTCTGAGACTTCATCTCTACCTTGATTCTTTTGTTAGAATAACTAGACAAAAGCATAGAAGAGGTTTCAAATCTCCAGAAAATCCTAAGTATATTACATTGTAGGTATTAACTACACAAATTAACTACACAACTTATCTGTTGTGTGTGATTCACATCTCAGTGATTGAGATCTACAAATAGTGTAGAGAAGAGTGGGTGAAGAGTGGATGAAACATAATACTTATTCATAATACACAGAATGTAGATATTGAACAATCTTTAGCTTATATGTTGTATTTCTACATGTTGCATTGGTCACATATCTCAGAGAGGGGACTAGAAAGAGTCAGGATGCCATCAACACTAGAATTTGGTAGCAATTTTAGTTGATTTTCAGGATAAGGGATTACAGTGTTTATATTGTTATGATATATCATTAAATGACTCCTGGACTTTATTCAAAGTTTATTTTATTTTGGTGAATTTTATTTTTGATTTGGTTTTCTTTTAGATTTAGTGATGAGAGATCACATGACTATAGCATGTCACCAGTCATATGACAATATATATAATAAAAGATAATAGAAGACACTTGGACACTAATATTGGAATATATAGCCACAGTATATTATCTTCATAGACTAGGTATTTTATATTTTTAACTTAGGGTTAGGGTTAGCATGATGTCACACATTAGTCACATGTCATGATGAAACATTGTAAAAGATCTTAGAAGAAAATAACATCATACAGCATGTTCTATACATATTGACCTTAAGAATAACACATAGCCCTTTAGGGTAGGCTAATAAAAGTGTAGCACGGACCAGTAGTCTAGCATATATAAGGTAGACAAGTTTGTACTAGGAACTCCATCAAGTTCTCTTGTGTTTACTTTAATACAAGGTTCTTATTCTTGACTGATGTTATGGGATGCTTAAACACTAACAATTTTTCTTTTCTTTTCTTTTTCTGATTTTATATTGATTTTATTTTCTCATTTTTTTTATTTTTCTTTTGGACAATAAAGAGGTACATGACACTGCAGTCACATGACAGGTCACATGATGTAATATCATAGGCCTAGAACATGGTGGAAGGATCTGGAAGATGACATCAGGGCACATGTATACAACATGGTGGCCTTGAGTAGGAAATAAGGCAAACATGAGGTTGTAGCATGGACAATAGGGCAGGCTTAATTATTGGTAGCACGGACCAAGCATGTTTTGTATATAAGGAACTCTAATTTAGCAGAGACTCCTTGTCGAGTTCTCTTGTGCTTTTCCCCACTTGATTGCTTAACTAAGAGCTTTACCGCTTATGTTATCATTAGACTTTGTGTCTAGTAGTTGCCACAACAACTGACTTTAAGGTCTTGAGTTTGTAACAGTCTGTTCTCTCAGCTCTTGAGTTGTCTTTTCTTGACTTCTCTCACCATGCCTTTGTTATGACTCAAAGATCTTAGAGTGGATCAATGAGTAGAACCTTGTATTGGGTTAACATAAGAGAACTTGATAGAGAGTTCTTTACAAAGTAGTCTACCTTATATACCTAACTAGATGGTCCATGCTAGCTACTGCGCAGCCTACCCTAAACAACCATGTGTTAACCATGAGGTCAGCATATGGTGTACATACTGTATGATGTCACTTTTTCTAGAACTTTCTACTTCCTTCTATCATATCTTGTGACTTGTGACTATAGCCAATCGTCACTCTAACCCTAACCCTAAGTTCTAAAAATGGAAAAATGGAAAATAAATCAAAATGAAAATGAAAATAGAAAAGAAAAGGAAAATAAATTAAGTTCACCACTTTCATTTTTAACAGCCTTGGTACAGTGCTCTCAATTTCTGCCAGTTTGTTGATCACTGCAGATTAGATTTAGCATGTGCACTTTGTTGACATATGGCTTGTATTCTGGAACCTTCTGAGATGAGTATTTTAACTATACTACTTAGAATCTTACTTACAATTATGTCATAGATATTTATTATTCCTTAGGCAGCAACATACCTTACCACCCTTTGGATAGGTTAATCCTCTCAAATCTCTCTAAATATACCCTCTGAAATATATGACCAGTACAACAAGTAGAGACACAGCATATAAGCTAATTGTAAGGGGATTAGTCTTACTTGAGGAGTTGTAAGTGCCCAGGAACTCCAGATGATATTTAGGTAAGATATTCTACTGTTACACCACTACTATATATACTATAGTAGGATGGTCCAAGCACATGGTCTGTGCACTTGACCAATCAATATCTACAGCTACAATTAACTAAATAACTATAGTATTACTGTAGCAGACTAGACAACAAGGATCAGGATAAGGTAGAGGCAGTTATCAGTCCATCAGGAGCTAGTCTAGGTAATGACCAGCCTAGGAGTGTAAATAAGCCTCTATAGACTTACAGTATTGCCAATATCCCCTGACACTCATGTTAAAGATTGTTCATCATCTGTATTCTGTGTATCACAGATAAGTATAACACCTTATCTGTCCTTCAAGAGTCTGGTATAGATCTCAGTTGCCAAGGTATGAACCATGCCTAATACTTGGTCTGTACATTGTTAAGAATTATTTTCTTTCTCTTTTATGTTAGGACTAAGATAAGTAGGAATTCACATGACTTGTCACATGTCAAATAGCTGGGGTTAGATGTATAAACCAGACTAATAATAGTTGTGTAATCATGATAAGACATAAGGCTGTGGTCACTTAATATCGGAACAGCAATATTAATATTCAAGGTAGTCGAGTTTTCAAAGGTATCCAGGAACCCGTAACTAAAAGGCGAAGATGCTCAAGGTGAAATGGTGGAACAATTGAGAGGATGCTTTTCAAGTTGTTTTACTCTCTCACACAAGACCATTCCCGTTTAGTGAAAAATATATGTAAAAACAGAGCTAGGCCACAATCCAAATTGCAAATGACGACAACGACAACAAGCCAATTTAGTACACATGCGCGCGCAAGTCGTAACGAACTACTTCCATAAGGGTCCAACAAACAGTGTGGAGGGACGGGGGAAGTGAAGATCACCGCGTCATAGCTGTTGATAATCCTACCTTGACCTATTCAAGCTCTCATTCTCTTCTTGCTTGTTTTTTTCCCCACTACCTGATGTTGCCCTTGCCCAGATCCTCGACCGCGACCTCGACCCCTCCCCAATCCTCGACCGCCGACGTTGGGAGTACTACCGATGAAGCCCCCCGGACCTCTGTCCACCGATACTGGCAAAACCTGGTGGAGGGCCGAAGAGGGGTGGCTGTGGTCCTGGATGTGACTGCTGTTGGGGTTGTGAGAAGGGAGGGGCATGGGGAGGTCCTGATGGACCATGGGTGGTGTGAATGGGTGGTGGTGGTGGTGGTTGAAGATGTTGGTGGAATTGTTGTTGTTGTTGTTGTTGTTGTTGTTGTTGTTGTTGTTGGTTGAAGGGAGGCGTATGAAATGGGGGTGTGTGGGTGTTGTGGAGAGAATTCCCTGTGGTATTTTTCTATATTCAATGTCGTTGGATTATATTATTATTTTTTGCATCAAGAAATGTAGAGAGTCAACGTTAGAAAAATTATGGGGGAAGGGGAAGACTTTTTGCTGGAAAATAGGAAATGAACTTACCGGAGCCATGGTTGGGGTTCCAGTTGCCATGCTGATTCCTGCCATTGGGCTTGAGATTGCACCTAGGGCTTGGATAGGGGCAGGGCCGGGCATCACGCCAACACCTTGGATGAGACCACTGGAAGCAGCGGTCGTCATGGCTTGCTGTTGGTGGTGGGAAGCAGAGGGAGCCGAGATAGACATGATACCGGACATGGGAGGAATTGATTTGTGTGCTTTTTGAGGAGAGTGTGCTGGTGAATGGAGAGGGGGTGCGGCGGGAGAGGGGGTGATGCTGGGTGGATGAGGGGTGGTTCGTTGTTGGGAGGTGGTATTGGCGGAGGTAGTGGGAGGAGGAGGAGGAGGAGGAGGAGGAAGGG
>Ga0157368_1000987_pt1 | contig 12585 bp, 13 predicted proteins | sample AttbisABBM3_FD_113146 | JGI IMG/M metagenome (GOLD analysis project Ga0157368, IMG submission 113146) | Fungus gardens microbial communities from leaf cutter ant in Botucatu, State of São Paulo, Brazil - Atta bisphaerica ABBM3 | ecosystem: Host-associated > Fungi > Mycelium > Unclassified ...
TTTCTTGACGTCTCGGGAAGACAATAATGTATTGCTGTTGGGTTTGTGGTCAAAGCACACCACGACCCATACATATACCATGATTGGAAAAATGAAAAATTCGGTATTTTTTTTGGGGGGGGGTTTCCCGAGTTTCTCGGGAAACCACAAGCCCACGTCTCAGGTCACTTTGTTCAAGTTAGATTGTTCATGAGACCTGGAAGGAATGATGAATGATGAAGACTTGTTGTTGTTGTTGTTGTTCTTCTTCTTCTCGGGTTTAAACTTGGAGAGATCGGGAGAGAGGGAGAGAGAGAGAAATCAATCACAAAGTAGGTCTGGTCCGTTCTCATGATTTCGCTCCCGTTTTTTTTTGGAAAAGAACCATTCCTCTCTCTCTCTCTTTCTCTTTTTCTCTCTCTGAACGAAGAATATTAATATTTCAGCAGATCGTCATTTTTGGATCGATCTTTGTCGGATTCTAGTTTTTTTTTGAGCATTTCAGATCTGACACAGTGGCGTTTGTGATGATTGTTACTTATTGATCACATTGAGTCTTAAGTGTAGCAGCGAGCGCTACTATCACTATCACTACTACTACTACTACTACTACTTGCTGCGGCTGCGACTACGGTGCAGTCTCTCATAGAATATTTGTTTTGATGGAGGAATGGAATTTTTTTTTTTTGAATCCACAACAACAAAAGTTGGTAGTGTTAAACCTAAAAACCAACCCACCAACCAATAAAATCAAAATCAAAAATTAAAAATTAAACCCTTCCAAAAAAAGCGCCTGGTGGGGCTGTAACTCAAAAAAAGAGGTAGGTAGGTAGTTTTTAGTTTCCGAAGGGAGTTCTTTCAATCAATAAAAAATAAACCCCTACAAAAAAAGGGGCTGGGTGGGGTTTAAATAAAAAAAAGAGGGAGGTAGGTAATTTTTAATTTCCGAAGGGGGTTTTTTCAATCAAAAAAAAAAAAAAAAAACCGCCACCCTTCTCCCACTCAACGTCATCATCACGTCACAATACATATCAACATTGTTGTTAACAAGGTAGTTAGTTATGTTATGTTATGTTGTTCATGATGATGGTATCTATCTATACTATAAATTGTTCTCGGTGTCCTTTATTTGTTTTATTCCGTTTCGGAAGTTTAAGTGTGTATGAGAGAGAGGAGGAGAAGGGGGAAGAGAAAGATACAGAATGGAACCCCCACCCCATCCCCCCCACACACACACAACACACAACACACACTCCCCACACTCCCCCCAGAAGAAAGTCGAACGGAAATCCCGAAACTTCCATTCCTTTGATTTGAATTGTCGTTCTGGCAGCTCCTCACACTAACTAACATTAACACACTAACATTAACACTAACACACTTGACATACGGGTTTCCTTCTTTTTTCACATGATTCTTTAGCTCACTTGTTGTTGTCGTTGTCGGTTTTAGCGGTTTTAGAAGACAGGTTCGAGCCGAATGTACCCGTAAGTAGATGTAGATGTAGATGTATATGTATATCGCCCATATGACAACCCGCTGTGGGCTCCGTGATTTTCAGTGGGCCAGTGTGTCAAAGAGGGAAAATAGTTTGTTAAAGCACAAGCACCCAAAATACAGAAGAAGAATAAAAGAAAACGTCCGGAATTCCCACACACGACAATCCTAGGATTAATGAGACACACACACACATACCTATGGTTTAAATCTTGATCATACACACATAAGAGAAAAAGAGGGTCAGACCCTCCTTTCAATCATAGAAAAAAGAGAGCAGTTCGATATATATATATATATATATATATCATTATTGACATTTTACTCAAAAAGAAAACATAAAGTAAGAAGGAAAAAAAAATTTACACAACAAGAAACACCAAGACACAGGATAAAAGCAAGGGTAAGAGGAGCAAGCAGGGGGGAGAGGACGTGATAATCAAAGTACCGCAAAAAAAAGAAACCACAAGCAAGCAAACAAGTAGGAAGGAAGGTTGACAAAAAAGGATAGGAGAAAGAGAGAGACAAAGGTTTGACAATTCGATTTGGCTATCCGAAGAACAGATACACAACAGAAATCCAAATGATACAAAATTCCAAAAAAAGATCATATGCAGCCTCAACCAAAAAGTTCCACATAAATCCAAAAAAGTCGTCCATGTATGTCGATATACCAAGGATAGAGATTGCATCCATTTCCCCCAGAGTGGTCCTAGGAGGAGGAAGCGTTCGAAGGGACGAATGAAAGGAGCGTGAATGGGCGGGAATCTGAGGAGCCACAACAATATCACAAATGAACGTCTTGAGGAGAAATACAACGCCAGAAAAGAGCAAACGACAATGACAAAGAAAGGAAGGGGAAAACAGAAAAAAGAGCGTGGTTGTTTGAACGTGGTGATATGTTACAACAATGTCCAAACGTAAACAGTCCAAAGTGTTGCGGTACACAGGGGGACGGTCCAAGATAGAAGGAGGAAGATATCCATGTGTCGGTGTAATCGGCTCATCGAGCAAATAAAGAAAGAATAACAGATTATAAACACATGATGGAAGCACAGAGAGCGACGCAGAGAGCAATGGACAAAAATCTATGGGAATGCATAGGGAGCCTTGGTTTCGAGATTGCGATAAGATGCGAATTGGAAGGCGAGAATGCGACGACAAATTGATTTCTTTTTCTGATAGCGATATACGAAAAATATGTGATGGAAAATCATGTTAGTTGACAGATCCTAAAATTCGGCAGTCAAATTGTTGGAGAAAAGAAAAAACGGATGAGATGTGAATCGACAGCGGCCATTGATGAGGCGGTTTCTTCAGGGAATCCACCCCATCTTGAAACCAAGTTTCGGTTTAGCCGCTGTCTCCCAGGAGAGGCGAACGGTGCCCGCTCCCTTGATCTCGATTTTGTCCTGTGAGCGACAAGCCTAAACACGAAACATGTTAGAAATGACGTCTAATGACGATTCAGATCCACTGACACTTTCGACGACGCTACTCTTTTTGTAGTCAACAATCCAGACATCTTGGTGGAGACCGTCGGCAGCGACAATACCCTCGATGATAGCATTCTCAAGGTCTCTCACTTTGACCATGGTCCTCACTTCACCAATCGAGGTACACCACTCTGTGAGCGCATCGACTTCTTCTTGTTGATCACCGACACCACTGATGACGAGCCGCCTCTTACCAGCCTTTCGCTTGCTATTTGACATCAATCTGGCGAGGGATTTACGCTTAGAGTCAGGGCTAGTGAGCGATTGAGAGGTGGGCGGGGAGTTGGCGATACCCATGCGAGCCGCCAAGCCGCGGAATCCATTCCTGGAAGGAAGCGGGGGTGTCGATACATTGAGTGAACTTGCATGCGGGCCAGAAACACTCCTTTGAATGGGTGAGGAGGACCGGGACCGGTTTGAAGACTGTCGGAGATGAAGTGGGGACGTTGGGCTGCTGTGGGAGGGCCTGTCGACGACACCGAATCGGCCGTGATCCCTGGATTGGTTGATGGGACCCTGAGGACGAGATGGCGGCTCTGGGACAACTTGGCGACTCGGCTGGGGGGCTCCGTTGAGATCGCGATCCAACATATCGGTTATGACGCCTAATCTGAGCCTGCGTTCATCCTCGGCAGTAGTTTGAGTGACATGGCGGGCATAATACTCGGCGGCGGCGTCCAATTCGTCATCGCCATATGTCCTTGAACGGGACAAGGGAACGTGGTCGCTCAAGTTACCTCGATAGTTATCATCGCGTCTGATGAATCCAGGGCCATCATAAGCAGGAGAAAGAACAGGAACCGAGATAGCGCTCTTGAGAGCAGGCGACAAGGCGAGGAGTGGATCTGCGAGAACCGGTGTGGTCGGCATGAGGGGGCTGGCAGTGTTAGTGCTCGTTGTAGAGGTAGAAACGGACATGCGGGTAGACGGAAAAGAGGCCTTGACGGGGGAAGGTGATGAAATTGGGGTGAAGGAAGGGACGACAGGCGAAGTGACTTTTGAGGGAACATTGGTGTGGGTTGAGGTAGAAGAAGAGATGGTTGGAGAACGTGGAGAAGCCATTGAAGGATCCAGTTTCAGGGAAGGAGGCTTTGACTTTGATTTCATCTTGGGAGGTGGGTTGACAGAGGCATTGGAGACGGAGCGCTGACGGGAGTCGAGCTTGGGAGGCGTGAGTTCAGGCTGTTGTTGTTGTTGTTGTTGTTGTTGTTGTTGTTGCTTGGCCTCTTTATTAGGACCATAACCAGTGAATCTAGAAATGAGAGAGGCGAGGCGCTTGCGTGCGCTTGCCTTTTCCTTTTTTTTGTCCTGGGCCATGTTTTCTGCGACTGAACTGGTGAGAGACCAGCGAGAAGCAGTAGGGGGTGAAGGATAGAAATTCTGCTGAGGAAGAACATCCCGATAGGCAAGGCCAATGGAAGAGGCTGATAGTTTAGGAGAAAGAACATGTTGAGAGAGAGAAACCAGAGACGGCTGTGAGCCCAGCACACGAGGAGACCGTGACGGTGTGACAGCAGGAACAAATCCATCCGTAACAGTAGCAGCACGCTTGGGAAGTGGGCTAGGACCCAGATAAATTTGTGACGAGGATGCCAGAGGCTTCAGATACGGTGTCATCGGGGTGTTCGGGGGTGGAGCATGCGGTTGCGGGGGCACACTCGATGGCACAGACTCCGCTGAAGTAAGCCACTCATCCAGCCGTGAGCTGACCTGGGCGGAATCAATGTACACTGCATTGCGGTTCGCGCCAATCGAGAGGGAAGACGCGATGGAATGCAATCGAGCCGACTCCCGGGCAACAGGCGGCCGTAAAGGCACCGACTCGGACAACAACGCCAGTGATGGCCGGTGTGCCAACGACGGACGCCGGGAGAGCGCAGGAGACGAGGAGTTGTCGGACGGAACACGCTGATGCAAAACCGTGGCCGGGGCCGCAACCACGGTGGGCCGCAGAATGGAGTGATGGGCCACGGTCGACGACGCGGCAGAATGCGAGCGGAGACGGGAAAGCGACGGCGGCAACTCCGGCAGAGGCTGCAGAGGGCGTGAGTTCACTCACTCACTCATTGTGTGTGTCTGATGACATACCTTGTTGGCTGACATGGGAGCCAGATGGTCAAATCCAAGCAGAGGCGAGTCTGCACGAGCAGCTTCGTTATCCTCCATCGCTCCTATGCTTTCAGTATCGTTGATCCAGTGGTGAAGTCGTACTTCTCGCACGTCGTCTTCGTCCACGTAGCTTTCGGCATCATCGTCGACGACGTTCGAGTACTCGAGGTCAGCACGCACGAGTGTAGCCATCTCACAGTGAACTGTAAGCTACCAAGCAGGCGGGATGCAGACAGCGGACAGACAGAGCATATTCATTTATATTTTCAGGCCAACCCCCCCATCTCAGATTCAAGATGATGCACAGATCGATCAGTTCCGTTTCCCGATTCAGCCAGCTTACGCTTATGGCACCCATGTTCCCACCCTCTTGCGCCCGAAAGTCTACCTCTTCGCTGTCTACCTCGTTCTTCCCAGCTTCTCAGCGCTCTGCCATGGCCCCCCCCTTGCGTCCCTCACCTTACTCTTTATGGCCCCAGTCTCTCTCCCTCACAAAGCCCTTCCTACCATCCGCCCGAGGTCCTGCTTACCTCAGCTCATCGTCAACCTTTGACCATCCTAAATGGAGTCTAGCTTGTTGTTCATTCGTCCCAATATTCAACAAATAAATATTCTGCATGCTTGGAGATGGCCGTCTCTGTTTTTCACTGCTATAATACCACAGAGGAATGTCATTCGACAACCCATGGCCTGCGTTCAGCCACACAAATCCATCAAAAACGGTCGCATGCAATATTGTCGTGTGAACTCAATCCTGAAACCCACGGCCGCCGTCACACAACCTCCTTGTGGAATTTTGAGCACACGATGGCCGAGAAAGTATCGACAATCCGTCATGGGATAGACCCAGTCGAGACAAGTCGTTGGTAAAAAAAGAGAAGTCGATGACCAAGATGAAAGATGAAGAAGAAAGTTATCTGCTCATTGTCATTCTCATTCCCAAGTCAAGTATAGTACTGTTCCAAGCTTAGGTCCCTAATTGTCATTGTATCATAAACTTGCTTTCTTCTTGATGACACGAGGCTTCCATATGAAAAAAAATTATCTTTTTTTGAAAGAAGCATTCATCCATATATCAGACTCTCTCTCGTACAGAACGAGTTGTCATCCAATCCAGGACTCCGTGCACAATCGCACCTCGGATGATGGTAATGGACTACTTGACCGGCAAGTTGATCCGGTCGATATAGGCTGGATGTTGACCCTCCCAACGGGTGCGACACTTTTTCTTTCTGGTTACTACATAGTCAACGTGGTTTAGATTCAGCAAGGGGTGACAGCTCTCATTAACCATCGGAGTTACATTCCTGACTCCGGCGTCGAATAATAAATAAATAAATAAATGTATACTATATAGAAAGGCAACAATGAGGGGATAGCATGACTCAGCAAGGACCTATTCCAGTTTGGGTGATTTTACAAATTGTCGTCAATAGATGGAATGATTGTGGTTACTTTTCCGCCGACGATCGTAACTAGCTTTTCTAAATATTGAAAGGGATAGCGTATAGAGGGTTTACTTTTCGTTTTTCAATCTGAGATATAATTTGGAAAAACCATATGGTCTCTACTACTACTATAATTTCGCTTACTTTTCCGCTCTCTCGCTCTCGCTTTTTCTCCCCTCCTCCTCTTTCTCGGAGAGTACTCACCTCCGATACTTTCCTGATATATCACACGAATAGAAAAACAAGTGAAAACAAATCACATCTCTCTAGATAAACACCCTCATCTTGAGTAATATCCGCACGTCCATTTTTACGAGCTAATTTGGAGAGAGAATTCAAAAGCTCCATAATACTGACCGTCTAGACACACACACACACAGAGAGAGAGAGAGAGAGAGATGTGTCTTCCTCTTCCTCCTTTCTCCTTCCTCCTTCTCCTCCTTTTCCGATTTCCGCGGTCCCTTTCTCATGAAACATGCTCTCTCTTTCTCTCTTGAAACATATTCGATTCAAAAAGGAACAATTTTGATCCCGGACCGAAAATAGAAGCACGATTGAGGGGTGTGATAAGATATATATTTATATTATTAGAATGTAAAAAATTATTATTATTATCATGATTATACATATGCCAACGCCCTTTTTCCTCCTTCACACTCACTCACACACACACACACACACACACACACACACACTCTCTCTCTCTCTCAAAACAACGAAACGAAACGAAACCAAAAGGGGGAGGGGGAGGGAGAAGCGAACAATAAAATTGAAATTGGCTCGAGAAAAAGAAAAAATTCCGTGATCGGGAATGCTTCTGTATCCATATTTATATCTTACCTACCTACCTACAAGTACAAGTAAGTTTGCACCCTATAATGGATGGACTCACTCACTACACTACAATGGTTAGCGAAAATTATGTGTTTTTTCCCTAGGACCACCGACCACCGACAGTGACTTGAATGCACCCCCCTCCCCACCGCCAGTCGGTCATCTTTGAATGACCTTGATATTCAATGACTTTGGTACGATCACAACACCATTTGCTGATGCGCTCTTGTCGATAGATTTAGGCCCACATACATCCTTATACTGGACGTCTATACGCCGCCTATCAAGTTTCCTTATAAGCGCGATAGTCACGTGACTGTGAGAGAGCACCATCGGGTAAGCTGTCCTTGATCTGCCCTTGATGAGGTAGGAAGTAGTAGGTAAGTAAGGGACAGAATACGCCAAGATGTGGCGTTCGTTGCTGGTTAAAGGACTGACGGGAGAGGGGTCATAAATACCGTCTGACACGTTGCAAGAGGAGAACCGAAAATGCATCCTATAGCAGCGCTCTCTCTCCTTGCCTGCTAAATTCGTCTTTTCAATCAAACATTGATTGGAGGAAACAAGGTTAGAGATCCTAATGTACGTACTGCACTAGAACATCGTTATCTAACCTAGGTGATCTATTTGGGCTTGGGTGGTCAGTTTAGGGAACTGTTTCATGAAAATTCACATTCACCAAGCTAAAGCACAGCAGGGGCAACATACATACAAGACAGTGCAAGACAGTGCCAGTGCGGTGTCGAACTCCAAGATTGCCTTACATCATCACCGAGAAGAGACCAATCAAAGTGTACTACATCTGGGAGCAAAGCATTGGGTTTGTGTCTAACCAGTGGTTCTCTGCGTCACGGTCAATGACCAAGAGACTTTTCTACCCGGCGATCCTGAGAATTCCTTTTCATGGGGATATTTTGTAGCCTTGAAAGGTGAGCCGTCCTCGGTGATAGTCACAGGAATGGTAAGTGCTAATTTTGATTTCTCAAAGCGAGCAGAAGGGAACTTGTCCTTAAAAAAAGAAGGAAGAAGTGTTCTTTCTTTTTCGAAATCTCTCGAGTGTGAAAGAATAGAAGAAAAAGTTCATGAAACGGGTACATTTACCCGTTGTGCATCGGTCCGTCTCTCAAGAGTGACTTTTGATTTTTCGATGTCAAGTAAGGTGTGTGGCATCAACTACACTGCAATTTTTCTTTTTTCGGTTTTATGCTTTTTTTTTTTTTCGAAACTGGAATGCAAGAAAGAAAGGGTGGACTGGACCGCTTGAAGTGCAAGGTGAGACCTCTTTGGCGTTTCAACTCGGGATGTGGACAAGCGAGAAAGATTCGAATCTCTCTCTACATAAGGTCAGACCCATTGAAGCAATGATGATGATGCTAATGACCATCAAAACATATCGAGTGGTTCGAAAGTTCTCAGTTTCTAAATGTTGACCGAAATGTTGAGAGAGGGAGAGATGCATGAGATGCATGACCATTGATGTGTCATCATCAGTATGAGTGATATGCCCTGTCAAAAACCGATGCAAGTCCATGTCCACTTACTTACTGTGTTCGATGTTCCAAAGGCTTTATGTGAGTCCCTCTGATGCCCCTACTTGTAAAATCGGAGATCAGACATTTTTTGTCGTTGATTTATGAGATTGGGATGTAGTAAACAAGACCCTGAACCATTCGTTGAGGTGGGTCGGGGTTTGTCCCTTTGAAAAAAAAATAGCAGTCAATCTCTTTCCTCATTTAAATTTAATTGCGTTTCAAAAAAGGAAAAAAGGCCAACGTCTCCTTGCTCGACAAATTTCTAAAACAGGTTATCAAGATTCTCAAATTTCGGCACCAACGACATGTGTATTGGTCAATCCCCTATATTGTCGGACCTTGCAATCATTAATGAAATTTCAAGACCCATGTTCTTTTCCCTGAGACAAGATAAACTTATTGTCCTGGGTGTATGGCATTTTTAGGGACCAGTGACTCAGAGGTTTAAGGTTCTTTTTGACCGGAACTTTATTTCTATCAGATAGTAGTCACACACAGTGATCTCTATAGGCTATGCCCATTGTCGAAAGCTATATTTTCGGAGATGGAAGAAAACTTGAAGAGGGTAGTTCGGTTCTCTTTTACACCTACGAGGGAAAGAAAGAAAGAGAGAGAGAAGAGGCAGGTAGGATAACATCACTGCTTTTTTGAGCCCCACTTCTCGATACAAGTATGACGATAGCCGATCAGAAGGTTGAATTTCTCATGACGTCCGAGTGTACTTCAGGGAAGGGGAAATGAATGAATGCTACAGGGCTGTCTGAATGCATGATTATTATTTTTTTTATGCAAGAGTGTTTTTGGGATCTGGGGTCATACTCACGAGGAGAGTTATGAGTTAATCGATAGATGAACGAAAGGAAATCTACCTCTTCATCAGTAAATCCAGCTGCGCAGTTGATCCATGTAGTTGATGGGGTATCACTCGCACAGACCTCAAAGGAAGTCAGATTTGAAGTGTGATCGTGGTGAATGGAGAAGAACAGGCAAATAGCGAGCCGAACCGATAAAGGGTCCTCCACAGGGTTAATGATTGTTCGGGAACACTTAGGAACACTCCTAATTGCAGGAGAGAGAGAGAGAGAGAGAGAGAGAGAGAGAGAGAGAGAGAGAGAGAGAGAGAGAGAGAGAAAAGGATCTATTATCGCAAGCAACTATTGTTATCCAGCAACCGTGTTTCACTCGAGTGGAAGTGAGCGTATCAACGTATTTGCTGATTCGATCAATGCGGAGTTGGAAGTGCAACTAAATGGCCCCTGCCCAGATTATGCTCAGATTATGTGCCGATAGCAAAGGGCTTTCTGCTCAACTTTGAGAAATCAACCAACAGAGGGCATGTGGATAGATTGGATTCTGATTTTCCAGATGGAATTTTTGGCGGATCGCCACATATTTTCTCCGTTTCCGAGTGGGAAAAGGAATGCACTTGATCACCTCAGCGACCTCACATGACGAAGGAAATCTGGAACAGCCGCACAAGTTCCTATAAAGGAAGTGCCGTGGTGCTCACGGATGACCACTGTCACACTCAACTTCTAGATTCTTCCGGCTCAATCCATAGGTCGGGTATGGGCTAGTCCATTGATTGTCTTGCCAAGATATTTGTTAACGTTAACGTTAGGCAAAAACCTTTGTGGTTGTTTCGCTCTATCATTCAGCGTGGAGGGCTGTTCCTCGGACTAATGATCATTATTATAGACAGACGCTTCTGACTTGCTTTAACAAAGAACCATTGACGATCTCATTCTTTGGGCCAAACAACTGTAATATCCTTCCATGTTGCATACGCCGCCTGTCTAGTTTCAAGATTTCTCTGTCCATGCCATTCCTGAGCATTCTGCGCACAATCTTCACCTGGTGGAGTAGTTTGAGTCGAAGCAGCGTGAGACGCGAAGAACTCTCAGAATGCCATGGGGACTATTATTATTCTGCGATTTACCTTTGTGCATCTTCTCCACGACTAACCCCTCTGTGCCAGATATCCCTGCGCCCATTGAACGCAAGCTGCACTCAAAAACTCTGAATATTGCTGGTTCTAGTTCAATATCATTATTAATCTGTCTCACTCAAGTGGCGCTTGTCCAACACCTCGATATGAACCGTGTGTTGTCAGCTGGGAGCACTTCTTGGTGACCCTGTTCTTCGATGAGGATTTCTCTCTCCACTGTTATCTTCTCTATATTCCGCCCTTGCCACCCAATCATTACCTTAGTCCTCAAGACTTTTATTTTTACCGAGCAGTTCTGGGTCAGACTGGCGATTTACACGCATGTGTCTGATGATCTACATCATTCAAGATGTGATTTTCATCTGAGGAAGTAACTTTATTCAAGAACATCTTCCAGAATATTGCTCCTTGGGCTCCACTGTAAACATTTATTTATCGACGACATCCCGGAAATGCCTCGAACACACGGACTTACTAGAATTGGCTATTCTTCTAGCCGTGTTCTCTGCGGATACATCCTCAACACGTGCTTCGTTATGACGTTCCGATTATTTTCGACCGTCTAGAAGATGCTCAAATACGGGCATCAGCTCAAACGTTGACACCGACCGTTACTGTTAGGTAAAACCTACGCTTAAAGTCCCGCCCCTCAGAGAGTTATGCATCTGCATTGAGAGCCTATCCAACCGCTCTGCACGTTCTTTGGCACACCGCCATTATCGCCTACTACGAGCTTAGGCATAGCAGCCCCGAGGCCCCCGAGGGTTGTTACAACCGTTCAATTCTTATAATAATTCTCACATTGAGAGGGGTTCACGGTACAGACAGTAGGGATTTATTCACCTCATCCTCTGCGAGACTCTAGAATTGATAGTTCGTTGGCAAATCCGATATAAGAGTTGATTGATATTCAGGGTTTGCTCGACATGGGAAAGTTTAAAATTTGCTATCGAGGCACAGGACGCTCCAAATTACCTCAGAAAGAAGTCAAGCCTAACGCCACTTGGGCACGATCTGCCCGTCGCCGGCGCTTAGATTACTACCCTTTTCTGTGGATCAAGAAGTTCACTCAGTCAGCTTGAAAGAGGTGCGAGGTGTGAGAACGCCCGGCTATCCTCTTTAAAGGTATGTCATTCACTGATGAGGGGTTCTGTCGGAGTCAGTTAAGCGCATTCAACCCACTTTGAGGTTTCCAGATATGATCTCACTCACTCTCACATCTCACGTCGGGTGTTGCGTGTAGAATTCTATTTGAGCTCTTATGGAAGAATGGTCATGTCGACGATGGAATCCCAAGTTCCCAAGGCCAGCCATGAGTTTGATAGGAGTTTTTTCTGATATTTGTGTGAGTGGAAATAGATTTTGGTGATTGACTAAGTGATGATTTCTGATTTGATTGACTGAGTAATGATTTCTTTTCAATATATTAGATTTTCAATTTTACTGGTGAACTAGGGTTGGCCTGACAACCTGGCACAGCATGTTACCTACTCTCGTCTTGCTTACCGGCGTCCGCGCTTATTGAACCCTGTTCTTCAGACTGAAAATGACTACGAATTGAATTTCATTTTTTGCAACGGTATGTAACGGCTGTAACGGTTGCCTCCCCCCTCCTCCTCCCTCCCAATTTTCATATGGTTTCACAAGGCAGGTTTTCTAGGTAGATTTTCCTATCCAATCCCCCCCCCCCCCCCCTCCCCAAACACCCATTTTCTGTTTTATCACACTATTACAATAAAAAA
>Ga0157368_1000990_pt1 | contig 12564 bp, 13 predicted proteins | sample AttbisABBM3_FD_113146 | JGI IMG/M metagenome (GOLD analysis project Ga0157368, IMG submission 113146) | Fungus gardens microbial communities from leaf cutter ant in Botucatu, State of São Paulo, Brazil - Atta bisphaerica ABBM3 | ecosystem: Host-associated > Fungi > Mycelium > Unclassified ...
CGAAACCTTCAACGGCTACGGCGCGGTCAGTTTGGATCGACGTATTCCGGAAGGCGGCCACGATGTCATCAACCACGTGATGGCGGGCGATCCCGTCAGCGCCGCCAGCCGCCACTACGGCCAAGTGCGCGTGTACGCCACTGAGCAAGAGATCGCGAGGTTGGAGCGGGCTGGCTATGACGACCAGCGCAGTGGCTTGCGCAATCCGATCAGTGCGGCGAAGGGGTTGGTGACGGATTCCCACACAATCTACAACTTCCTCCCGGTGGACAAGGAGGGCAAGCCGAAGCACTCGGTCTTGGAGGACGCGACCGCACAGCACTTGGCGCAGCGCCATGCGCCGATGATCGAACGGTATCGGGATGATATTGCCGCGCTGCGCATGGGGGTGACGCTTGGCGCACGGGGCTGGGGTGGGCTGCTGCAGGACGGCATTGCCGACCTGCGCGGGCCACTCGCGCCGGGTGCAGGTCGCGACAGCATCGGCGTGCCGACTTGGTCGGAGCACATGCAGCGGCTGCATATGCCCCGTATGGAGAGCGGAGAACCGCAGGGCTGGCGAACGCCGTTGAAGGTGCCGGAGCCGTCGGGGATGGGGCCTGCCGATCCACAGCAACAGCATGATCCTCTCTACCAGATGCTCAAGAGCAAATTGCCCGCCGGCATGACGGATGCGGCGGTGTCGCATGCGGCATCGGAAGCGCGGCGTGAAGGGATGGAGCGGCCGGATCAGATCAAGTCCGTGACGCTGCTGGAAGGTGGAAGCGCCTGGATCGAAGGCAGCACACCCGGCTATCGCGTCAAGGTGGATCTGTCCGGTACGCCGCCCGTGGTGCAGGAGCGGAGGACGGAGCAGGCGCCTGAGCAGCAGCACCTGGTGGCACAGCAGCAGGATGCGCCCCAGCACCAGGCGCCGGTGAAGGGGCGGTGATGGTCGAGTGGGCACCGAACGGGATGTAGACAGAGGGGGCTTCGGCCCCCTCTTCTTGTGCGCGGCAGCGTGCGGACACGGCCGGCGCGGGAGCCGCAGAGCTATGCGCGTGATTCAGATGCACTTCACTTGCACTGAGCGACAGCCGTAACTTTGTACTTCTCGGTGAAGCTGCGAGGGTTAGGATTTTCTATGGCCCCGACACTCAAGATGTCAAACCCATTCGGGCAATGCCGTCTGATACTGCGTTCACACGGCGGAGCGGTCGTGTCGTCGAACGTGTTGCCAGGTTCGTAGCAAGTCGAAAACGGGGGTTGAAGCTGTCATGCCTGCCTGCTTTCCGGTGGGCCGGTACTGGGAAGCAGTAAGCCTAAAGAACGGTGGGGGCGCTCGCTTTTTCCCGGTTCCCGACATCTGGCGGCGTTAGCCAGAAGCGGGTCGTTCACCCTCGCTTCTGTACTCACTCAGCACAGCATCGAGCAGGGTGACCAGCTCTGCCGCGGTCACCTCGGTGCGCTTGCCTTGCGTGCTGCCTCGCAGGGCATCGATACGCCCGCGCGTCGTAGGTAACCCTTGCGTGGTCATTGCATCGGCGATCGCGCGCGCGTCCCAGCCATCGTCGCGCAGTAGCAGCAGCAGGGACTTCAAGACGTCGCGGAGATCGCTTTCCGGAACCTCTCGATCCGGCCATGGGTGGCCTACCAGGGTTTGTGGCTGGACCCTGGCCAACAGCCGCTCGCCCTTCCATAGCTCAGCCACGCCACCTTTCTGTGCGCTGTCGCGATCCCGGGCAACTCGGTTCCAGGCAGCCTGCGCACGAGGTGCCCAGTCGGTGTGGCACAGCACCTGGCCGTTGAGTTTCACCGTGTACATCATCTGATGTCTGTTGAATGTGAAGGAACTGCCTGTGCGGCAGTGAAACAACGAGCGCCTCAGCTCGTTCATATCTTTTGAGCTGCCTAGGCGGCGGTAGGCGAAGAGGACCAGCCTCTTCACTCATTCAGCTTTTCTAAGCTGCCTGCACGGCAGTGGGTGAGATAAGGCGACGAAAAGCAGCAGGCGGGGCAACGGTCATCCGGGGCGGTTTAAGCGGGGGCGTTGCGCTTCAATCCACGTGCCTGGGGGCACGACAAAGGTAGCCCATGAGGAAACACGATGCAACTGCCGGATCGGGTGGTTACGGGTGTTGAGCTTAGGGGCCTCCCGGCCCACTAGACAGGGCCGGTCACGCTGTCGTGCTGCGCATTAGCCTCCGGCCCGGATGCCCTCTCCGCTTGCCGGTCCAGGCTTCGTTGGGGCAAGGAGCAAAATACCGATCAGTTAAGGAAAAACGCTGCGTTCTCGTGAAGAGAACGTGGCTTTTCCACCAGGGTCGCCGGCAGCGCAGTATGGACTGCGATCAATGCTTAACTGACTGGCATTAGGCTCCGGCCCTCTCTTCTTGCCCGCGGCGCAGAAAAGGGGATGCGCTGCGCTGCCGTTTCATGCGGGCGGGCCGCCCATTCCAGGAACACCCTTACGCCGATGTTTGTCGGCGTTGCCGACACATGCCCAGGCAGCCGCGACCTTCAAGGCTGCAAGTGCGGGAAACCGTGCTGGTCTTTTCTTCCTACGGACGCATCACGTCCATCCACCCACAAGGGATCTCTCCCTTGTGGGTAGGGAATCCCTTGTTTTTCCTCAAGGAGATTCCCATGGACCGTTCCCTCATCAAATCCAAGCTGCCTTCGCTTGTCGCAGGCCATGTGCCCCGCAACGTGCGGTCGTTCAAGTACCGCGTGTTCGACGATCAGCCGCAGCCCTCTACGCTGGGCTTCGCCATCGACCCCGAGCCCTTCGACGGCAAGGTGGTCGCGGCCAACGACGACGCCATTGTCGTCAAGCTCAAGCCCAGCGAATTCGCGGTGCTCGATCCCCAGTTGGTGACTACCATTCCCCGCGAAGGCGCCAAGGTGCATGTCCAACCGTATGCCCGCCGCCGCTTCGACGGCAAGCGTGCGGATACTCCGGAAGTGGTCACCGAGAAGACCGCGGACGGTGTTCCCTACACGATCACCAGGCACATCCTCGGCTCCGCGCCGGCCAAGCTACCCATCCCCGAGCCGCAGTGCCTGGAACTGGGGCAGCTCATCCAGCAGTTGGAGGAAATGCCGGCTCCCGACGGGTTCCGGCGCATCACCCACATGCTGGTCGATGCCGGGGCCCGCGACTTCACCTGGGTCGATCCGAAGCCGTCCAAGATCATCGAGACACCCCCGGCGATCAGCTTCACGGTTTCGACCGCGAAGTTCGAGGGCCAGGTGACGATCCTCTACGACCGCAGCGGCGACACCTACGTGGTGGAGCTGCGCCGCGACGGTGAACTGGTCGATCGGTACGACGAGGTGTATTTCGACATGCTCGGTGAAGTGCTGGAGCGGCTTATCGACGACGGGCGCTGGCGCCTGATCGACGTGAGCGTGATCGACGCCAAGGCCACCCGGTGACGCCAGGCCGTTGCGGCATAACGTACGAGGCAAGCGACTGCCGACAGGACACCAAGCGCCACTGTGGCTGGGTCCACTGCCTACCGGCAACTTGCCCCAAGGCCTTCCATCCGTTCGGGTGGAGGGCCTTTTTCTTCAGGAGATCAACCATGTCACTTCGATTCAAGGGCTCCGACCTGCGCCCCGTGCTGGCCGAAGCCGTTGCCAACCAAAGCCGTGTCGTCCTCGCCAAGGACCAGGGCGTGTACTTCCTCGCCGAGCAGGGAGAGCGCCGTCCCGATGGCCGCATCAAGCTGCTGGCCTATGCCGTCGGCTGCAACCCGGATACCTACCCGTTTGACGACTGGTGGGAGCTGGCGCGCGCCGAGTTGGGTGGCGACGACTTCATCGAGTTCTTCGACCCAAAGGAAGGCGTCTTCGCTCGCATCCTGCAGGGCACGGACGATCTGATGCTGTCCGCCACCACGACGCACCTGTCGCTGGAGGTAGTGCCATCGGTGTAGCGCACCGACTCGACTACCACCCTTCCCTCACGCCCCCTTCTTGGGGGCTTCTTTTTTCCGCACTTCGGCCTTCGCGCGCGCTCGTCTACTAGCCGCCATGGCTCGTCCGCCGACCTACCCACGGAGACGACCACATGCCATCGCCGCACCTGCTACCGATTACCCTGCGAAGCACCAATGGCTTCGTGCAGTACGCCGCCGTCCAGTTCTCAGGGAGAGAAGTTCACCCTGGCGGTCGCGCTGTCCGGCAGCGACGGTATCTGCGGCGTGGCCATCGTCGGCCATCCGGTCTCCCGCCACCTGGATAACGGCCGGACACTCGAAGATAGCCGCTACGGGCACCACGTACTGTCTAGTCCCTCTCATGAGAGGCTTTCTTCTTCTGGCGCGCCAGCCAGCGCTGCCGCAGACCGCTCAATGGGCGCTCCATGGGGCGAGGCATGGAATCTCTCTCACCTTGCGATATTTGCCGGCGAGACGCAGCTGTTCGCCGTGACGCGTCCAGACCGCGATGATGAAGCCGCCGCCCTGATCCGTATCAGGCAGGAGCCGATCGGACTGTTCTGTGACCACCAGGCGCACAAGGCGTCACGCAAGCAGCACCCAGTCGCAGTCTGAGCACCGACCGCCGCGTTCCTAGCCCCCCACCCGCTATCGCGGGGGCTTGCTTTTTTCGCCGACTGCCCAGGCAGGTTGCATCCCCGCCTGCGGAGGGAATGCGGTCCTAGGCGAATCCCCATTTTCAATGGCGCGCCGACCAGCACGGCATGACGCTCCCCCCATGCCTGCTGACGTTGTCAGCGACATGCCAGGCAACCATCGGTCTTCGAGGTTGCCGCGCAGTTCCCACTGCGTGACCGAGCCAGCTCGCACCGCATCCATCCGCGAGCGGCCACCTGTTCTGGTGGCGGATGCTTTCGCCTTATCAACCCATCGCGGGGTTACGCACCTCTCCCCGCATGCGTGGGGTCGGTGTGTCTCCGCTTCTTCCCTATGGAGATTCACCATGACCACCACATCCAACGAGAAATCGTATTTCGACATCCACACCTCGGGCATCGGCTACATCCAGCGTGCCCGTGAAGTGCCCGTCCGGGGAGGCCGCCGTGCGCAGCCGTTCCTGGCATGCACCGTCGCGGCATTGGTGGGTTCCGCCAAGGACCCCAGCTACCGCTACTTCGACGTCAAGGTCTCGGGTACCGAGGCCAAGAAGCTCGTCCAGCGCTACCTCGGCGTCGACGATCCCAGGCAGCGCCCGCTGGTGCGCTTCCGCCTCGGCGACCTCTGGGGCGATGCGTTCATCCGCGATAAGGGTAAGCGCAAGGGCCAAGCCGGCGCGTCCCTCAAGGCGCGACTACTCAAGGCTGAGCCGCTTGACCGGACCGAACTGGCTTCGATCAAGCAGCACGAGCTGATCACCCGCGGCATCGGCTATCTCAACCGTCCGAAGGACGTCTCCCCCCAGGATGGCGACCCGTTTCTCGCATGCACCGTCGCCGCGCTGACCGGGCCTGTCGATGAGCCGGAATATCGGTACTTCGACACCATCGTCTCCACCCCTGAAGCCGAGCACCTGGTTCGCCAGTGCGTGCAGTACATCGAAGGGGACCGCAAGGTACTGATCGCCTTCCGTCTGAACGACATGAAGATCGATCCGTACATCCGCACCAGGGGCGAGCATGCCGGGGAACCGGGCGCGAGCCTGAAATCCACGCTGGTCCACATCGGTCTGATCAAGATCGACGGCACCCAGGTTTATCCGACGAGCCAGGCGCCAGCCGAGGCACCGCACGCCCTGGACGCACCCGCGTCCGAAGCCGAGGTTGCCGCCGACACCGCTGCCGAACAACCTGCCGAGTCCGCCGAGCGCGAGCCGACAGGTGACGTCGAGGAGCAGGAGCCGGCATTGGCTGCTTCGTTCTGATCCGGCACGGCCCCTCACGGGGCCTTGCCTTTTTCCTATCCATCAAGGAGAACCATCATGGCAGCCCCATCGGCACCCGTTAGATCAATCCTGCCCATCGTCGTCCCAGGCCAGCTCAGTTTGCGGACCATCCGCGGCAAGAATGGCCCGTTTACGGTCGGTCGCCTGGCCACCCCCATCGGTGAGTTCGCCGTCAAGGACGCAGAACTGGAGCAGTACCCCGAAGGCAAGTACGACGGGGAGTTCGTCATCCGCTACATCTTCGCGAAGTCCTACCCAGTCGCAGGCGGCGCGCGGTTTGAAGTTCGCGCCAACCTCGATGGCATGACGCTCAATGGCATCGACAAGCTGAGCCGTGACGAAGCGCGCAGCTTCGCTAGCCAGGACGTCGATCCGCTCGATGAGGAGTTGGGGACGCAGCCTGCGGTAACGCCGGCCAAGCCCAGCAGAGGGGCCAAGCCCACCAAGCCCGCACCCGTGCAGGCTTTCGCGGACGCCCCGCTGATCGATACCACGCCGCTCGGCGCAGAAGTACCGCCACCTGCTGCGGCCGCTGCCTCCGGCAGTGCCGAAGATGGGGATGCGGCGCTCTTCGGTTTGCTGTGGCCGCTGGGCGAGTCCGTGAAATTGGATTCAACCATCGATCGCCGCACCCTGCGCGCGCAGATCGCCCGCCTGGGCGAACTGGGTTTTTCGTTGGACTTCAAGACGCAGGAGTGGAGCCGTCAGGCCGAGTTGCAACCTGCGTGATCGCAGACACCGCATCCGCGGTGCTCTTCATCCACCCGCCGGGGTTCCTTCCCCTGCGGGGAGGCCTCGGCCATTTTCTGGAGGTCTCCATCATGTCCACAATCGCTTTCGATACCCCCCGTTCCGCGCTGGATGAAACCGCGTGGCGGGCTGTTTGCGAAACAGCCGCCGAGCATGCCCAACGTGGTTGCGGCCTGTCCTGGGAACACTGGGTCACGCTTTTCAGCTCGGAGATCGACACGCAAGCCAATCGGTTGCCGGAAGACCAGCGCGCTCGGGCCTTGGAAATCGCCGCCCAGGAATGGGACTACGCGACGCCTGCCGAGCGGCAGGAAACCCAGGATTGGCTTGCCGAAAACGGCTGTTGTTCGCACGGGATCACATTGGGTTGTTGCCCGGCCGGTTGCGGTTCGTACTGAAGCCGCCACCGGGTTCCATCGCCGAACACGCGGCATTTCATCACCCGTCGGGGGCTCTCCCCTGCGGGGGCCTCCGGCTCAACTTACTCAGGAGGCCTTTCATGGGCTGGTACTTCTCAAGCCAATCGCGGTCCGAACTGATCGCGGAACTGATCGCGCCGCAAGAAACCGAGCGCGCCAGCGTCAAGGTCATCGCCCACGCGCTGCGTGGCAACGTCCTCTGGTCCGTCGCGGAAGTGACGGCCAAGGTTGAAGGTGTGCATCGTCATCTGGCGCCGGGCCAATCCCTGCGCTACATCAGCTGCGATCTGCTCGAGCGTAGCGGCGACCAGTGGGGCTACAAGCCAATGGACGAGTCTATGCACCCGTACTACTACTCGTGCCCGCTGTCCTATCTGGACCTCGCACCGGAGCAGTCCGCCGACTGGCGTGCAGGCGTTCGCGCCTACCACGCGCGGCGGCGCACACCCACGGCATCTGCGGCACCTACCACAGCGCTGATGGGCTGAGCGAGGAGGAACCGACATGGACCCGATCCTGGCTGCGCTCCCGCCCTCGCTGTTGAAGCTCGTTGAAGGGAGTTTGTCCAACGACGAAGTTTCTTCCAACGAGGAAATGCTGGAGTACTTCATCAGCAACGGCCTCACAGAGGAACAGGCGCGGCATGCACTGACCTACCGCGACCAGTACCTCAACGCCATCTACCTGGACGGACTCACGCCGATCACCGCGGTAGACGAGTCGCTTCACTTCAACCCGCACACCCGGCAGTTCGAGCCGGACTGAGCGGTTTTCTTCCACCCCTGGGGGCAGTACTTGCCCCAGCGGGCGGTGCTGTTCCCGTACATCCGAGGACACCACCATGCCCGTAGACACTTCTTGCACGCTGTACCGCATTGACGAATGCCCGGACGTGATGGCCGACGCCTGCGTCGGCGACGACCAGGGCAACCTGATCTTCCTGTCGATCTGGGCGCGGGACACCGCCGTCCAGCAGTTCCTCGCTCGTCTGACCCTCGGGCGCGAAGAACAGGGCCTGGAGCAGTTCCACGTCATCACCGACCAGGGCGGCAGCGTCCCGGTGTTCGTCAGCAACGTCGATCGCCTGGAAAAGCGCATGACGCGCGCGTACCGGCGAACGCTGTTCGGCTCGCTGTCGAACGTGTGGCTGTTCGACCGGCGCTGTGTCAAGCCCGACAAGGCCAACGCCAGCGCACTGGCATTGCTGCCCAAGGGCAGCGCCCACCGGCTTGAGCGCCTGTGGATGCTGGTGCGGGAAACCTGCCCGCTGCCGCTGCTCGATCACTGGCGCGAGACCGTGCTGGAACTGCTGCAAACCCACGAAATGCTGGGCCGTCTTCCATTCGCCTTTGGGCCACTGGAAGGTCATCGGCTCGCCATCGACGTACCAACGCTGACTCAAGCGCTGGGTTCGCTGATCCGCAGCGACGTACTCACTGCCTACCCAGCCCCGGACCAGATCCGGACCCGGCAAGCGGTAGCGGCTTGACCGCCCGCGGAGGCACGCCTTGGCGTGCTTCCGCTCTTTCATCCCTGCCAACCAGGAGACTTTCATGGCCCTCATGTTCCCGCGGCTTGCCCGCAACTTCGTAAAAAATGGGTACTTCCCCACTGATGAATCCACGCTCGAAAGAGCCCTCAACACCCTGATGCCCAGCGATGGGCCGATGTGCATCCTCGATCCCTGTGCCGGTGAAGGCGTGGCGATCGCCGAAGCCGCTCATGCCCTCGGGCGCGCGCAGGCCAAGGCGTTCGCCGTCGAGTTCGACGCGGAGCGGGCACGTCATGCCCGCAGCCTGGTCGATCACTGCCTGCACGCAGACCTGATGGACACGATGATCTCCAAGCAATCCTTTGGGTTGCTCTGGTTGAATCCACCGTATGGCGACCTGTCCAAGGACGTCAACGGCAACATCGGCTACCAGGGCCAAGGCCGCGCTCGTCTGGAAAAACTGTTCTACCAGCGAACGCTGTCGCTGCTTCAGTACGGCGGCGTGCTAGTTTTCATCGTCCCCGCCTATGTGCTCGACGCGGAACTGGTCGGCTGGCTGACGCGCCACTACACGGACCTGCGGATCTACCGCGCGGTGGAAATGCAGTTCAAGCAGGTGGTGATCTTCGGACGCCGGGTGCGCCAGCGCGAGCAGGCACAGGATGGCATCAAGGCCGTGCGCGATCTGCTGTTGCAGGTTGGGCAAGGCGAAGTCGAAGCTGAGGAGCTGCCGAGCGAATGGCCGTTCCTGCCGTACATCGTCCCCGCCAATCCGGCCGAGCCGGAGCACTTCTTCCGCGTGACGATGGAGCCCGAGCAGTTCGCCAATGAAGTCGGCCGGTTGCAAGGTCTCTGGCCGTCGCTGAACACGCACCTGGGCGCCGCGCAGCAGTCGCTGCGTCCACCGGCGCGTGCCCTGTCGCACTGGCATCTCGCCCTGGCGCTGGCCGCGGGCGCGATCTCGGGGGTTGTGCGCTCCAAGACCGGACGCGTGCTCGTCGTCAAAGGTGACACCCACAAGGACAAGACGCTCCAGCGGGAATTCACCGAACGCGAAGACGGCTCCATCGCCGAGATCCGCATCCTCACCGACAAGTTCGTGCCCGTCATCCGCGCCTGGGACATGACGCCTGGCTCCGCGACGCGGGGCGAGGTGTTGACCATCCGCTGACCTCATCAAAGGAGAAACACCATGTTCTCACGTCTATTCCAGCGGCCTGCGCCGCAGAAGCAGCCATTGTTCGCGCCGGGCTCGATGCAGTTGAGCGAGAAGGTGCATTGGCTGGCCCGCAGGGGCCTCATCGATCCTCTGGCCTATGTGCAGCGCCATGTACGCGGCGACTGGGGCGAGGTCGACGAAGCCACGGCCCAAGCCAACGACGTCGCTCTTCATCAAGAAGATCCGATGATCTCCCGGTTCAGGATCACCGCGGACTTGGTACTGATCGTCAAGACCAGCGCAGACCACCAGACCACGGTGATCCAGCTTCCAGAAGAAACAGACCTGATCTGAAACCAGCGGGCCGCCAGCGCCTGCCATCTGATCCACGTCGGCCACGCGCCGATTCGTCTTCCCACCACGGGGCATGCCATCGCCCCGCTGGGGGTGGTGCATGCCCCTTTTTTTTATAGGAGCATCACCATGTCCCTCGATCTCGAAACCACTGCCGCTGAAGCCGCTCCCGTACAGGGCGAACTGCTCGATGCGGAATCTTCCCCTCTGACTCTGAGCCTTCAGGATTTCGTCGGCGAATTTGGCGACGACCTACTCGACGCCCTCAATCGTACCAACCCGCCTGTCTATACCGGCCTGCCGCAGCCGCGCCGCCAACTCGTCGTCGCAGGCCTCAAGCGCAAGCTGTTTGAGGCACAGGCCGAAGTCGTCCACGCTGCCGCCGAGCTGCTGATCGACCGTGGCGAACGCGCCGCGATCATCAATGGCGAGATGGGTTGCGGCAAGACGACCGTGGGCATTGCCACGGCCGCCGTTCTAAACGCCGAAGGCTACCGCCGTACCTTGGTTCTCGCGCCCCCGCACCTTGTCTACAAATGGCGGCGCGAGATCCAGCAAACGGTGACGGGCGCCAAGGTGTGGGTGCTCAACGGGCCGGATACGCTCGTCAAGCTCATCAAGCTGCGCGAGCAGTTGGGTGCGCAACCCACGGGCCAGGAGTTCTTCGTCCTGGGGCGTGTCAGGATGCGGATGGGTTTCCACTGGAAGCCTGTCTTCACCACGCGGCGCGTTCGCCACGGCGACGTGGCCGCGTGCCCGGACTGCGGCACGGTCATCACCGACCTCGACGGCGAGCCGGTCAATCCGATCGCGCTCGAAGCCGAGGAGTGCCGCAGGAAGTGCAGCCATTGCGCTACGCCGCTGTGGACACTGATCCGACCGCGCAGCCTGTCCGACAGCGACCAGTCCTCGGCCGTTCTGAAAGCCTTGAAGCGCATTCCCACCATCGGGGAAGTCACCGCGCAGAAGCTGATGCAGAAGTTCGGCGACGGCTTCTTGGCCTCAATGCTCGGCGACAACATCCACGAGTTCATCAACCTCATCGACGGCAACGGCGAGCTGGTGTTTTCCGACCGTCAGGCCACGCGCATGGAACGGGCTATGGCGAACATGGAGTTCGGTTTTGGCGAGGGCGGCTACCAGCCGTCCGAATTCATCAAGAGGTACCTACCGCAAGGCACGTTCGATTTGCTCATCGCCGACGAGGCGCACGAGTACAAGGTCGGCGGCAGTGCCCAAGGTCAGGCGATGGGCGTCCTGGCGGCGAAGGCTCGCAAGACCTTGCTGCTGACCGGCACGCTGATGGGCGGCTACGGCGATGATCTGTTCTACCTGCTGTTCCGAGCCTTGCCTGGACGGATGATCGAAGACGGCTACCGCCCGACGACGAGCGGCAGCATGACGTCGGCCGCGATGGCGTTCATGCGCGATCACGGTGTCTTGAAGGACATCTATTCCGAGAGCACAGGCACGGCGCACAAGACGGCCAAGGGAACGAAGGTCAGCGTGCGGACGGTCAAAGCACCCGGGTTCGGCCCGAAGGGCGTGCTCCGTTGCGTGGTGCCGTTCACCCTCTTCCTCAAGCTGCGGGACATCGACAGTGATGCGCTCCCGCCGTACGACGAAGAGTTCCGCGAGGTGCCGATGGCGTCGGCGCAAGCCGCCGCTTACCGGGCGCTGTCCGGGCAGCTCACTGCCGAACTGCGGCACGCGCTCGCACGCCGCGACACCACGCTGCTTGGGGTGGTCCTCAACGTGCTGCTCGCTTGGCCGGACACATGCTTCCGCGCGGAAAACGTCGTGCATCCCCGCACGCGCCAGACCCTGGCGTTCGTGCCCGCCCAGTTCCACGACCTGGAGGTCATGCCGAAGGAGCGGGAACTGATCGACATCTGCCGGCAGGAGAAGGACCAGGGCCGGAAGACGCTCGTCTATACGACGTACACGGGTAAGCGCGACACCACTGCGCGACTGAAGCGGCTACTCGAACTGGAAGGCTTCAAAGTCGTGGTATTGCGCGCGACCGTGGATGCCAGCCGCCGCGAGGACTGGATTGCCGAGCAGGTGGACCGGGGCGTCGATGTGCTCATCACGAATCCGGAGCTGGTGAAGACCGGGCTGGACCTGTTCGATTTCCCCACGATCGTGTTCATGCAGACTGGCTACAACGTCTACAGCCTGCAACAGGCGGCCCGGCGTTCGTGGCGCATCGGCCAGAAGCAGGACATCCGGGTGTTCTACCTGGGCTATGCGGCATCATCGCAGATGACCTGCCTGCAGCTCATGGCCAAGAAGATCATGGTGGCGCAGAGTACGTCCGGGGACATTCCGGAAAGCGGCCTGGATGTGCTCAACCAGGACGGTGATTCCGTCGAGGTCGCATTGGCCCGACAATTGGTAACTGCGTGATCTGCTATCTGCCGGCATCCTTTCGGGGGTGCCGGCATTTCTCTAAGAAATTGCTGCTCGGAGGATTCGATCACCGCCCCTGTCCCAGCGCGGGGAAGGCTAAACTGATTAGACAA
>Ga0157368_1000991_pt1 | contig 12558 bp, 19 predicted proteins | sample AttbisABBM3_FD_113146 | JGI IMG/M metagenome (GOLD analysis project Ga0157368, IMG submission 113146) | Fungus gardens microbial communities from leaf cutter ant in Botucatu, State of São Paulo, Brazil - Atta bisphaerica ABBM3 | ecosystem: Host-associated > Fungi > Mycelium > Unclassified ...
ACCTGACGGACTCCGGTGTAGCCGTTTGGCGTCTCGAAATATAACCGTAGTCGTTTGGGTCTTCTGGACTACTTTTCGCCACGCCTGGAGCGATGCCGATAGGTGTAGCGCTTGAGGTACAGGCAAAAGCGCTCAGTCAAAGCAATCGCAGCGGACTAAGATGTAAGGTCGATTTCGGCCAAAAGCAGCCAATGGTTGCTGGCTGCGCTATTCATTCTCTGTTCAGAGGCTACGTTGTTCGATTATTGATAACGAAGTAGTATCAACTTCAAACCGAACCGATCTAAATGGATTTGATGTATGGAAAACGCCATCAACGGGGAAACGCGCGCCCGACATTGTCACACGAACATCTCGCCTTTCCTGGCCAACGCCGGCACACCTCGTACAGGCGAAGACCGGCTGCCTGGGTATTACTGCGAGCAGCAGCAGATGTGGGTAGTCGACACCGAGCAAGGCGCTCTACCGATCATCAACAAGCAGGCGCTCTCGCAGCTGAAAACCAAGACTCGTGCAGATGGCGAAGATGATGACGACTGCCAACTCGTGCTTGAACTGACGACTAAGACTTACCAGCAGATCGAAAGTGACGATGACACGCGTCCAAACGGCTTTGACAATCTCTTGCAATTAGCGACCAAGACCGACTCGATTGATGAGGCTGATGAAAATAACTCGGCTGCCCAGCTGCTGGAGCTGGTCACCAAAACCAAGGTTCAACAGGAGGCCGACGACGATGCAATCCAATCCTATGGCTTGCACTGCTGACCGCATCTCGTAGCAGGTGAACGAATCTGACCGAAGCACCGGTCCCGATTTCGATCCGATGGCGATCAAATGCTGACCTGGATGGACGTATAGCGTTAAGGAAAACACATGCTCCTGTTAGTTACAAACCGCCGCGACATCACCATTGATTATGTGGTGGCCGAGCTCAAACGCCGGCAAACGCCATTCTTTCGCTTGAATACCGAGGATATGCCAACAGCTCGCTGCACCATGGCTGCATTCCCCAGAAGAGCGTGGTCATTGTCCTTCGGTGAGCGGGAGCTAAAAGGATCCGATGTCAAAGCGGCCTACTTTCGACGTCCAGCCCAACCTGCTAGCAACGTCACCATCATCGACGATGGTGAGAGGCAGTACGCAGAAGCCGAGTGGGGCGCCCTCCTGAAGAGCCTGTATGCACGCCTGGAGGGTATGTGGCTAAACGCCCCTTTGGACATCTTCGCAGCGGAAGACAAGCCGAGGCAGTTGATGCTTGCGAGCGAGATCGGCTTCAACGTGCCGCAGGTCTTGATCACGAACGACATCACATCTGTGCGCGAGGTCATTCAGGCGGGGCCCGCTATTGGGAAGCCACTTCGACAGGCGCTGATCCATGGTGAGCAGGAGCGAGTTATTTTCACCACTCGCCTGGAGCATCTGATCGACAGCGACGAGGACGCCATAGCAATGGCGCCCTTCATTGTTCAGACCGAGATCAAAAAGCAGTACGACGTCCGAGTGACTGTGGTCGGCAGCCAGGTTTTCGCGACCGCGATCAGGTCGCAGGAGCATGAAGAAACCACCGTAGATTGGCGTCGAGGCTGCCGGCCTGACCTCAAGCACGAGCGTATTGAGCTTACCAGCGAGGTTGAGGATCAATGTGCCGTCCTCATGAGTCGACTGAATCTGCGTTATGGCGCAATCGACTTCATCTGCGATCAGCAGGGTAAATTGTGGTTCTTGGAAATCAACCCGAATGGCCAATGGGCCTGGATCGAGAACCTCACCGGGTATCCAATTGCTGCTGCGATCGTTGACGAGCTTGAGGGAATCGCACAATGCCAAGGCTAGTCCCTGAATGGCTATGGCCCCGCCTAACACTTTCCTCGACAACGACTGACTCTCCACAGCAAAGATGGCTTCGGAAGGAGCAAGAGAAGGTCGATCAGGGATCCTGGACAGATGTAAGTGATATTGCACTGGAGGAGGCCCGCAGGCTCTTCGATGACGAACACGAGCGTCGCCGAGGCGCTGACTCCAAGGCGGGCCTTTACCTCGCGGCAATCACCGCCCTGATGCCAATTCTGGCGTCCATTCTTCCTGGGCTATGGGATAAGCAAATCAGCACATGCCAAAGAGGGATCCAGCTAGGGATTTTCCTTCTAGCGCTGCTGTTCCTCATGCGAGCCGGCTTATGGGTTCTCAAGACCATCAAGATATCGGCGTCGACTGTAGTAAGTCCCGGTGATATCGCAGACAGCTTCAGCTCCGATAAACCAGAGGAGAGCCTGGCGAAGCAATTGCTGAAAGCTGTGATCCAGAACTACGACGCGAACAACAACAAAATCAGCTGTATAAAGATGACACATGAATATCTGCTGCGAGCCTTCTTTAGTTTCGTGGTCTTCTTGACCGTACAGGCAAGTTGGCCCGCGGCAGATTGGGCGATCGGTTGGATTCACAATGCAGTCATTTCACCCCTGATGAGCTGTTTCCCCTAAGGCCTCACTCCTCCAAATTCTCCAGCCGCCACCTAAGGACAGCAGATGATCACGAAGGTCAAAATTCAGGGCTATCGAATCTATGGAGACTTCACGCTGCTGCCGAATGAGGAACTCAACATCCTTGTGGGCGGTAATGACGCGGGGAAGTCTACCCTGATGGAGGCGATCGGCCTCGCGCTAAACGGGCGTATCGGTGGCCGTTCCGCCCAAGAGGAGCTGAACCCGTATTGGTTCAACAAGGAGCTGGTTAATCAGTTCCTGGAAGATTGCGCCGGGGATGAGAAACCAGCTCTTCCAGAAGTTCTTATTGAGCTATTCCTGGAAAATCGTCCAGAGCTGCAGTTTCTATGCGGAGCGATTAACAGCGACAGGAAGACCAACGCCTGCCCAGGGATGTCTTTCAAGGTCATACCTAATCCTGAGTATGAAGAGGAGCTGACGCAATGGCGTACCAACCCTAGCGCGCTTATACCCGTCGAGTACTACAAAATCGAATGGCGAACCTTCGGGGATGAGGTATTGACCCGGCGCCCTCGGCAGCTTGCAGTCACGACTATCGATTCCCGGACTGTGCGCTCGACCTCAGGTATCGACTATCACCTGCGCCAGATCCTGAGCGACCACTTAGAGCCAGGCGAGAAAGCCAAGATCTCCCATTACTATCGATCGATCAAAGAGTCCATGACCTCTGACTCGCTGAGGGAGGTGAATCAACGCCTCAAAGATATCCATGCTCCGCTGGGTAACCAAGTTATGGGGTTGGCCATGGATCAAAGCGCTCAGTCCTCCTGGGAGGGATCGGTCACACCGCACGTGGATCATGTGCCATTCGCTTTGGCCGGCCAAGGTCAACAAGCTTCGATCAAGATCTCTCTGGCAATGCAGCGTCTGTCCGAGCAGACCAGTATCGTGATGATCGAAGAGCCAGAGAACCATCTTTCGCATACAAGCCTGACTACGTTGTTGTCGCGCATTCAGGAGGCTGCAGGCGATCGGCAGTTGTTCATATCTACCCACAGTGCCTACGTGTTGAACCGCCTTGGCCTGAGTTCTTTGCTGCTCCTACATCGCGGCAAGGCGTCTCACATCAAGGCGCTTGATCCAAATACCGTCAGCTATTTTCAAAAGCTCGCAGGCTTCAACACATTGCGGATGGTGCTGGCTCACAAGCTCGTCCTAGTGGAAGGCCCTTCGGACGAGATCCTGTTCGAACGCTTCTTCAGAGACCTGTACGGCAAGCGTCCGATGGAGCTGGGGATTGATGTGATGAGCATGCACGGGCTGACGTTGAAGCGCTGCCTGGAGCTGTGTGCTGCTATTGATCGCCCCGTTGCAGTGCTTCGAGACAACGACGATCAAGACCCCGAGGTGCTGCGCGAACCTGTGACCGATCTGCTTGAGGCGAGCAAACGGGAGCTGTTCATTGGCGCGAAGGAAGCTGGCAGGACGCTGGAGCCGCAACTGATGGCCTGCAACAGTGAAGAGACCCTGCGCAAGATCCTTGGGGTCACCGACCGAGCCAATCTTGATAAATGGATGTCGAGAGAGAAAACAGAAGCAGCATTGCTCATCGCCGAATCCAAGGAAACCCTTACGGCCCCGCCGTACATGGCGGCGGCAGCGAGGTTCATCCATGGCTAACTCATCCATGGCGAACAATTATCTGACCCTAGCAGTTGCGGGTGCTCGCAAGACACAAGGCCTAGTGGAGCACTGCATAGCTTTACCTGCCAGTCGCAAGGTTCTACTGATCACCTTCGCACAGACCAATCAAGTCGAGTTGCGCGAGCGCGTGAAGCGGCATGCCGGCGATCGACCTAAATTGGAGATCTCTGGCTGGTTCAGCTTTCTGCTGCGTCACTTCGTCAAGCCCTTCGTGCCATTTGCATTCCCGGGCAAGCGTTGCAGAGGCTTTAATTTCGAAGGTGATCCAGGGCGATACGCCAGCGGTGAAAATCGTTTTTTCGACTCTGCGGACAGCGTGTATGCGAGGGAAATAGCACGCTTAGCCCACCAACTGATCAGCCAAAGCGGCGGCGCTTTGATTCATCGCCTCGAATGCCTGTACGACGAAATCCTCATCGACGAGGTACAGGATCTTTCGGGTTACGACTGGGACATCCTGGAGGCGCTATTCGGCACGTGCATAGATATACGACTCGTCGGGGATGTCCGTCAGGCAGTCTTGTCCACCAATCCTCGTGGCCAAATGAAGAGGGCCTTCGCCTACTCAAAATCAATTAAATGGTTCAAAAAACAGCAGAAAGCTGGCCGGCTAGAAATCAACTTCAGCTCAGTCACTTGGAGATGCTGTGAGGCAATCGCCACCTTCTCCGACACCATCTTCGAGGCGAGTTGGGAGTTTCCGGAAACGACCTCGCAAAATCACGCGACCACGTCCCACGACGGCGTTTTCCTGGTGAAGAAGGCGCACGTCAGCCAGTACGTTGAGGCATTCAAACCCCAGTGCCTGCGCAACAGCATCAGCTCGGGCAAGGAGTTCGATCTCGACTATATGAACTTTGGTTTATCTAAAGGCCGAACCTTCAATCGCGTGCTGATTTATCCGACTGAGCCCATCGGCAAGTTCATCAGCAAAGGGGAGTATCTTTTACCCATTTCCGCAGCCGATTTCTATGTGGCGGTTACACGTGCTGAGCAAAGCGTGGCGATCATCTTGGACAAGCCGGGAGCTTCGACACTTCCATATTGGTCGCCGTCGGATGGCCAGCCGCACAGCGCCAACTCGAGCCCGCCATAAGAATCTTCGATTTGCGTCAGGCTAAATCTGAATAGGCCCTGCTTCCCTAGAGAATTCAGAGCTTCATCGTGAGGCATGTACAAACGGGGCAAATCAGCCCGCTTTTGGCCGCTAGCTGTCCTATGGCAACAGCAGCTTTGGGTCGATAGCCGTCATCCTCGCGATGCTGTATCCAGAGAATATCGGTCTTTTTCAGACATTTCGTTAGCTACCAGCTATCTGAGAAGGCAAAAGTGGTGTAGTCGCTGAGGTATAGACAAAAGAAACCCCGCCGAAGCGGGGAATCTCGTCAGACTCTTCTATTGGCAGCCTCGTAAGCCTCGTCGTCACGTCTGGCCCCTACGCATAGAACCAGTATGATTTCTGTACCTTCGATCCTGTAAACGATGCGTACATCGCCGGTTCTGATCCTGCGATACCCTGCGAGGGCACCACGGAGCGGCTTGCCCATTTTTTCAGGTTCACCTTCAGCGATCCGCTCCCGGATGACTTTCAGTACCCTTTTCGCCTCAGCTTTGCCTAGCTGGACGAGATCCTGCTCGACATCAGGGTGAAACCGAACGCTCCATTTCATCAGCCTTCGCCTATTCGAAGCGAGCCTCCATGTCCTCAAGGCTCACGGTCTTGTGTTTGTCCAAGGTGGAAAGGCGCTCAATGGCTAGACGCTCAGCACGAAGGTCTTCAAGTTCGTCCTGCAGAGCTTGGTAGGCCTCTACGCCGACCAACACTGCAGCTGGCTCGTTGTCCTTAAAAATCACCAGGTGAGTGACCTCACCACTTGTGACCTCTTTCAATTTCGCGCTAAAGCCTCGAACCATTGCCGTAGCGGACACCGCCTGTTCAGCCCGGTCTAGGAGTGCACTCATGCGCTGCGGCCTCAATTCATCAGTTAGCAGTAGGTAAGTGTGATCGTCTGAGTCAATTCGATTGTCGTGTCGGTGCGATCAAAGTATTTAGCTTAGTCATAGGTATGGCGCGCACAAACCAATGATACACAAAATAGTACGTAAAAAAATACAAATTTTGAGCGTTGGTCTGGTCCGTATAGGAGCGCTTGTAGCTGCTCGGCCAGGCTAGCAAAGGAGGGCCCCTCCAAGGAGGGGCCCAATTTCATCCGCTCACCAGCTGTCTAGCCAACGCCATCTCGATCGAATCACCATCCTGATTCAACGCATCGAGCCCTGACTCTGGAACGTCTCCCGACGTGCTCTGAGCCACCGCGATCTTCTTGGCCATCAGCTGCAGGCAGGTGATCTGCGAGCTGCCGACATAGCCGAAGAACAGCACCCGTACCGCATGCTTCTGCCCGATCCGCTATGACCGCCGCGCTGCCTGCTGCAGGGTGTAGACGTTGTAGCCCGTCTTCGGGAAGACGATGGTCGGGAAGTCCAGCAGATCCAGCCCGGTCTTCACTAGCTCCGGGTTGGTGATCAGCACGTCGATGACACGGTCGACCTGGTCGAAGATCCAATCCTCGCGCCGGACCGTATCTACTGAAGCAGGCAGTACCGACACTTTCAGACCAGCCTGTTCGAGCATTCGCTTGAGCCGACTGGTCGTGTCCCGGGTGCCGCTGTAGACGGTGTAGACGGTGTAGGCTAGCACCTTGCGGCCCAACGCCTTCTCCTGACGGCACAGCTCGACATCCTCGATCATGCGCCGGGAGAGGATCCGGAACAGGAGGTAGAACAGATCGTCGGCGTAGCCGCTCATGAGCGAGCCTGTCACTTGCGTACTTTCAGTGCCGTTTGAGATGGAAAGGGGGGCTACCAATAGTTATCCTTTGAAATTTTATCCAGAATATCTTTCTGTAGTTCTTCTTGAGATAAAATTGTGCAGCGCACCTTTTGTAATTGGTATTCATTTTTTCCTGGGATTGCAAGAATCGCTTCACCGTCACCGATTGGGGTGAGCCAACTTTCAGCGGGGAGCCCTCTAATTCCGCAATCTTTTGGATGTAGGTGGAATGATGAAAAAATCAACGTTTCCTGTAAGATACTCGTGTAGTGGTCTGAAATAGTTCCCCCTATGGCTAGCAATATTGCGATGGTGAATGCTGATCCGATGGCAGCAATAATTTTCGCGTATTCAGAACGACGATGTGCGGCCCCAGGCTTGTAGTTTTTTTTGTTTGTATTAATTCCCAGGCTTTTGTCGCAGGGGAAGACTGTTGGTCTTGTGGTAATAGCATCCCAGAAGGAATTGGATAATGCTAGGATGCTTAATATCAAAGTTGCAATGTAAAACCAAAGGGTTATTAGTATGGTTGTGGATATGGATTTCTGCGCTATAGGAAACTTCGATGGATCGGTTCTGGTGCTGTTCAGTATGTATGAGTCGCTGAAGGCGTTTGCAGCTATTGCTAGGACTATAGTGATTGCTGCGGTGATCAACGTAAGCCACCAGCTATGGTCCTTGAATTTTTTTACCAGGCTATGATGTTTTATTGAGTAGACAGTAGATGTGAGGCAGACCAGAGTCAGCATGGTCCTAGCGAAGCTGATGTTTAAGGACCCGCCTAGGATTTGCCATGCAAGCATGATTATTAATATGACGAGGGTGAAGACCACACTTGCACCCCACCATTCATGGGCTCGCCACCATCTAAAGCTGTAATTAAGCTTCCAGGGAAAGTGCTTGGATCCTGTCCTTATGAACATGGGGCCTTTCCAGATGTGGAGAATTACCACGTAGCCCAGAGCAATAATTATGTACAGAGCAATCCAGTGCAGCAAATTTTTATCTCCGTTCTCGGTTTTTGTGAAAAGCGACAGTGAGCGCGTAATTAGTCAATAATTTACATAGGAGTAGTTCAATTCCGCCCACTCATTAGCATAGGCTCTACGGTATGTGTGCTGGGATCTAATGTACCAAGGTGGGTGGGTAAGTCAGAAAGCATTTCTCGCAGGATGTCCTATCCAAGGAGAAAGCTCCTTGGATAGGTTTCCCGTTAAGGCTACAAGCTCCGTCAGCTCGCTGTAGAAAAATTGATGCGGCCCGTTTCTGCGAGTGAGAGCAACTCGCCCTTTCCCACAATGAAGTGATCCAGTATTCGGATATCCAACAGCGCTAGGGCGTCAATCAGGCGCTGGGTGAGACGATAGTCACTTAGGCTTGCCTCTGTGTCGCCTGAGGGATGGTTGTGAGCCACGATTGCCTCGAATGCAATCACTCGATGTCGGGTGTCCATGAAGATGGCGGCGAATACCTCGTTGGGCTCAGACGCGAGTTTGAGCTTCAGGTAGTCGCGGACTTCATCTGGGCTTTGAAGCTGTCTGCTGCGAGTAAAGAGGCGTCTATCTAAGATAGCTTTGGCCTCGGTGATGATGGTGTCTTCCTGGGCACCACTGGCAGAGCTGCTATCTAGTGTGTGGACGTTGGTCATGGTTGTCTCCAAAGCGTTGGCGGACAACCGCCCCCAGGGGACGGTGTCCCCTGATGGGTATGGGTGAGATTAGGCGCTTAGCAGCGCCTGGACGTGCGGTCGCCAGGATTTATGCACCAGCCGGCCCTTGAGTAGGTCAGCGTCGGTATCCAGCAGGCGAGAGGTACTGAAGTTATCCCAGCCATGTTGGAACGCAGAGTGAGATCGCAACAACTGGATCTGAGCCAGCACTACCATCTCTTCCTCGGCCGTGCGGCAGGGGGCGATCCAGTCGATGCTGCGACTCACCTGATCTACCCTGCCCACCATGACCAGGTGGCCATGGCGATCAGAAACGGTGATCCGTTTCGGGCAGAAGCTGAGCGCTGCTGGTGGTGTTGGATAGCGATCTTGCCGTACCGCATCCAGGGCGATGGACAAGATGTCATCAAGCAGGCCGCATTGGCCGAGCCGGACGTAGCCATCAATGTGGAAGGTGCCATGACCGGAAGCCTCAAGCCGCTCCATCGACCCGTGTAGGATGATGGTGAACTGCCGCTCGAAGATGTCCTGACGAAGTGACGTACCAGGTGCGTACGGATTGCTGACGAAGGGTTGGCCAGCGAAGTGTTGAGTGATCAGTTCCATGAGTGCTCCTTCCTTGGACGCATCAATCCCCAAAGGGATGATGCGTCCCTTTGAGGTGGATGTCAGTAGTTTGGGCGAGTTAAAACCCTTGAGCTAGAGCGAGTGCTGCGTCCAGTTGCCTTGCTCCAGGGCCTGTTCGGCCTCGGCTTCCCTACGGAAATACTCCTGGGATTCGCGAGACAGCGGATCGCCTTCTTCATCGGTGGTGCCGATGTAGAAGCCGCGGTGACTCTGCAGCACTTCTAGCGGATAACGTTTGCCCTCGGATTCGAAGGCGATGCGGCCGAAGCCAGCCAGGTCGTCGGTAGCCATGGGGCCTCCAGATGAAATAAAGGCGCCCGAAGGCGCCTGTGTGTGAAGAGTCAGGCCAGAGCGTGCTCGACGCCGGCATCGTTCAGATCGAACAGAAACCAGGCGTATTCGCAGAACTGGTCACTAGCCGCCAGTGCCTCAATGGCGTCGTCGAACGAGAGTTCGGCAACTACAGGCAGGGCGGGCAGCTCAGACGGGATGTTGGCGATGACTTGCATGATGGGCTCCAAAATTCAGCTATGGAGATCACCATGCACCCGGTCCGGGAGATGGTGCCCCCGGATGGGTGTGCGAAGAGAAAGGTGGCAAAGCCTGGGTAGAGCAGGGGCGCCCGGTGGGCGCCTGGAAGAGCAGGGTGACTCAAGCGGCCGATTGGTCGCCATCGCTCCCTTGATCCGTACCTTGCTGTTCAGCCGAGGCTGCCTCGCGCGGTTTGGCCTGGTAGACGAACTCACCATCAACCTTGATCCAGCTGATATACAGGAGACGAGCTTTCAGGCTTGCGCCGTTTTGTCCCTGCTTTGGCCCAGATTTGTAGGTGAATGGTTCTGTCCTGATGTCGCCGACTCGGAAGGATGCAAGGACCTTCTTCCCGGCTCTCTCGGCTTCAATGCATTTGCGCACAAGCTTTTCAGCGTCAACGCTAACTACATTGCAGTCGATGAAGCGGTATTCGACGGCCTCTTTGCTGCCGCATAGGGCGGCGATGGTGACGGACAAGACCGGCTTGGCGTTTCTGCCATTCGGCTTCACCTCGCGGATGCGGTTGAAGTAACCGATACCGGTGGTGGTCAGATCGAAGTATTCGCTTTCGTTGGCTTGATTGCTCATGGCGTGTCTCCAGTTTCAACAGGTGAAAACGGAGAACACCTTGCCCGGGAGGGGAAGAGTATTCCCCGCAAGGGTGGTGTAGCCAGAAAGGGTGGTGCCAGGTCAGTGCATGAATTTCATCGCAGCCAGCAAGATGCCGACAGCAGCTGAAAGCATGACGCCCATGCGGATGGTGAGCTTGAGTTCGAGCTGAACGAGATCAGCCTTGATGTCTGCTAAGTCAGCCTTGGTAGCTAGCTGATTTTGCATATCGGACTCCAGAGCATCGATAACAGCAGTGGCTTTGTCTTCCGGGACATTGATCGCAATCAACGCCTGGTACAACGCAAAGCTGCTTTTCATTGAAGGTCTCCAGGTTTTGACGGAGACCGGCCCTGACAGGTAGTCCCGTCGAGGGTGGGTAAAAGGTGCATTCATCAACCGGGGGTTCCTGTTGATCGTTCGCGCTACCGAATGCTTAGCGAACTTGGGTTTGGATCGATGCACTTGAGGCGCATTGCAGTCGTGAGATCCAGACTGCCAGGGGCATGTTGCTGACAACGTCAGCGGCACACATCCTCAGAATGTTCAGGGCAGTATCGCTTGTCAATACCTCTGAAATGAAAAAGCCCTCCGAAGAGGGCTTTGGTAGAGCGGTGCATCAATGCGAGCGGATCAGCTTCTGTGCCTTCTGCTTGACGTTAGGCCAGTCGGCCCAGACAACTGTGCTGACACAGACGACCAGCAGGAAAGACAACATGGTGATTCCAAAGGCGGTCTGACTCATGTCATTCCTCCGTAGTGAAAATGATGCCTAGGAGCCAAATTATAACACCGACAGCCATGGCACAAGCCGTGAGCAGTCGGTGGTCGCTTAAGAAGACACCTACTAGGCTAGCCGCCACTGAGGTTGTGCCAATCTTGCGCAGATCCTCCGTGATGGCAGCCAGTTTTTTCGTTGCCATAGCGTTCCTTTTTCCAGAGATGGCGTCGGGAAAACCGCCCTGACGGGAGGTTTCCCGACAGGGGTGGGTAGGGTGCGGATCAGCCAGCCATGTCGACTTCGAGGTCGACCGGGCCAAGCAACTGGTCCAGGGGGCCCGGACGCAGCACGCGCGCAGGAGCCGGAGCGACAGGCTCAGGCGCTGGAGCTACAGCCTTGGGTTTGCGTGGCTTACGCGGACGCTTCGGCTTGTCAGCCTGGGCTTCGCGAGTGTTTGCCGAATACCAGTCATTCAGGTTCACGCCACGCAGCCTGGCCAGCGCCGGGGTGTGATCCATCTTCTCGAGTTCTTCGGCCGAGAGAATCGGCGGCGGAAACTCAACGAGGCGCAGGGCCGGAGTGGGTGCAGTCGGTTGAGCGACTTCGACAGCGTGAGACTGGGCGTTGCGAATGGACCGCATGCATTCACGCACGACAGTACCGGCCGCTTCACCAAGCCGAAAGCTCAGGGTGGTAGGGGGCATGGTGTTTCTCCTGCAGGTGGGATCGCGGAGAAACACTGACCCTGTGCGGGGAGTGAGTCCCCGCTGGGTGGGTAGAGCAGTAGTGCAAGGTGCTTCCATCAACCGGTGGGACCGGTCAACTGTTCGCGCCTCCGGAAGCTTGGCGAACTATGGGAGTGGATCGACGTGGGTGAGCACGTTGCCGTTATGAGATCCAGACGGCCAGGCATGTCGCTGACGACGTCAGCAAAACATGGGGTCATCATCGGAGCGGGCGGCGCGGACTGTCAAGCAGCGGAAGGCGGAAAAGGCAGGAGTAGAGCAGAGGGGCGGGGCAGGAGAGGGCTGAGCGGGAAAAGCGTGCCAGGCGCAGCGCTGGGTCTAGCAGCAAGGCGCCTCGGCGAGGGTGAGACTGATGAAACCGAAGACAAAGGTGCCACCTGTGAGCTTAAGCACCGGTCATGGCGGTCCCTGGGCATTGACCTACCAACTGATGATTGTCGCATTCACCCGACCCGTTATCGTGGCTAGGGCCAGCTATCGAAAGGCACGCATCCGCGCACAAAGGGATCCCATTGTTTCGCCGGCGGGCACCGGCAAGGATAAGCGCTACCCGAGGGGTAGCCTCGTCCACCAGGACATCGAGAGAGGCCGAGAGGACCAGGCTACCCTTCGAATGCAGCTTGAAGGGGAATAGCGTGGGCCAACACACCAGGTCGGCCCGAAGT